>CAACVD010000576.1_pt1 | contig 17803 bp, 19 predicted proteins | sample 2381771 | NCBI WGS metagenome assembly CAACVD01 (sample SAMEA5211965, study PRJEB30684) | marine metagenome | biome: Marine; feature: Epipelagic; material: Water | collected 2015-10-15 | depth 15 m | reverse complement strand
GCGCAACGGCACAACAAAGCAGGCGCCTAGCATAAACGAAAGGAAAGTCATGCCAGCATGAACATTAGTCTAGTTCCGTTGGAACACGCCCACACGGCTTGGAATGATGTACGTCATTATCTTGAACCTGCCGTCGAGAGGTGCAACGGGCGCTGGACGATGGAGCATCTGTGTGCCGCAGTGGCTATGGGCAGTACACAGCTTTGGATAGCCTTTGATGATGACAAGAAGGTGTGGGGCTGTCTAACCACAGAGGTAACGCAATACCCCGCTAAACGGGTGCTGTCCATGCACTTTCTTGGCGGCGAAGATTTTGATTCTTGGTACAACCTATTGCTTGAGCAGATCACCCGATACGGTTTGGATATGGGGTGTGATGGCATTGAGGGCGTGGCAAGATTTGGCTTTTGGAAATATCTACAGGCTGATGGCTTTGAGAAGTCAGCGGCATTCTATGAAAAGGGTATGAAAAATGGGTAAAGGCGGCGGAAGCTCTGCTCCGACAGAGTCCAAGGTAATACAGTCAAACCTACCAGAGTATGCAGAGCCATACTACAAAGACCTGTTGGCCCGTGTCGGCTATGAGTCTGCGGAACAATACACCCCGTATCCCGCTCCCCGCATGGCGTATTTTGCTCCTGCCGAACAGGAAGCTATGTCGCGGTTTACAGAGATGGGCGTATCTGGGACATCTCCAGAGCTTGATGTAGCTGGCAATATTGCTGGCACTGTCGGCATGGGCAGTCCTTATGCTGGCACGATGCTGGAGGTAACTCGTCGAGCGCAAGAAATGCCGTCAATGGCTGACCCTTACGCGATGGCGTCCTACATGAATCCTTATCAGCAACTTGTTCTGGATAACCAGATGCGGGAAACCCGCCGTCAGTCTGACATCATGGGTCGGGACTTTGGCCTGCAAGCGGCTGGTCAGGGCAGTCTGGGTGGATATCGTGAAGGGATCATGCAGGCAGAGCGTCAGCGTAACCTAGAGCGTCAGCTTGGAGATATATATGGCGCTGGTATGCAACAGGCATATGGTCAGGCACAGCAGGCTCTAGGTCAGGATAGAACGTATGCACAGCAAGCCGCCCAGCTAGGTCAAGCGGCTTACGGTAACTTGCTGTCAGGAGACGCACAGCGGCTACAGGCGGCTGGGATGCTAGGCGATTACTCAGATCAGCGTCAGCGCATGGAGATTGAAAGACTCCGCAACATGCAGGCCGCTGGAGAAGCAGAGCGTAATCTCCGTCAGGCGGGCATGGACATTGGCTATCAGGATTTCTTGCGCCAAAGAGCATTCCCGCAAGAGCAACTTGGTTTTTACAGCCAAATGCTACAAGGCACTCCGGTCTCACCCGGAACAACGCAGACAGCCTTTGGTATGCAACCGTCCACCATGCAACAGTTGCTGGGCGCAGGGATAGCATCTGCTGGTCTGTACAACGCATTTAGAGGGCCGTAGTGATGATGAATGTTCTTGAGCAAGAAGACATTATCAAGGGGCTACCCGATCAGGCATTGATGCAAGAAGCCCAGATGCCTAGCGGTCAGGTGCCGCAGTATCTGGTTGTATCTGAGATACAGCGCAGATCAGATATGCGTAAGCGATATAAGGCCGATCAAGGACAGATGCCACAAGGCACCGTCAAAGACAAGGTGGTGCAGGAAGGCATCATGGCGTCCATGCCTCCGCAGATGAGTCCTCAGATGGCTATGGCCCCACAGATGCCACAGCGTATGCCTCAGATGCCTCCCCCTCAAATGCCTCCACAGGGAATAGAGCAGGCTATGCCGCCCCAGATGATGGCTGAGGGCGGAATTGTGAAGATGGCTCCCGGTGGTAGTATGCCCGGAGCAGGCGCACTCTATGGTATGCAGAAGGAGTACGTTGACCCACTGATTGAAAGAGCCAAGGTTTTGGCGGAGATGGGCGTTGCTTCTTTTGAAGATGCCCTTGCACAGCTACAGCGCGAGGCCCAAATAAACAACCCCGACTACTCAATGGTTGGCAGGGGTGATCTCTTTCCAAATATGAGCGAGCTAAGGCAGGGATTGAGCGATCTTGGCGGTCAATTTCAAGATGCTGGTCAGCGAGGTGCTGACGCAATGCGTGGTGCTTTTGATGCAATTCCAAAGTATTCAACAGGTGATCCGTTGCAGGGTGCGCGAGACTTTGCCGGAAACTTTGCTTTTGACTCAGCTATGAATATGCCGAACTACCAACTGCTGGGCCGAAATGATCTTTCTTTGCCGTCTATACCAGAGTTATCGACAGCACCCCAAAGAGGCGCAGGTGGCAGACCGTTTGATCTGGGTGGCTTTGGTGACGTTGCATCCGGTATTGCATCTGGTGTTGCAGAATACAATCAAGCTAAAAGAGACAGTCTTAGCCCGTCCATAACCTCACAAGACATTGACGATGCGGTATCTGGAGTGGTTACCGAAAGAGCGGGAGGTTCGGAGCCGCCCTTTGGGCCTCCTGCCAGTGAAATCTACAAAGACTCATTTGTCACAAAAGGGTTTGATGCACTGAAAGATGGGTATGGATACCTTGTTGGCTTAGATCAAAGGCTTGCTGGCGCGGCTAACAGGGGGATAGACAGCTTTCTTGGTTCTTTTAGCAATCCCTTTGGCAGTAGTGACGCAGTCGAATACGCTCAACCTCCTATGGTTCAAACAGAAGAGGAGATGGCTAGTGAAGCCGCGTATAACAATTTAATAGAAGCCCAGATGGACGCGATTGACGAGGGCCGTCCCGGCCCCGTGATTGCTAGAGATAAAAATGTCCAGACTAGGGGCGAAGAAAAGCAGGGTGGCGGCAGTAAAAAAGAGCCTCTTCTGGAAGAGATAACTGTTGATAGGGAAAGAAAGGACTTGTCCGGCATCTTGTCCGGTTTGGTGGGAACGCCCAGCCAAGACAGAAGCAACAAGGCCAATGACCCGACCTTGGACTTTTCCGATCTGATTGCTGACTCAAGAAGACAGGCCATGTCTAATGCCTTGATACAGCTCGGTGCTGGTATTGCAGGCGGTGATGTGTCTAAGGGCATAGCCGCCGCTGGTCAAGCCGCAACAGAAGGCACCCAAGCCGCCAGAGACTTGGATATGAACCGCCGTCTTGCTCAGTTTAAAGCTGGCAGAGAAGACCTCCGCCGTCAGGATGAAGCTGACAGGTTTGCACAAGAGCTTGGATTAAGCAGAGCGAAGCTGACTCAGGATCAATTGCAGTTCGTGGATCGGCTTGAGGTGATGAGAGAAGACATACGGGCGAAGCTGAATATTAGCCAGAATGCAAACAACAGAGAGATTCTTGATTTCATAAAAGACCGCTTGAAAACCGAAATTAATCCGGCTGAACGGCAAGAGCTTATAAGACAGCAAAACATAATGGCGAGTCTTATGAGCGGAGATTTTGCAGAACTGCTTGCTGAGTCTGGAGATACAGGCGCTGGTGGGGACAGACAAGGTTCTATTAGCGATTTTGGAGCTTAACGCAAAATGTCCTTTGATGTTGCTGGTGCAAGACAGGCGGGTTACTCCGACAGGGAAATAGTTGAACACCTGTCACCTAAAAGAGATTTTGATGTTGATGGCGCGGTAAGTGCTGGGTATTCATTTTCAGAGATAGCAGACCACATGGCGGGGATGGCCCCTGACGAGACAACCCTGCTCGGCTCTGTCGGTGAAGCTATAAAGCGTGTTCCGGGCGGCTTGGCTCGTGGAATCACCAGCACCTTCACTGGTGCAGGACAGCTCATCCCCGGCCTAGACGACGATATGCTGGTGGACACCCAGCGTGACATAGATCAGTACATCAGAGAAACCCTCAACTACGACCCTGCCTATGACGACAGCAACATCGCCGCTATTGGTGAAGGAATTGGTCAGATAGGCTCCTTTCTCATTCCCGGCCTTGGTGCCGCCAAGTTTGCCGCCGCAGGCAAGGCCGCACAGAAGGCCGCACAGAGAGGTCTTACCACTGGTGTTGCCGCGTCACAATCACTTGCCCTTGGCGCAGAAGAACGGCGTCAAGCAGAAGATCGTGGCATAGAGATATCTGGGGGTGAGGAGGCGCTGTCAAAGGCTTCTGATGTCGCTATTGGCGCGTTAGAAACATTCGGTATGCCGTTCAGGGTTTTGCGTGGACTGCCCAAGGGGTGGGAGCGAACGCCTGACGGCAGTGTTTTTATGCGGCGACTGAGGTCAGCACTCAAAGGTGCGGGTCGAGAAGGTGTCCAAGAGGTCGTCTCCAGTGTCGCTAGAGACTTGTCAGCATCTGCGATTTATGACCCAGAAAGATCGATAGGTGAGAGCGCGGCAGATGAGTTTGCTGTGGGCGCTGGAGCTGGTGGCATATTTGACTTTGGATTCAGCCTTGCAACAGGCAGATACAAGCGTAAAGCTCCTCCCCCGCCAGGTGCAGTACAAGAGCCTACTGAGGAAGAGGCTGAGGTAGAGGCTAGACTGCGAGAAGAGCAGGCTGGCAGAGCTGAAGCAGGAAGACAGCAGGCGATAGATGCCGCCAGAGGCGAGCAGAGTGATCTTGATAGACTGGATGCTGGCCCTCCAACTGCCGAACTTGCCGGAAGAATTGGCGAAGAAGGCGTACAAATCCCAGATAGGTCAGAGGAGGCTAGAACCCGCTTTCTCAATGCAAACGACTTAGACCTTCCCCAATACGACCTAGATGTAGAAACGGCTGACGCATCCGTCATAACGGAAAGGATTGCCAACAGACTTGCAGAAAGACTCCCTCTTGGCGCTGAGTTTGATGCGGCGAGTGAGGTTATAGAGGTAGGCGACCCAACAACGGAAAGCGGTAAGCGCCAGATTGGGCCAAGAATCAGGGATGAGCAGAAGCGGCAAGAGGTTGCAAATCGCCTATCAGAGGCTAGTCGCCGTCTCAAACAGGACGTTGAGACAGAATATACAGTTACTCAGTCTGGCCTTGAATACAACCCAAGACAGGCTGAAGAGGTCAATCGATTCGGTAGAGTATTACCTTCCACAGAAGCTAGGGTTCTAACTGCTGACGAGGTAAACACTGCAACTGAAACCGACAGAACGGGAACCTTTGACGAAGACCTTAAAAATATGTCGCCTGCCCAGCTAGAAGAGCTTGGCATACCCAGAAGCAGATGGACAATGGCCCAGAGGATAAACGCTTCAAGGGCAAAGCAAGGTCTTTCTGAGGTAAATACATTCACTCTTTCTGAGCTGAGAGGGCAGAACAAGGGCGATATTGGTAACCTAGGTTCGGTTCTTGCTGGTAAAGACCTTGAAAGTGCCGCGTTCCCAGAAAGAGCCGATCAAGATGCCGGAGCGGCGTTAGACCCAAATCGCCCCAGACAACCGATAACGCCCGTTGGTAGAAGGCCATCGCTTGAGTATTCTGCGAAAACCTTTGATAACGTGCTGTCGTCAAACAACGCATTCAATCGTCTCCTGTCTACAAAACAGATGAACCTATCTCTTGGCTCTCAAGAGATGCGTGGCCTGATCAAGTCTATCACCGGCAAGACCCCCTCCAAAAAAGCTCCCCTAGAAAATCTGTCCCCGCAAGAGAGGCAGTATCTTTATCACAGCATTCGCAGAATGCCTCGCTTTACAGACCCCACACAGATACCCGACTTCTCTCGTCAAGTGCCGGACGCAGAGGCTGTTCGTGTGCTTCGCAACCGTGTAGAGACGGGTAGGACGGGTGGTATCGGCGCGGTTGCAGAAGGCTTGCTTGGCGGAATGAAAAGGCCGGTTTCCCGCGCTGAAGTTGATAGAACGGTCAGAGAGGCAGAAAGAACCGCACAGAAGACAGAAAGAGAGACTGTAGACCCAATCCCAGAGGGGCAGGGTCTTGTCACTTACGATCCAGAAGCTACCGACTTAGCTCAAAAACTAAGGGATATGGTTGCAGGATTTGGGCTGTCTGATGTTGTTGCAACAAGACTTGTAGACAGGGTCGGTCAAGCAACCTTTGACGCCCAAGGCAACATAATCATTCCTCAAGACCCAGTAAAAGCTCAAGAGGATTCAGAGCAGGGCTATGTAACTGAGGGAACCTTTGATCCTATGACCAATGTGATACAAGTTGGTCTGGATTTAGTGCGGCAAAAAGTCGAGCAGGGCGGAAAAACATACGAGCAGGCTGTAGCAGAAGTTATGAGCCACGAAATTATCCACGCTCTGAGGCAGTTCGATCTGTTTACTCCAGCAGAGTTTAGCCTGCTGGAGAGGATGACCAGAAAATATCAAAAGCCGGGAACGGGTGGCACATACGCTAACTGGGCGTCTGGCCTGTACTCAGAGAAAAGTGCTGTAGAGGTACAAGAAGAAGCAATTGCTGAAATGATCAGTGACGCTTTAACAGACGGCGTGATAATTGACGGCAAGCAAACCAAGCCAAGCGGTAAGATTAGACAGCTTTTGCAAAAGATTGTAGACCTGTTCAGGTCAATAGCAGGCTTTTCCAGAGATGTTGACGTTGATTCGTTTGCGGAGCTTGTTGACCGCGTGAAAAGCGGAGAGGTTGGAGCCAGAGAGCGGGGCGTTGTCAGGACTCTTAACCTAACCGAAAAGATAGGCGCGTTACCCCCACGGGATAACGAGACTAGGGTATTTGAAGATAGAGCGGCAGAGCGTGGTATTACAAAAGAACAGCTCGCCTACAGGGAAACCCCAGTTGAGGGTGTTCGCGGCGTGGGAGACACGGCTCGATCTGTAAGATCAGATCAGCCTATGGTCGATGAGGCGATGGCGAGCAGGTCAAGGGACTTGCCTCCAGCGGAGAACGCCCAGAGGACGCAAGTCGCTAACACGATAGGTACATACAGGAAGGCGGGTGACATCCTCGACAAGATGACAGGCGGAGACAGAGGGCTGGACTTCTCCTCTGGTCTTGGTCTTGGCGCAAATGAGCTTGGCTTTGAAAGTTATGAGCCATTCGCCAGAGCAGGTGTCAGTCCGACTTACACATCTGGAGAGCAGATACCGGCAGGCGCTTTCGACAAGATTACTAACCTCAACACCCTTAATGTTGTTCCACGAGAAGACAGGGACACAATCGTAAAAAGCATTGCCAGCGCCCTAGCACCCAATGGCATAGCAGTAATTACGACAAGGGGCAAAGAGGTGATGAATGCAAAGGGTCGGCCCGGCCCAGAGCCAAACTCAATTATCACGAGCAGAGATACATACCAGAAAGGCTTTACCAAGCCAGAGCTAGTTGCTTACCTGAAAAAAACATTGGGTAATGAGTTTGAGGTTTTGCCGCTCAACCTCGGGCCTGCTGGGGCGACAGTAAAGAGGCTTACAGAGGCAAAAGCTGGGGATAAGTCAGTCAAAGGGAAGGGAAGAGAGGCGGATAAAGCAGAAATTGACGCCCCGTCTCCTTCCAGAAGAGCGATTGATCCGGAAAGGGTAGAAAAAACAGTACAGGAAAATATTGCTGAAGCTGAAAAATCCGGCCCCAATGTACCCAAATACAGCGTAAAAGCCTCTCCAGAAGCGCAATACATAGCAAGAAACCCAGAGGCGGCTATATCTATAGATCAGCCTGTAGAATCGAGATCACCAAACTATGACGCTCAAACTCAAAGTGCGATAGACGGTCTGGTGGGTGACAGGCCAGAGCGTGTCGATCCCATGAAGCAGTTTATGGATGCGACTGGGGAAACCAGCACACTGGGGTATCAGTTTACAAGAGCAAAACAGGCCGCAGTCAACCGATACGCTAGGTTGGAAAAGCTAAACAAAAAGTTCTTCAATAACTTCCTTGCAGACACAAGCTCCATCGCGGCGGTTTTGTTTGCCGACAGGTCAAGAGGCGTCACCGCAGAAGCGATCAAGTCTGGTGTGCCGATATACGAGGGGGGTCTCACTCAGGTTGTAGACTTCCAGCACAACGGCAAAAAGTATCGCGGTCTCATAGACATCATAGATTTGTTGATGACCAAGGAGCATGGCGACCTGAGCAAGCTGGCTCAAGCATACGCAATCTCTGTGCGTGGCAAACGGCTAAACGAAGATGGTTCGGTGTCTCCTGTCACTGAGGAGAAGGCGCGTCAGATACGAGAGGCTGTTGCGAAATACACTGACGCTGACGGCAACAACCCGATCATTGAGTGGTATGGGGCGTGGCAGGCATACAACAATCAGGTAATCAAGTTCCTAGAGGATACGGGCGTTATATCCGGAGAGGTCTCTGACAACTGGAGAGAGGCGTCAGACTACATCCCCTTCTACAGGGCTTTAGACCCGAACGCTAACATAGGAAAAATTACAAAGGGTGCTTTTGGCGATCTGACCAAGGCAGGCTCATTCATACCGTACAAAGGTAGTGAGGCTGTAGTTGACATACCGTTAGTCGAGGCCATCGTTAAGAACGTGGGTGCCGCGATTGACATGGGCATGAGGAATGTCGCCCAGCAAAGAATTGCCCGTGACATGCAGACCCTTCAGCTTGCCAAGCAGATACCGATGAAGGGTGATAGAGATTATCCAACGGCTACGTTCAAAGTAAACGGAAAGCCAGTTCGCTTTGAGATATATGACCCACTGATATTTGAGTCTATGCAGGCGATTGATAGCTCTGGCATAGAGAATTTCTCGCGCATGTATTTCGGCCCATTTTCTAACATATTGAGGGAGTCTGTGACCCGATCACCCGGCTTCATGATTGCAAACATGATGAGGGACACGCTGTCTGCGTTTGTCACATCAGGCGCAAACTTCATTCCAATATATGACACTGTTAAAAACGCCGCCAGTGATATAAGTCGTCTTGAGAAGACTGGTGTGGTTGGTGGTTATGATTTTTCTGTAGGTACGGGTCTTCTCGGTGATGACAACATCCAGAAAAGTTTTGAGAGGGAAATAAAGCGCAGAAACAAAGAAGGGTCACAGCTAAACATTTTTACCAGCCTGTGGGATGGCTTGGGGCGAATGACGACAAGGTCTGATGCGGCGACAAGGCAGGCAGTTTTCGATGATGTATACGCTAGAACAGGCAACTTGGCAGAGGCTCACTTTCAAGCACTGGAGGTGTTGAACTTTTCAAGGCGCGGTAGCAATCCTGTGATGAGGGCGATCACAGCGGCAATACCATTCCTGAACGCTCGGATACAAGGCTTGGATGTTCTGTTCCGTGGCATGGTTGGCTCTAATAGCGCGAACAAGGAGCTGGACAAAACTCAGGCGGCGCTGTCGTTTGCTATGCGAGGTATGCTGATTTCTGCGTTTACCGCAATGTACTGGATGCTGACAAGCGACGATGACGAGTACAAAGAGGCGCGTAGAGAAGAGCGAGACAATAACTGGATTATACCGCTAGGGGATGGTAGACCGGCGTTGAAGATACCGATACCGTTTGAGGTTGGGTTTATATTTAAAACTTTGCCAGAGACGTTCCTTGACACGACATTCGGTGAACGAACCGGCAAACAGGCGTTTGAGACAGTAAAGCGTGGCGTAACATCGACTCTGGAGTTTGACCCCATCTTTGGTATTCAGGCTATCGCCCCAGTCCTTGAGGCGTCAGTTAATCACAACAGCTATACGGGCGGCACTGTCGTCCCCGTTTGGATGTCTGGCCTGTTGCCAGAGGAGCAAAAGACAGAGTTTACGTCTGAGCTGGGGCAGTTTATAGGCAACGCTATGAACATCTCGCCAATGAAGATAGATCATGTCCTCAAAGGGTACACGGGTACGATGGGGATATATGTTCTGGACTGGACAGACAGAGCGGTGAGAGACCCAGATATTGCCGAAAGACTTAAAAGCGTTGGTGTCAACATCACCTCACCAGAGTTCCCTGCTGTGGCATCGTATGAGCTTCCCATTGTAAGAAGGTTTTTCGCCAGCCCTCAAGGTACTGGATTGAAGCAGGATTTTTATGACCTTTATAGCGATGTGCGTCAGACATATAACTCCATCAACAAGCTACGCAAAGAGGGCAGATACGAAGAACTTGAGGAGCTTATTGCCAGAAGGGGAACGCTACTTGACGTTAAGGCGGGGGTATACAACCTCAAACAACAATTAGACGTAGTAAGAAGAAGAAAGACGGCGATTAGGCGATCAGAAGATATTGCGCCTGAAAGAAAGCGAGAGATGATCGAAGAGATAGAAGACTACGAAAATTCTATGCTTGCTATCGTGCCAGAGTTTGAAAAACGCGCCGACAGGCCAGTAACGAGGATGTTCCAATGAATATCGAATGGCTGTACCACGCTACTTGTGAGCGTGTAGTAGATGGCGACTCTATTATCCTGACGATAGACGCTGGATTTGACATTCTCCTGAGCAAACAGTCAGTGCGGCTGTATGGCATAGACACAGCAGAGACTCGCGGAGGAACCCCAGAACTGAAGGCTCTTGGCCTTCTCGCCAAAGATTATGTGACACAGATGGTGCCAGAGGGCTCTGAGCTGTTGATCAGGACGCACATGGACGGCAGGGGGAAGTTCGGCAGAATACTTGCAGAGCTGTATCTACCAGAAGCGCCTGATATTGAGGGCTTTCAGGAAAGAAGCCTGAACACCATTTTGCTGGATGAGCTTCTTGCTGTGTCGTATCACGGACAGTCCAAGGAAGACATCATCAATCAACACCTTATCAACGTCGAGCACCACAAGGGCGAAGGCCGCATCTAGGCAGGCTATGTCTCTGACGCGCACCGAATGGTTAACGCTATTCATTTTTGTTTTCGCGCTCTCGCTAAACATTGTGCTGTTAAACGACAAAATGGAGCGAAAGCTGGGGATTTGCGGAGATGGGGTTGGTTTCGGTGGGAGTCTACAGACCCCTTGCGAGAAGGAGCCAGAGGAAGAGACGCCTACATAAGATAAATGCTTAAAGCCGCCACAAAAATAAACGGGAGGACGTACTCAGGTAAGTCTTTCATGCAAACCGCCTCTCGATTAGGTGACGCCAAAGCCATTCTATTGGCCTGATATCACTGGCTTCCATTACCAGCCTTTCCCCATAGCCAAAGTCATGCGTCTTAGCATGAGCAAGGAAAGCCTTTTTCCCTATCGCACCCCATATCCGCATGGCAACAGGATCATCAGTCTTGCTAACCAACACGGCGCAGTCTGCCTTGAACTTCTGTTGATTGTCGAATATCAACGGGCCACCATCGCGGTTAGTGAACTTAACGTCGATTGATATATCGTCAAACCAAAGATCAATGCCGCCGTCCGTCAAGACGTTGACTGTGGGAGGGTCGACACCCAGCACCCTAGCAACAGCAAATTCAGCCTTGAAGCCGTATATGTTTGCCTCGGCGCGGGATTGCTGTTCGTTCTCTAGTCGCGGGGGGAAGCCCTGCATCTCGCACAACTTTACAGTGTCAGCACCCATCAACTCAGATGCGTGAGTGTCCTGTTTACTCAGCCTGACCAACATCGCTCAGTGCTCGCCTAGCATCTTCCAGTGACTCAATTGCACCAGCAAGATTTTCCACGGCGTCAATGTTTGTCTCGACTAGCTCTTCGATCTTGGTCAGCCGATCCTGAATTATTGCTAGAAACTTGTCAGCAGTAGCAAGGCCATCCGTGTACGCATCGCCCTCTAGCTCTATCGTAAGTTTCCCCGTCATTCGGGTTCTCCTCTATAATCTGGGGGCGGGACGTTATATCCCATGTCTGCCGCCACCCTGCACAATGTTTCAATCAGCTCAGAATAGTCACCACGGGTAGCGTCACCGCTCCGTTTGACTGGCCGTCGCTTTATCCCGAACCGTGTTTCGACCTCTTCTGATCCATAGTATTGGCACAGGATCTCGTTGTGCATCTCGTCAGGAGTCAATCCGCAAAACTTTGCGAACCCATTGCACCATTTTCTGTAGTAGTTTTCTTGCGGTCTGGATCGGTGAGTCCGCAGAGGCTTCACCTCCAGCGTCACCCCGTGCCTCGACTGTAGATTGACCTCCAGTATCTGAGGTGCCACTTGCGGAAACTCCTGACACAGTGACTGTAGCACCCTCATTCTTTTTACTGCGCCGCTCTTCGGCAGGTGTATCTCCATTGTTACTCATCCTTCATTCCTTCTATTTTAATGACGCCCTGATCAATGCGTCGTATTAATGTTTTGATTACGTTAAACAAGAACTGTTCTGACTTGTCGATCTTCTTTTCAAAAGTAGACGCATCAAATTCTACATCGAACTTGTAGTGGCATTTGCGACAAAGATCAGCAACACACAGGTCGTGCGGCTTGTGTCCCGTACCTTTTCCTAACAAGTTAGAGCGTAGACCCGTGTAATGCGCGGCAACCACGGTGCCATCCGAGACACCGCAGTTGACGCATGACTGCGCCTTAGCCGCCGCCAGCATTTTCTTTGATCGAATCAAAACGGGATGTCGTCTATCTCAAGTTCAATCGGTGCAGGTGGAGGTGGAGGTGGAGGAGCCGCTTGTGCTTCGGCATCCCAGAATACCTCAGCGGTGACATACTGATACTCCTGCCCAGTATCTTTCGCCCTGCGGTTCCATGAGGCAATCTGAATCTTAGGCTCCTTGCCTTCTTTAGCTTGTGCGATCAACCCTTTCATCTGCTCAGAACTGATGCCTACATTGCCCTTCATGTCGGGGTGGGTTGGCTTGGCCTTGTCCTTGTTGGGCCATAGACCGCCATCGGTCTTGTGATATTTACTCATCGTTAGACTCCTTGTTTTTCAAAGATTGCCTGAGAGCGCCGAAATGCGCCTTCAGTTGCGTAAAGTGTTCGGGGTAGTCGCTGTCCAGCAAGTCGATAACTTTCTTGTTATCGCTCCAGAAGCTGATCAGCTCCTGTTCGGTGCCGGTAGCGAATGTGTCAGCCGTCTGGCAGATAAAGTCCACTACCTTAGAAGCCTCTTCGGCATCGCCAATAGTATTCGGCATGCCACTTATAGGGGTGACGTTATCGGCCTTTTTTGGCGGTGCTTTCTTGGCGGGTGGCTTTTTTGGTTCAGACTTCTCCTCTACCACAGGCTCTGATTGGACGGGTAAGTCCTCCCCAGCATAGATGTAGTGACCCAGACCATACATAGCAAGGCACTTAGTCAGACAGCGCATACGGGTGTCTGAGATAGCTCTGGCATCTGGGTTGACTATCGCCTTGTTCTTATAGTCCATCACAGGAAGCCACATCATGCGCTCAAGATCGTTGATGGTGATCTTGCACCAGACGGTGCAGGTGTGGGCGTCATCTCGCTCCTCAGTAAGAAAGTCATAATGCGTCTGGGGATAATGCTCCATCATGATCCCCCATGCCCATGCCCATGACAGGTAAGACAAGCCGTTTTTCTTATCTACCTTGTCAGAGCAATCTATTGCACTCAGCGCGTTCCAGACGCTTTCGTAGCTCAACTCAACTGATCCATCTTTTTTTGTGGTCATCGCTCACTCCTATTGTTTTTAATATCTCAGTTGGCGTCAGCTTAAAAAACAGTCCTGAGTTCATGTCGCCAACATGCTTGTCGCTCATGTAAAACCTCAAACTGTCTCCGCTAACGGTTATCTTTAGCTTGTGCGTGGTTATCTGATTTAATGCGACAATTTTTCGGTAGAACTCAGGATCAGTCTGGATCATGACCATGCCTCGTTCTCAAACTGCTCACACCAGTCTGCAACCCTGCACCAATTGTCTTCGCACCGTATATAGCGCCCGACACGATGCTCCAGCTCCAAACCTTGCTGATCTGCCATAAATTGCTCCGCCTCCTCCGTAGAGTTGAATAATCGTAATGCTCGCTTGTTGCCCTTTTTTTTGACAGCAAACGTATCGTCTTTCTTCCACCGCTCCTCATTAGAGCAGTGTGGAATGTGACCGCCAGTCAGCCTTTCATACTCAGCGTGTTGGTGCAGTGTGACCCGCTCTTTGACGTAGGCGTTTCTTTCCTCCTTAGACCACAGGGGGATAGGGACTACCATCATCGGTGCGGCAGGATAGCTGGGGTCTTGCTTTGCCCTTGACCGTTGCCAGTCTCGAAGCACAGCAACTATTTGCAAGCCGCCCACCTCTTTGCCAGCTTGCTCTGCAAGCCATGCGTAACAGTTGAGTTGCTTGTCCCATTCTTTCTTGCCGTAGATTACAGACCACACAGAGGTGCATTTGTAATCAAGGATCGTGACTGTGCCGTCATCCTCCGACCTTTGAAGGTCGATTGCGCCACTAATTGTCCACCCGTCAATGTCTGCATAGAGCCGCTCTTCGACAATGTGACCATCGGCGTGATGCTCTTCAAACATTTTGTGAACTGACGTGCCCAATACACTCCAAACCATATCGCTCACATCCTCGGTAATGTTGTCATCATGCTCCTTACGAAGTATGCGGACGCGAGGCGAGTCGATAAGCTGGGTGATGGAGCGGTTGCTGTGACCTCTGGTGTAGTCACTGTGCGTCAGCGCCTTGAATATCGGCTGGGGTAGATTTGTGACGTTGGTGTAGTTCATAACACTCGGAAAACCCTCATGCTTTCGCCATCTCGGACAACACTAAAACGGGATGTCGTTCCACGTTGCCAGCGGCTCACTCTCTGCCTGAGCGCCCGAACTTCGGTCTCTTCGTTTGCGTTTATTGGCGCTAGAAAGCTGTCGCCAATCTCCATTTCCCCCAGCGGCAAGTCGGGAATCTTCGTCCGCTTGGGAATTGGGATGTGCTTTTCTATCTGAATCTGCATCTGCAGTCTCCTGTAAGTCAAAAACATAACGTCCCATCTTGCTCATGCTAAACTCCTGTATGACTGGGACAACGAATAGTGAGGCATACAGAATAACATGTCAATCAATATGGTGATTTATGGCGAGCCTTGTAGCAAGGCAAACAGTAGAAGGTTGGTAAAAAGTAAGACCGGTAGGCCATTGTTTATTAAGTCGCAAAAGGCGCTTGACTATGTTAGGTCATTTGAAAAACAGTGTCGATCTTTGAATCCATTAATCACAGAAGATGTCGCCGTAAATATCACAATACATTACGCAAGCCGCCGACCTGACCTTGATGAATCTTTAATTCTGGACTGCATGGAAGGTCTGGTGTATAAAAACGACAGGCAAGTGAAAGAAAAACACATTATCTGGGGAGGCGTGGATAAAGAAAATCCACGGGCAGAAATTAGTGTCAGACACCTATAAGCTCGTCTACAGCAAGGTCATCAATCAAGCCATCAGGGACTTGGTGTGTAACCATGCAGATGATCGTGATGCCGCCGCTAAGTACCTGAAATCTAAAGTTTTTCAATCACATTGCCACAAAGCTGGATACCCTTCCGGTCTACAGGATGCACTTGACGAGATGCTACTTCTGAGCCTACCTGAGCAGAAAGTTGTCGCCCAAATGGTGATGGATGAGCTTGCGTAAAAAAAGCCCCTCTCTGGGAGGGGCGAAGCTCAAAAAGGAGTGTATCCATGAACCTAGTAATTTACTAGACCTAGTAACTTACCAAGGTTTTAAACTTAGGAAGATTCTAGTCTAGGAGATTACTAGGGGAAGTAAATATCAGAAAAAGAGGAGGTAGTCAACAACATGAACAGCTTGGAGGAGTTCGTTCTAGGTCACAACCAAGACGCTAGAACACGTTGCCCCGATTGCTCGGATGCAAGAAAGAAGAAAAGCATTAAGACTTTTTCCATAACCATAAAGCCAGAACATGCACTGTATCACTGTCATCATTGTGGACTGTCAGGCTCGTTCCGGCGCAAAAAATTTTACGAGGCTCACATGAACGAACCGAAAAAGGTAGTCAAGCTACCCACCCAGCTCAACGACAACGTAGATCAAATCAAAGAATTTTTCGCAGGCAGGGGCGTCACTCTCGACAGTCTCGACTCTCTCCCTGCCATGACCACCGGCACAAAGTTATTCAGGGGTGAGGAGAAGGCCGCTGTGGGCTTCGTGTATGGCCCCAGAGAGAACCCTACGGCAATCAAGTGGCGGAGCATTGACGGAAAGGGATTTACCTGTGACGGCGCTCCCAGAGCCTTCTACGGCATTGAGCAGATAGATGAGGATGAGGAGGAGCTGACCATTGTTGAGGGCGAGTGTGATGTGATTGCGCTCGCGTCAGTTGGGATCAAAGCGGTTTCATGCCCGAATGGCGCACCAATCAAGGTGTCATCGCACCGTATAGATCCAGAAGAGGACAAGAAGTTTAATTTTATTTGGAACGAGCGGGAGCGGTTAGAGCAGTGTAAGAAGATTGTGCTGGCGACAGATTCAGATGATGCCGGTGAGGCGCTGGCAGAGGAGATTGCGCGGCGCGTGGGTAGAGCCAAGTGTTGGCGGGTTAAGTTTCCTGATTCGGTCAAGGATGGCAATGACGCCGTCGAGAAGCTGGGCGCAGAGGAAACCAAGCGCCTGTTCGAGAACCCCGAACCTGTACCGCTATCCGGTGTTTACTCGGCTTCAGACTATCTCGATGACGTTAAAAACATCTACGCCAACGGGCACGGAAGGGGCGCATCTACAGGGTTTGAGAGCATTGACGAGCTGTTCACGGTTGCAGAAGGGCAATTGTCCATAGTTACTGGCATGCCCAGCTCCGGTAAGTCAGAGTTCATCGACCAGATCATGATTAACTTAGCCCAGCGTGATGGCTGGAAGTTTGCGGTCTGCTCCTTTGAAAACCCCCCCGCTATGCACATTGCCAAACTGGCAGAAAAGATTACAGGCAAGCCGTTCTACAGTGGAACCAAAGAGCGAATGAGTGAAGATGAGCTGAGTGAGTCGATGTCATTTATCGAAGATCACTTTATGTTCCTTGAGTCAAAGGACGGCAATCTCAGCACGATTGATTCCATAATCGACAGGACAAAACAGGCGATCATGCGCGGTGCTAACGGCCTCCTGATTGACCCCTACAACTACATCGAAAGCACTGGTGGCGAGGAGCATAGCAGTATCAGCCAAATGCTGACCCGTATCACCAGCTTTGCCAAGGCCCACTCTATCCACGTCTGGTTCGTGGCACATCCTCAGAAGATGTATCCGAAAGAAGACGGTTCCTACTCTGTTCCCAAGGGCATGAATATCTCAGGCTCTGCGGCATGGTTCGCCAAGGCTGATCTTGGAATTACAGTTCATAGGGGTGAGGATGGCGTTGAGGTTCATTGCTGGAAGTCTCGTTTCAAGTGGGTAGGTCAGCAGGGTATGGCATTGCTCGACTATGACATTGCTACGGGGACGTACAGTCAGAAGCAACTCGAAGCACCAAAGACAAACTTGAGCAAGTTAAAAGGAAGGGGCTGGGATGACTTTGATGAGTTCTAAAAACTACAGCGACCTCGGCTCTCCAGAGGTACATCAGCGCCACGCCGTCATGATAGAGGGCGGCACTGTGCCACGGGCGAGGGTCATGGATCAGACCCTGATCGACAGGTATTTGATCGACGGGTTGCTGACCTTGCAGGAACATCAGGCTGGTGAGTATCTTCTCAGTCAGGCGGCAAAGGCAGGTATTTTTACGAAGCCACTTCGCTATGAGGCAGGTGCAGGGGAGGCTAACCCTGACTCGATGGCGTCAGAGCCATTGATGCGATACGGCAGGACATTGGCGCTAGTCAAGAAGCGATACGGCAGGGAGAGTCAGCGGCTTGTTGAAGATGTGGTGATTAACGGGCTGGATGTATCTCGGAAGAAGCGGTTGCTGGTGATGCTGAAGAAGACGCTCGTTTTGATATCAGACCGGCGAATGGCAGGGGGCAGAAATCCATTAAGGCATTTGAAGAAAGACTGACGGGGGGTATCAAAAACTGGGAAACTGGGAAACTAAAGAAACTAAGGAAACTAGAATGCAGTGCAGTTGTGGAGGGCAAACGGAAGAAAG
>CAACVD010000573.1_pt1 | contig 17823 bp, 25 predicted proteins | sample 2381771 | NCBI WGS metagenome assembly CAACVD01 (sample SAMEA5211965, study PRJEB30684) | marine metagenome | biome: Marine; feature: Epipelagic; material: Water | collected 2015-10-15 | depth 15 m | reverse complement strand
GCCATTATATTTTCCTCATCTCTTCAGCAACCTTTTTGGCGTATAAATCCAGTGGAACTCCAAGTTTTTTAGCAATAGCTACTTGTGTCTGCGTTAATTTCACCTTTTTAGGTGAGGTGCTCCGCGTAGCGGGTGCAACCACATTTGCTTGCCGTTTCGTCTTTGTTACTGGCTCATCCCCGAAATTTTCGGGAAACACTTTCTGCATACGAGTATTAATAGTCTCGTAGTATTCATCACTAGCAGGGTCTACACCCTCTTCAACAAGTCGTTCATGCAGCCCCATAGCAAAACCTGTCATTTCTTTATCAGAACCAAACCACGGGTTATTTTCTGCCCATTCTGAGGCTCTAGAGTCAACAACAGTTTTGGGGGCGGACTCTTGTGTAGGTATTTGTACCTCATTCTTTTCTTCTTGTAAAGGCTCAGCTTTAAAATTAGATAACTTATCTGCTTTTATTTTAGCATTAGTTAGTTTTTCTTGCGCCTCTATTAATTTATCTGCGTCTCCAGCTTCATACGCTTGTTTGTATGAACGTTTGGCAGAAAGCATTTCTATAGCTGAGTTTTTCTTAGCTTGTTCAAGCAACGCTTCCTGATTTTTTTCTACATTGCTTTTTAGGTTTTTGTTTTCATCAACTAACTTTTTAGCAAAACTTTCTAGCTCTTGTCGTTCACGTAAAGCCTGTTCTTTAGCCCTACGTTCATCGTGATAACCTTTGCTAAAATGTTTAATACGATTTTGAACTTTTTCAGAATAATCTTCTAACTCTTCGTCCGTAACATCTTCAGGAGGTTTAGAAGGTGTACGATTTCTATCTGCTTTCGGAGTATCATCTACAACTTCAATTTCCAACTCTTCTTCCTTAGGTGTTTTTTCGACAAGTTTTTCTTTAGGTTGTTTACCAGATAAATCAATCTCTACCGCAGTAGATTTTTCTACTTCAATTTCTGGTTTCTTATCCTCAATTTCATCAGGAAAACTATACTCAACTTTTTGAAATCCCATGTTATTCTCCTTACACTCGTGTAACGCCACGAGGATCGTTAACTATTGCTTCAACCGAGTCATCATTCATTAACCGATACTCGACACCACCTACTTTAAATCTTGTTCCTGTGTTAGCACGAAACATGACATAATCTCCTACCTTGCACCAAGGGCCATCAGGGAAACGGTCTTTATCCGAATAAGCTTGTCCACCTATATCTAATACAAGTCCAATAGTAGACATAATATAATCGTGATGCATTTCCTTACTTGATTTGATAATTCCGCTATCGCCGTAAGTATCTTCTACTTCAGGCATTGCTATCAAAATCCTATAACCTACAGGAATAGGTATTTGATGTTCTAACTCTTCTTCAATTACTTCGGGGTTTGGTGTTAAATCAGTCATTGTCATCATCCATATAATTTCGCGAAAGGTCTTTTACGAAAGATAAGCTAGTTTGAAGACCTCGTATCAAACCAACCACTTCTCGATAGTTCGCGTAATCTGTAGCCGAACCATTTTCAAGAAACTCTTTTGCTGAGAATGTAGCATCCTCGATTTGTTTTGTTAGCACGTCAAAGACGGTAGTAGCCATACTTATTCCTTACGTTTGTTAGTAACCTCTCTCATAAGATCAAGGTCAAGTTTATTGCTAGCCACTCTTCTGTCCGCAGCTAGTTTTGCGCCCGCTTTCTGGGCATCTATTTCCAACTCTTGCCTATCAAGCTTGAGTTGTTCTAGATCTATAGTTGCATCAGCTTGATCCTTTTGGGTCTTTCGCTGAAGTTCTGCTTGTTTAACTTGCATATCGGCTTGATCTTTCTGAGCCTTACGTTGTACTTCTTGTTGCTTAACCTGTAGTTCTGCTTGTTGTAGCTGGAACATAGGATCTTGCTGTTGTGCTTGCGCTTGTTTTTGCGCTGCTTCTTGTTGATGTTGTTGAGTAAGCTGCTTGCCACCTTCGGCAACGAGCCGTGCTAATTGAATCTCAATTTCTTCTGGCAACTCTTCGTTTGGTGGTGGTAATGTAGCGCCTAACTTTTCTTCCATTTGTTTACGGTATCTAAACCCAAGATGCTCTGCGATATGCGCATTTAGAGATGCCATAATCTGTTGTGCTTGTGGGTTTTGTCCAATAGTTTGTGCAACCATAGGGTCTTGCATAAACGCTTGGTGCGTAGCAATGTGTGCTTCGTGGTCTTGATATAAGAACGCTTTTATGGGGGTACCAGTTAGCGCGTTCATATTTTCGCTTACAGGATCTGTAGGTGCTGTATCGTCTTTTGTAGGTACAAGTTTGTCTGCGTTCTTTATACCCATGACTTCTATCATTTGACGATGCAGTTGCGGCAGATTATATATCTGCGGAGCTTGTTGAGACATCTGCAATACAGCTTGATACTGTACTACACGTTGAGCCATAGTAGAGCTGTTAGGATCACTAACAGGTATTACATCAACCATCATATAGTCTGCTTGACGCGCAGATATTTCACCTCGTGAAGGCTGGTAATCATATTCTTCAGGAGCGTATTCCGCCATTATATTTTTAAGCATTTTAAACTCTTGCTTCATGGCATAATGGACACGAGCTTGTACCGCAGCCATAGGTTTTAGAGTTCTTTCTAACAACGCTAGTGTAGTTCCCACAGGAGCATTAGCAGACATATCAGATATGTCCATATCACTAATAGCACCTAGACGGCGGCCTTCAGTAGTTATTTGATTAAGTAACGCAAGTAATGTTTGGCTTGGTTCTTTGTATGGAAGCGGCATTATATTCTCTCTAATGCTGCCAGATGGTACGTCTACATCTTTCCACTCTCCCGGCTCTATAGGAGTATCATCGCCTTTAATTCGTAGTCCGCGAGCCTTCAGACCCCCCGGAAGATTTGACAATGTACCAGCATCTACTAGCTGTCGTATGAGCGAGGTTCCTGCTCTAGCATACCCACCAATTATGTGGATCAGACCAAGACCGTAGAAACCAAATCCGGGAATATATACATAATGTACAAAGTGTTGACGCTTTAACATCAACTCGTCATCTTCGTTCCAATTACGTCTTATAGACAATATTTCGTTAGATCCACGCTCCATAGTAACAATGTAAGGTTTAGCTACATCATCGCCATCATCTAACCCATCAATAGTTAAATCTGCATGTATCTCATATAAAGAATAACGATCATCATCTGTTAAAGAAAAACCACCGTCTTCAGCTTTCTTTTCTTCAATGTCAGTATGAAATGATTCTGGTTCACCTAAATCTATATCGCGGTAAAAACCACTTAATTGTAGCTTACGTATGTCGTTTTTAGTCTTACGCATGACATGAGTTACACGTTCGGCAGACTCTATATTAGAAGCCCCATAAGGCACAATAACGTCTTCTGCTGGAACGTATACAGCTACTTGCCTACCAATGTTAGGGTCAAAATAAACCTTCTTAAACGCTGATCCTGCAAGTCCTAGACTATACAACATACGCTCATGTTCAGGACGATACTCAACCATTTCTTCAGTTAGTTGGTAATTCATGTCAGCTTTAACGCGGTTAGCAGCTTCTTCTTTTTCTTTTGTTTCTTCGCCTAGTATTTTTACTCTTACAGGGCCAGATGAGGGAAATGTCTCACTCATAGTCTCCGCTTGAAAACGGATAACTGCTTCAGATAGCACAGTAGAGTTTACTCCACAAGCACCATCCCAAGGTTCAGTACGCTCTTCGTACTTAAATCCTACAATATCCAACCCTTTGACGTATGTGTCAGCCCAATCTTTTCGACTATCTACATCAGAAGATACCATTCCTGATAAATCATCAGCTAACACAGCTAGTACATCTTCATCTAACTCTTCAGCAATATTACTACTAAAACTTCCCATGATGTTATTTGTAGGTAAAATAGTAATTTCTACAGAACCATCATCTAAAGTAACCATGTCGGGATTTACAATTTCAATTTCTAGTTCTTGATCGACCGTTTTATCTGCCGATGCTATATCTATTTCTTCTTCTATTCCTTTGGGAGCAGAATATATACCTTTTTCAATCGCCATGACCTAGCCTCTTAATAGTAGCCGCCTCTTCGCTGCTTAAAATATTGAATATCTTCTGGCTCATCCGTAGGTAAACGTACAAACCCACCTTGTCTAAACCTCATTAATGCCATTACAGTAGAATCTACCAAGTCATCGTGACTCATAAACGGAAACCCCGCTATCTCTTCTACCACTTCTTCTGCCCATCTAGAGGGCGGAACCCAAACTAACCCTGATTGCACCATGTCAGATACGGAGTTTAAACGTGCTAACTTATCCCCCGACCCTCTATGAGGAGTGTACTCCGACACAGGTAATCCCATTCGTCGCATTTCTTGATACAATGCAACACCAGAACTCTTTTTTTCTACTATAAACGAGTCTGGTTCCCAATCTGTATACTCTTGCATAGCCAGTTCTTTTAGCTCATGGAACTCTATACGCTCTTTTATACTGTTTAGCAATATTATATTATACGCAGAAGTCTCCTCATTTAGGAATACCCCCCACGTAGTTAATGCTGTATAATCCGCTCGGTTGTGTTTTTCTGCCGCCGCATCTAAAGACATTATAATATATTCACAAGACGGTGGCCTATCTTGTTCCCATATATTCCACCACTCTCTTTTTACTAAAGCAGCCTCTTCGGCGGTGGGTTGCTGTTGGTATTGTGCGTTCCATTGAAATACAGGCATTGACGCTTTTGTGCGTTTTAGTGCCTCTAAATCAAAAAACTCAGGCCATAACGGTTTCTCCACAGGTTTTTTAGTTTTTTTGTCTTCTACTTCTAATATAGCAGGAAATTCAATTACTTCAAACTGATCAGATCTCTCATTTTGCGCCATATCTTTAACAACACGTCCCGTCAGGTCGTCCATATGCCAACGAGTTTGTATTATTGCTACTTTACCTGCGGGCATTAGTCGTGTCCGAGCACCGAACGTGTACCACTCGTATGCTTTCTCAAATACCGAAAAGTTTCCGTTAATCACATCCTGCTCAGAGTGCGGATCATCTACAAGTAATAAATCTGCTCCCCTACCAGCTAGCGCAGAGCCAACACCACAGGCATAATACTCTCCACCTGAGTTTGTATTCCACCTTCCTGCTGATTTAGAGTCTACAGCAAGGGCTACAGTAGGAAATATGGTCTTATAATCAGCGGTAGAGATAAGATTACGCACTTTTCGTCCAAAATCTACAGCTAAATCTGTTGTGTGAGACACCATCATCACTTTTTTGTCGGGATTTCTGCCTAAATACCATGCAGGAAAGAAAATAGACACTAATTGAGACTTGCCATGACGTGGTGGTATGTTTACACATACCCTGTCTTTGTTTCCCTGTTCTATAGACATTAACATGTTAGCTAATATCCTGTGATGCTTGCCTACTAAGAATTCTGGCATCATTCTTTTACAAAATTCAATTAAATCATTGTATGCCAAAGCGTTTTCTCTGCGAATAGCTAGTTCATCTACCAAGCGGTTAATCTCTATTACCTCTTCTTGGCTAAAAGCATCCAGATTGTCTAACATTCTTTGTATTTCTTCTTCAGAAAATTCTTTACTATGTTTAGTCATCGTATTCTTCGCCGTTAGAATCTAATTCCGTGTCTACGTCAAGAGGTTCACCATCAATAATTATAGCTTCCTCTATTTCTTCAGGAGGGTTTACTAACTTTTCTAACTTATCACGTAACTTTGCCTTTAAATCATCCGTTGATTGGTGTGTTATTACCATTTCTGACTTCTCTGCAAACAAACCAACATCAGAAACTTTACCTAAAAGCTCTAATGCGCGGATTCTTACCCGTGGATCAGGGTTTTCTGTCTCTAATAACAACTTATTAGTCACTAAATGGCGTACTTGTAGGGCACTATCTACCACTGATTGCCCAAACTCTTGCAAAATATTGTTAGTTAACACCAATGAGGCAGGTGTTAGGGTAGAAGCACGGGTATTGTTTACCTTTTTAGAGGTAGTTTCGGGGTCGTCTGCATAAGCTATAGCTAATTTAGCAGCTACATCCTTATCATCCTTAGTAGGTTCTAGATCTAAATCGTGTTCTGCTAGTTCTAAAGAGGTGTTAGCCGCTGATTTTACGCGTTCTTTTAGATCGACACGTAAAATTTTATCTGAAATAGGTACACCTAACTCTGGTTCTAGTTGTAAAGTCATATTTTATTTGCAGGTTATTCACCGTAAGCGCATTTGTACCATATCCTTTTATACTTAGCGAGCATTTTCCTTTGTAAAGTTCCAAAGAGTTTCCATACCACCTGCTTGGGACTCTGCATTAAATAGGTTTGGGTGTAGTTGAATAGACTTTTTACATCCTAGTTCTTCTGTACTTCTAACTAGTAATTTTTCTATATCTAAAGCTACAAACACATAAAAGTCGGCTATTTTTTTAGATCGTAAATTGTACACGTATCTAAGTTTGTTACCTCTATTAGTGCTCATAATACATACGTTGGCTGCTTTCACTTGTACTGTAAACATAGCATCGTTATAAGACTGACACCACAAATCTATGCCGGATCTATCGACATGGTGACACTCTATACCATTTTTTTCTAGTATGTACATGGCAAAAAACTCGCCTATACGTCCTACATGGCTAGAGTTACTAGTTCTATCAATACCGTTCATAGCAGCTCCTGAACCTAGAATAACTGTACAAAAAATTTTTTACAATTGTGTTTCAAAAACAAGGTGGGGGGTTTCTTATATAGAGGGGGTGGGGGTCTGAACTCATAAAAATACGATTTGTTTGTGTGAATTAGTAATATATAGACTGACAGAGTCCCATATGTGTCGCGCGGGGGGTGGGGAGGGGGTAGGTATCGAATAGTGTCAGATTGTCGATTGTTATAACATGTTATAACTTTTTGTAAGCTATCTATTGTATTTATGTGTAAACTTGTTATTATGTGACCATCTTCAGCAATAACGTTGAAGTGTAAATAACTAAAGAGTATATAAACATGAGTACATATATAAATGAAGTAAGAGCAGTACCTACGCGCCTGACTAACAAAGGCAAGGAATCAATAAGTAACGCAGTTAAATTAGCTATCAAGTCTGAAGGTATACAGACCAAGGCAGTTGATCAGTTGATTGCTGATGGTATGTTTTGGACAGACTTTATCAGTCCCAACGGTAAATCTGGCGAATCTACAGCTACCACCGAACTGTATGACGCATTGAAAGATGCCGTGGTGTCAGGGTTTAGTGCTACTAAACGCAATCTATTGGGCGCATCTACTAAGGCGTTAAGTGATCAAGGTAAGATAGACAAACGCGAGGTTCAACAATCCATCGGTGCTTATATGTCAGCGTTTAAACGCGATCTAAAGAATAGGCAGATTCCAAAGCCCAAAACAGAGAGAGCACCACAGCAACCATCTATGCCAAAGACTGGCGATAAGGTAGTTGATGAGGCGAATGCACTAGCGATGAAGGCAATCAAGAAAGAGACCGACCTTCAGAATTGGTGTCTTAACAATCTGCCAGAAGATACCGCTCTGGAGATTAGCAAGTTAAGAGCTAAGATTGTCGCACTACTTCAACCAGAACCAACTCACTAACCAACTATGCCCCACTTCGGTGGGGCTTTTTTTTCGCCCATCAAAAAGTACCTACGATACCAGTTCCTAGTCCGCGTTGAGCCTTTTGTTATAACACGTTATAACATTGTGATACCAGTTCCAGCTTCGCGTTGAGCCTTTTGTTACAACGTAAGTCGTTGATAAATATACAATGTTACAAAATACCCCCCCTAATGTTACATAATGTTACAAAATTTAAGGGCAAAATGTAACATTATATTTTAGTGCGTTATCGTATCAGATAATGTGCAGGTTTGTGCAGGTTTGCCATAGTCAAAGTATCAGATCTTATCTATTTATATGTTTTTATTAATACATACTTATAATGTTACATTTTCAAAATAGTATTTAACTCTCATAGAATTTTCTACATTGTTACAAATTTATTTGGGGGTGATCGAGCGACCTATTTTCCCCTGTAAAATGTAACTTTGTAACATTGTAGATATATCAATGACTTACCGACCACAACTATGTAACATTACATTACAATACATTACAATACACTTCTCCCCACTTCCTGACACGTATACCCATAACTTGACATAAGCTGTCACTCCTGTATAATGGTAATGTGGCTGAGAGATTTATCCTGTCCACTTTTACACGGTAACTTGTTACCACAACTCAAAATGTTATAACGTGTTATAACAAAACGACAAGGAATATAGACATGAGCAATGAATGGCAAACCTTTGTAGAAGAACGAGCGCGAGAACTCGCTATGGAAAAAGAAGAAGTCCCATATGGATATCACAACTTGAGAGAGATCGCCACCTCAGAGCTAGACGCTCAACTCAAACACTACTGGAGACAAACGCAAGGAGAAGAGAAGTGAGAGACATCAGACTGTGGGACAGACAAGCCAAGATAGTAACCAAGCGCGAGATGCGTAAGGCAGAGTTTTGGCGAGCCTTTAAACAAGTGGGCACTGAGTTGATTGTCATACTAGGTTGCGTTACTAGCCTATGGGCAATCATATACCTTTTACTAACACGATAAGGAGAAGAAGATGAACGATACAACAGCAACACCTAAAGTCGAAGCACCATCTATCGGGTCTAGCGCCATGCTAGTAGAGTTACAGGTTAGCCAATGGACAGGTCGCAAGAAGGACAAGACAGCATCAGTCGAAGTGACTGATCAAAACTGGGCAGAGAAAGGTACGGCATCAGTCAATAAGAAGTTACTAGGTAACTGTGACGAGCTGACTGCCATACACAAATTCACCGCCAACTCACGCAACATACACTACAAATCCACAATGCCGTGGAGCGATACAGGTATGCGGTTACTACCGACAGAGTCATATTTCAAATATCACCAACAGATGACTGAGCTACAAAACGAGTTCGAGCGTATGGCACAGTCATTTATCAGCAACTATGATTGGGAGATCAGCAGGGCGCAAGCACGGCTAGGTAATCTGTTTGTACGTGACGATTACCCGACCACAGAATCTATCTCTCGCAAGTTCGCGTTCAACATATCTTACATACCATTGCCAGATGCGGGTGACTTTCGTGTGGATGTAGGCAACGACCAGAAGCAAGTACTCGAAGATCATTACAATGAGTATTACAACAGGCAACTGCACTCTGCTATGAATGACGTATGGCAACGCACTTACAAAGTGCTGAGTAATATGTCTGAGCGTTTAGACTACGCCAAGGGTGATACTAAGAAGATCTTTCGTGATACTTTGGTTGACAACGTGACCGACATAGTAGAACTACTTAACGTGTGTAATGTTACAAATGACGGGCAGATGACTGCGATGGCTATGAAGCTAGAGGATACGCTACGTGGAATAACGCCTGACGCATTGCGTGAAGATGCGTTTCTCCGTGCCGAAACCAAACGTGCGGTGGACAAAGTTATCGCAACACTACCATCATTGGAGATGTAATCATGGCTATTGAAGATACAGATCCCCAAGCAGAAGAACAAATGTTAACTAGAGAAAATCTAGAAAAACACGGTTGGACTGTTGTACCTCAAGGTGTGTGGTTTGGTGTTGATTACGACCAATCATACAAAGTAAATGTTTTAACACTACTTACTGATCTTTTAGATCTAGATGATGCTGATGGTTACGACTTTGTTGTTTGTGGATATAAAAAAATCATACATCAAGACGAGGAAGAAGAGGAAGAGGAGATTAATCATGGCTAAGATAATGTACGCGAGAGTAAAGCTGACTGTAAAAGATAGTGCCGATACAGAGTGCATAATGGGTGAGGCTGTCTATGATTTCGACCACCCAGATATTATGGATACAGAGTGGGTGGAGTGTGAAGAAGAAACGCCACTAACTGAACAGTGTACTTTTGACTGGACACGTAAGGGATGTGTCGATTGTCAAGACTAAGGAGAGAGTCGGTGAATAGTTACGGTCAAGCGGTGTTACGTGTGCGCAACTACAAGCGCACCAAACACTACAAAGAAATGCGGATACCGAAGGGTCGAACCCCTCGCGTAGCGTATTACCAAGTCGTGACTCGCAAGGGTCGCATATTAGAAAGTTATAACATGTTATAACAAAACGATAAGGAGTAAATGATGAAAGCAAGTAAAATGTATGAAATGGGGCTTACCCAGATAGCTCAAGCTATTGGTGCGGTAGGTCACAAGCGATGTGTGCTAGTCGAAGGGCATATGGGTAATGGTAAGACATCACTACTAAAGATGTTATCGGATAAGTTCCCTGACCATGTACCCTGTTACTTCAACTGTGTTACCAAAGATCTGGGTGACTTGAGCATACCATCACTCAACACCACCGAGGGGTACGTCACATACTTACCCAATGAAGAGTTCGGTATTCACCACGGCAAGCCGTTGATTATTATGTGGGATGAATGGTCAAAGGCTAACCAATCAGTCAAGAACGGTACACTTGTTACTATGCTAGAGCGCACAGTGGGCACGAAGAAATTGCCAGAAGGTAGCATACAGTTTGCTACGGCTAACCTCGGTGGAGAGGGTGTTGGCGATACTATTCCACCTCATGCACGTAATCGCATGGTCATACTACGTGCGCGTAAGTCTACCAGTGACGAGTTGATTGAGTATGGTATCAATCACGAATGGGAGCCTAGTGTATTGGGATTCGTACGTGAGTTCCCTCAGATACTACAGGGCTTTGAGGATGTGAAGAACCCCGATGACAATCCATACATCAACCACCCCCTAGCACAGCGTACAGCTTTTGTTACGCCAAGATCATTGGAAGCCGCTAGTGACATACTCAAGGAGCGACACATGTTTGATGATCACAGCCTAACAGCTTTACTCATGGGTACTATCGGTGATCGTGGTGCTATGGACTTGGTGGCATTCGTCAAGTTGGCTGATCAACTACCATCATGGGAATCTATCAAGCAAGATCCAACCAACGCCAAAGTACCCGACTCTGCCTCGGCAGTATGTATGGTGGTGTATCGTGCGCTAGGTAACATGGCTAAAGATACGATCACACCATTCATGCAATACCTACCCCGACTAAGTAAGGAAGCGCAAGGTATGTTTGCCAACGGTGTACGTGCTAATACCTACGCGCATCGGTCACTGGTGATGAGTAACAAACTATTCACCGAATGGGCTATGCAAAACAATTACATGTTTTCTGCTGACAAGTAAGGAGAGTAACAATGCTTACACTTAATGGAGTGTTGACTGAGGAGCAACGGCTAGAGAAAGCTATAGTCGCTATTATCAGCGAACAAAAGTACACAGCGTTAGCAGGGGTGCTGATGATCGGTGACAAGGTTATTGATGAGAGCATACCCACCGCGTGTACCAATGGGCGTGATGAGAAGTATGGGCGTGAGTTTGTCAAGAGTATCAATGATGCTAAGTTACGTGGTTTGGCTCTTCACGAGAACAAACACAAGATGTATCGACATCTTCATACGTGGAAACACTTATGGGAGATTGACGCTCAACTTGCAAACATGGCTATGGACTATGTTATCAACCTTGAAATCTTAGACGAGAACCCACCCAATGAAAGGGGTGTACGGTTTGCCGAACTACCCGAAGGTGGGCTAGTCGATGAGCAGTACCGAGGTATGGATACAGCTCAAGTGTTCAAGATACTACGCAAGAAGAAACAGGATAACGAGTCAGGAGGTGATACCGACAGCGGTGTTTTAGATACCAATGGTGGTTTTGATGAGCACGATTTTGAAGGTGCGCAAGAACTATCCGCTGATGAACAGCGTGATCTAGCTAGAGATATTGACGAGGCTATACGTCAGGGTGCTATGTCAGCAGGTAAGATGGGCGCAAATCAAGCAAGGTCACTCGATGAACTGTTACAGCCTCAAGTCGATTGGCGTGAGGTGTTGCGTGAGTTTATTTATGCTACGTGTGTGGGTAATGACTACTCTACATACTCTCGACCTAACCGTAGGCTAATGAGTCAGGGTATCTACATGCCAAGTGGTGTTAGTGAAAAGGTCAATGAGTTGGTACTAGCTATTGATACATCAGGTTCGGTGGAGCAACGCGCTCTGACAGCCATGCTTACTGAGGTCAAATGTATATGTGACACGGTAAGACCCGACAAGGTGCGCATACTGTATTGGGGTTGTACGGTAGTACGCGATGAAGTGTACGGTATGCACGAACTAGATCAGCTAATGCAGTCTACCAAGCCGCGTGGAGGTGGTGGCACGGACGTTGTATGTGTTACCGAATACATGAAAGAGAACAACATCAAACCACAAGCGACCATTGTATTGACAGACGGTTACTTGTTTGGTAGTTGGGGTGATTGGGAATGTCCAGTATTGTGGGCAATCTTAGATCACAAGGAAGCTGTGCCAAGCACAGGTAAAGCAGTACACATAAGACTGGAGGATATGTGATGGATGACTTTGATAGTTTTTTGAAACGCCGAATGGAGTGGGATACAGCAGTAGAGGAAGTGGAGAAAGCTGTGAAGTACAAACTAGACAGTATGAACTCTGGAGCCTCACATGCTAGTGCAGAAGCTCGAAAGCAATTTGCTTGGATAGACGATGACAGAGAACGCCTAGCGCAAGCGTGGGCAAGAATATTACAAGGATAAGGAGATAAAGATATGGCTATGTATGATGTTAAGTTAAAAAGTTTTAAACATGTAGAAGCGCATTGGGAAAGCATAAAACCTATACGTGGTAGGAAAGAAGATGTGCGACCTATGGCAGACCGCGCTAGAACTTTCGAGCGCATTAGTAAGTTGTCAGATACTTGCTATTCTTTAAACATAACCACTTGGAATGACAGACGTGAGGACATTATCACATGGGAACTGGTCTCAGGTTATGAAGTTGTGACTATTAAAAATGGTGTAGGTGAGTGGGCGCACACATCCACATATTCATTCTTAGATAGGTTTTTACCGCAAAATGTAGGCTTTGTAGGTAAATCAGGCAAGCAGTTTATTGAAATACCAGACAGAGATACAAAACCCTTTAAATGGGTAGAAAGATATTTACCTAAACGCACAGGCTTGAAGGATGAACGTGGTATACAGATAACTAGACCTAGCCCTTTACATGATTGGATTTGGGTGGGCGATGAACATATCATACCGCGACCAAGAGTGGATAAAGAAGCCAAAAAAGCACACAAGGAAGTTATTAATAACTTTTGTGAGTGGATGTGGAATATGTTGCCTTTGTTAGAGGATAACACCCCGACTAACTGGCAAGAGCGTAGGGATAAGTGTGTGATTTTGGGTATAAGTGCGCCACACCATTCATATTGGCAAGACTTAAAGACTCAAAAAGCTGCTCAAACAAACTTTTTGAAGTTATTGCACACCCCCGATGACCCCCTGTATGTTGATCTAGCCATTGAGTGTATAGCGCAACTTCAAGATAACGGCCAACGAACTTATGATCGCGAAATACATGCTTGGGTAGAGCATAAATTAAGCGATGATGCGAAGGCTTTTAGGAGAAAGGTAAATACGTGGGTCAACAAGCATGGTGGGTTTACTACTATAACAACAGATTACTATAGACCGTGCTGAAAGGAGAGTAATGATGCATCAGAAAAAACAAGTAAGGGTGAGTGAGATAGGTGATATGGTTGATGGTAGGGGTATACGTGAGTTTACTGAGGATGAACTGAGCCAAGACGGTAACAACCAATACGTTATTATGTTTATGAAAGAGGTACGTAAAGCATTTCCTTATATTAAGTTTGCAGGGAAGGTTTTTAATCCACGAGATGGTGTGACCTACGCAAAGAATAACCTACGTCCCGATAGGATATATGTGTATACAGACACAGATGAATGGTGTTGGGGTTGGATAGCCTATGGAGATTACAAAGTAGATGGCGATGGCAAAAATATGTATTGCGTTTATTCACGCAAAATACAAAACAACAAGTATGATTATCTTAGAGAACAACATTATATAGTTATGACAAGTAAGCTAGACATAGCGGTGCGTAATGCCAAGCGATATTTGTCACCATTCAATGCCAAAGAGATAATAGACTTCAGTAAGGAGGGAGTGACGGAGGGTGTTAAAAGCCATGAGGATACTCTCAGACGTGCTTTACACGAAGCAACGAAACCGTTTACGGAAAGTGTTGGGCACTATAAAAACCTACCTCAATTATTTACTGAGTTGTTTCATTTAGCTGATTCTGAATATCAGTTTTTATCGGAAGAGTTTTCTAACCAACTAAGCACTATGCGTAACGTCTACGAACCGTACATGGAGCACCATAAAAACCCTGTAACTTTTTACTGTGTATGTATCCATGAGCGCAGGGGGAAGCAATTATTTGATGTAACACCTACCAGAGATCTTAATGCTAGTCCGTGGGATTCAAATGCCAATAACCTAGATGGAGATCTTACTACTTATACAGATGATACTTTGCCAATAGATATTAAGGGTAAATTATCTGTGCTTTCTATAACCGATCTAGGTGAGTATGTACACAATGTTGGTTATCGTTACAGCAAAGGTATATTTTATGTTACACAGTGACAGCTTTACATATAAATATGGTTCTAATGTTACTGTACATCGCGTGTGTATACATAGTGACAACAATACCGTTGAAATATCATGTTTAGGTATGGATTGTGTTGACTCACCAGACAATGGTGTGTACGATTCTATAGACAAATTACCTGATTGGATACAAGATAGGTTAGCGGTGTTGTTTTTATGCGACCCAAATCCTCCTACTAAAGAGGTAGGTGGTATAGGAAGGAGGATTGACGCTAATGTTTTTTGGATAAATAAATAAGAGAGGGTTAATTATGTTAGAGGAAATAATAAATATAATATTTAGCATAGTATTTTTAGGTTTTTTGGGTTTTATCTGTCATGGCGCTGTGCTCGTAATAAATGACAAGCAAAAAATTTGGGAACAAAAACAAAGAGGTAACTATTATGGCAATGACTCCCGAAGCGAAAGTAAAGAGCAAAGTAGTTAAGCACTTAAAAAACATGGGGGCATACTACTTTTTCCCTGCTACTGGTGGTTATGGTAAGAGCGGAGTGCCTGACATAGTTGGGTGTTACAATGGTTTGTTTTTTGGTATCGAATGTAAAGCAGGAAATAACAAAGCTACTGCATTACAACTAAAGAACTTATCAGAAATAACACAAGCAGGAGGCATTGCTTCCATAATAAACGAGGACAACGTGCACACTGTGCCTGACATTCTTGTAAACAAGGAACTGGTCTCAAGTAGTGGTGGTTGGGAACAATTAGAATTTGACTTTGAGGATATGCAATGAGCATAGATGAAGCAAACTCTGATAACTTGGATAAAGACTATATGAGAATGTCTAAAGATATAAAGACTACAATTATAGATCAAAGTCCTAAGGATATGGTAAACAGTCCTAGCCACTATACGGCAGGGAGTATTGAGTGTATTGACGCTATAGAAGCATCAATGACACCCGAAGCGTTTAAAGGGTATTGCAAAGGGGCATGTATGAAATATTTATGGAGGTATGAGCACAAGGGTAAGTCGTTAGAGGACTTAAAGAAAGCGCAGTGGTACTTGAGTAAGCTGATGACTAAAGTGGAGGGTTGATGGACCTAATAACAGTAGATTTTGAAACTTATTATGATAAAGAATACTCATTACGAAAAATGACAACAGAATCCTACGTACGCGACCCTAGATTTGAGGTGGTGGGTGTAGGAGTAAAAGTAAACAACGGAAATACGGAGTGGGCCAGTGGATCACATGAAGAACTTAAGCGGTACTTACACACTTTTAATTGGGCGGATAGTGTCTTACTCGCTCACAACACTATGTTTGATGGTGCCATTCTTAATTGGCGTTTCGATGTTCATCCTCGCCGCTATACCGATACTCTTTGCATTGCCCGTGCTTTACATGGGGTCGAAGTTGGGGGCAGTCTCCATGCGTTATCTCAAAGGTATGACATTGGACTTAAGGGAACAGAGGTACTCGACGCTATCGGAAAAAGACGTGACTCCTTTTCAGAAGAAGCCTTAGACAAGTACGGCGATTATTGCGTTAATGATGTAGAGCTGACCTACAAACTGTTTAAGATCATGGGTAAGAACTTCCCTAGACAAGAACTTAGAGTTATTGATACTACGTTGCGTATGTTTATTGAACCTATGCTAGACCTAGACTTAGGGTTGTTAGAACAACATCTTGAAAGTATTAAGGCAGTTAAGGATGACCTGATAACTTCTTGTGGTGTAGATAAGTCAGAACTGATGAGCAATCCTAAGTTTGCTGAGTTGCTAGAAGGCTTGGATGTAGCACCTCCTATGAAGATAAGCCCTACTACAGGTAAGAGTACATTCGCCTTTGCTAAGTCAGATGATGGATTCAAACAGTTACTTGATCATCCTAATTATAAGGTTCAAGCGTTAGCAAATGCACGGTTAGGTAATAAAAGTACGTTGGAAGAAACTCGTACACAAAGGTTTATAGATATATGTAAGCGAGGACTACTACCTGTACCTGTAAGGTATTACGCCGCACACACTGGTAGATGGGGTGGAGATGATAAGATTAACTTACAGAACTTACCTAGTAGAGGACCACATGGTAAGAAGTTAAAGAAGAGTATAGTTGCTCCAGAAGGCTATACAATAATAGATTGCGATTCATCTCAGATCGAGGCTCGTGTGCTTGCATGGTTAGCAGGGCAAGACGATTTAGTAGCGGCGTTTGCAAACAAAGAAGATGTATATATAAAAATGGCATCTATTATCTATGGCGTACCTGAGGACGAGGTAACAAAAGAACAAAGATTTGTTGGTAAGACCACCATACTTGGCGCAGGATATGGTATGGGCGCAGTGAGATTTACTGAGCAGTTAAAAGGTATGGGAGTTCACATGGACATTGCCGAGGCTCGTAGGGTAATAAAAATATACCGCGAGACTAATTGGAAGATAAACGTGTTATGGCGTAACTGTCAGAACATGCTACTGGAGTTGGTTCGTGCTCGGACACAGAATTTTGGAACTAATGATATAATAAAGCCTGTTGTCACGAATCAGTATGGTGGGATAAGATTACCCTCTGGACTCATTATGAAGTATGGTGACTTACGGTGGCAACAAAATGAAAAGGGCGTAGAGTTTACTTATAAAACAAGACGAGGCCGAACTAGGATATACGGTGGCAAGGTAGTAGAGAATGTATGTCAAGGCATAGCCCGATGTGTGATTGCTGAACAGATGTTAGCTATTGCTAAGAAGTACCGTCCTGTCTTAACAGTACACGATTCGATAGCGTGTTGTGTGCCAATAGAAGAAGCAAAGGAAGCGCAAATATATATTGAAGCGTGTATGCGAAAAACCCCTACTTGGGCAGAAGGGCTACCTTTAGATTGCGAGTCTGGTGTAGCTAAAGCCTACGGAGATTGTGAACCTGATGGGTAAAGTTATTAACATAGATAGAACTCCTTATATACAAGATGATATTGATGATTTTGATAAAGATGGTGTGTCTACTAAAATATTTATAGCTCAAAGTAGCGATTGTGATTATGCTTTAGTCTTTGAACAGTCTAGATTTTTAGATGGCAAAGAGATTGATACACAAGAAATTGTAATACCTTATGAGAATTTAAGGCAAGTATTGCCTAACATACTTAGCGCCACTAAAGAAGTATTAAGGCTTACGGAGGAGAGTAAGGAGTGAG
>CAACVD010000572.1_pt1 | contig 17831 bp, 31 predicted proteins | sample 2381771 | NCBI WGS metagenome assembly CAACVD01 (sample SAMEA5211965, study PRJEB30684) | marine metagenome | biome: Marine; feature: Epipelagic; material: Water | collected 2015-10-15 | depth 15 m | reverse complement strand
AACCACCAATTGCTTGTTCTAAAATTAATAAGTTTGTGTTTGTAATTTGTCCCCAAGTTCCTGAATTTTCTCCAGTTGCTTGTACTGTAAGTTTTAAATTTGCTGATGTTGAATTCGCCATATTAAAATCCTTATACCGTTTATTTTATTAAAATAAAGAGTTTGTGTCAAACCCTTTATGCAACGACTTCCAACCATCCAGGCGGGTCTATTGGTGCATTTCCTGTAGGAACCTCATTCCAAATTAAAGCATTAGCACTGTTTAAATTCATAGTCAAGCCAAATCCAGTAAATGTTGCAGTAACGTCTGTAAATGCGGTTGCTGAAGCAACTCTAGAAAGCATGCCTATTCCAGTTACTGGAACTTCTTGACTTGGAACAGCGGTAACGCTCCCAAGCCCAGTGGATAGTGGTAAACCTGTTGGAACTGGTAAAACATCTATTGAAGCCGTCGCAGTGCCTAAAGCACCTATCATAAAATTGCCTGTAATTGCTGCATCAGGTGCAGGATCGACAGTGCCTAAAGTTAATTGTGCTACGTTTAAAGTATTAGCAACAATGGTTGCATCACCACTAACTTCTGTGGGACTTCCTAGAGCTGCGGTCATAGCGATTCCAGTAACGTCTACTTGTGCGGAACTACCTGCATCGCCCCAGTCATTTATTCCCCATCCAAGTCTGCCCCAACCTTCATTATTAAAGGCTTCAACAGTACCAAGATTCATAGTGGCTCCAATACCAACGGCCATAGCATCAGGACCAGCGTCTACTGTTCCTAAACTATTTGTAAGTGGAAAACCTGTTGCACTAACTTCTGCTAATCCAGTTGCAGTTACAGATGCTAAATTTGATGTTAAGGAATTACCTGTTGGAATTATTGTTACGTCCCCTTGCATTCCAAGGGTGCCTAAATTTGCAGTGACAGCGTCACCTGGTGCTATAAGAGTACCTGCGATACCCCAAGCTTGTTTTCCCCATTCAACACGACCCCAACCTACATTAACTTCAGTTGAGCTTGACTCGTCTCCGAGTGCTGCGGACATACCAAACCCTGTAGGAATAACCGTAGGATTAGCGTTATCCCCCCATTGGTTTTGACCCCAAGAGCCAGTATTCCAAGTCCCTGTTGCCATAGGAGTTTACCTCCTAATTAACCAGAGATTCTTAAAATCGCTGCTGTTGATGTTGGCGCTGGAAACTGAACTGTAAACGTACCTGAAGTAGCTGTTTTATCTCCTCCAAAATCTAAAACACAAACTGCAGAGTTAGTAGTAGCAGATGATGTGTTGTAAATTAAAGCTCCTCTTGCTGTCAGAGTAACGTTTTGAAATGACAGATCAGCAAAATCCGCTCTTGCAACACCAGCTGTTAAAGAAGTTGGGTTGTTAACAAGTGCACCGCCACCAGCTGAATAGTTAGATGATGTAACTTCGTTAGTTGGTGCGCTAGTTAATAGAGAAGTTGTTGCTGAGTTAAGAGTAGCAGAAGAAGTATAAAGAGCTAACTTATATTTATCGCCACTAGACTGTGAAAAATTAGAGTCACCTTCTAATAGTAATTTTTTAAAGTTGTTTGCAATCGCTTGTGTTATAGCCATAGTTTTCTCCTTACTGTTTTCCTATTCGAGGAACACCTGCTTGGTATTCATCTCGTCTTCGTCTTCCCATTTGTTCTATTGAGAATCCTTTGACAGCTTCAACGTATTTTTTATCATAAAGTTGGAGCATGTCAACGGGTCCTTTTAAAAATCCGTAAGCCTCTACTAGGCATGCATACAATAAGCCGTTGGGAAATTCTGTGCTTAGGTATGTAGTGGTAACTGTACTCGATAATCCAGCTGGTTTCAAGATATAATTTAACTGAATGGTATAAGTTTGATCTGGAGTCGGAGCCACCACTATTCGAGTCTCGTCCCAGTTACTGTAATATTTAGGCACCCCTTGAGCTGCTGTTGGGTTAAATTCGGACATAAAACTAGTGTCTCGAAACTGTAAAAAATCTCTATTTTGATCAGTAGATGGTAAAGCAGTATCTACAATTTGAGCGGATCTAATCACCAATAAATCTGTAGGAGTATCTATAAATCTGGTGCCCGCTACTAGATTAGCTGAAACATATCTTCTATTATTATCAGAATCTACTTCTCTTAAAATTCTAAATTCTGCGTCTTCAATAAAACCATTTAAAATAGTGTCTGTAAAAACATTAGAGTCAACCTCTGTATAGTTTTTAATTTTTGTTTTTAGTTCGTCGTATGTCATGATATATTAATTGTTACACTCCCTACGCTCATTAAAGCTTGTCTCGCATTATTGACTGTATTTGGATTTGCAGGCGTCATGCTATTATCAGTAATGGTTTGAAATCCAAAATCTCCAGGCAAAGTTAAATTAGCAATAATTCCCCCACCTCCACCAGTCAATAGATTAAATTGTTGAGGTCTTGGATGAGGAAGTCCTTGTGGATCTGCTGAATAAGGTGTTGGTTCTAATTGTGGTTGTTTAGGTTCATATTCTGAAGTATGAACTCTTGCACCATTCCACTCTCTAACCATCTCACGATATGGAAAAGCTAAACCTGATCGGTCTGAAATAAATAATGCGTATTTTCCTTTTGATAAATTTCCCATAATTATATACTCGGATAGTAAGTTCGAGGAGCAATATATACACTTGATGAAGAACCATCTTCTTCTAAAGCTCGTGCTAATTCATCCTCATAAATTAATTTTAATTCTTGTATTCGTGGTGCTGCATATTTCATAGATAGATAATATGTTAATCCTGCAACCATGCAAGGTACAAATCTGTACGGAACGTCAGTAGCGTTCGTATAAGCACCCGCATCTTGTATTCTTTTTTCATAATAAAAATTTATAGCATTTCCATTTTCTGTAGAACCTGGTGTTAAATATAAAGTAATTAAAATATGGTCTACAAATCTTTGAACAAAATATTGTGAAGGCTGACCTGTAGAAGATTTATTAGATAAAGCTTGAAACTGAGATCTATTAATTTTTTCTAAAGGAGAATCTACATTAGAAGAATTTCTGTAAGACATTTCTAAAATTTCTGTAGCTTGATTTACAAAATTTGTAACAGCAGCTCCATCTGAATGAGTAGCAGCCGTAGTTCCGTTCACTCCTCTTGTTACTCCAGTGAGCTCTAAAGAATTAAATCCAGTATAAGATATATTTTCTGATCCAACATTTATGGTTCCAACATCAGGCATACGATTTTTAGAAGCAATAGTAATTCCAGTAGTGGCGCTGGTAGAAGCTATTGCAGCCGTAAGCGTTGTTGTAACTCCGTTTGAATTACCATCGGCTGTGGATCTAAAAATTCTATATTCGTTTTGACCGTCAACTAAAGTTATATTAGTTTTAGCTACTTCCCAAAAATGAAGACCTCTATTGCCCCACTCTTGAAATAAAATATTTAAAGAACGTCTAGCGGTTTTTAAATTATAACCGCTCATGTCAAATTGACCGAGTCGGTTATAAGACTCTTCAATTATCTCATCAATCGAAAACGTTTTATCAAACGTCGTAGTGCCAGAAGTAGTGTTGGCCATTTAAACTCCTAGTTATAAAACACAGAACAAACTGTTACATGTTCAGTTGTAAAAGCTACGCATAAATCTGTTTCAAATAAAATAGGACCAGGGAAATTTATTACGATAGGGCTTCCGCCAGATGTAACTCCACTAGTTTTATATTTAAATTTTACCGTGCCAGAAGCTCCTCCATCTTTTAAATGAAAGTCACCTGAAGCGGCGGTAGTATTTAATACAATACCCATAGCTCTTGTTCTTCCTGATTTTACAATTTTATTTTCTGTGGTTACATTTGCATTAAATATGTCTCCACTATTGCCGTTTGTAATCATATTCTTCTCCGTTAAAATTGATGAGGGCCCGAAGGCCCTCAATAATTATTTATTAGATATTACCAATAAGTTCAGCTGCATTTCTGTTAGCTGTACAAGTGATATAGTCTAATGAAGTTACTCTTTGTCCTGATGCAGATGCACTTACAGAAGCTGCAAACATTTGCATATCATCAGTGTTGATGTTTGACGTAACAGTAGCTGCTAAAACTCTGTTTACAAAAAACTCAACTTTACCTGCTCTATCACATCTAAATCCTACAGTGTCATACGCATCGTCTGTAATAGTGTATGCAGTGTATTGAACTTGATTTGTTCCAGAAGCATTTTTTGTTACAAATCTGTAAAACTGTTCACCGTTGTTAGACTCAATAGAGATTCTGTTTGCAGATCTCCATCCAGAAGTTCCAGTAAAAGTTTCAACTAATCCAGTGCCGTAGTCAGTAGCATTAGCGTCATTATTTTTAATTCTCGCTTCGTACCAAATAACTGTACCCGGGTTAGTGATTGCTCCTGTGCTGTCTCTAGTCTCAGCTACAGCTTGGAAAGTATTTTGAGTTTTAACAAGAGCTAAACCATTATTGTCTGTTGTGTTTGCAGACGTTAAAGTTACTGCTCCGTTTACCTCATTAGATATTCCTGCTGCGGCTCCACCATCTGCAATAGATGTTGACCATTCTGATCCAGGCAACGTGTTATAAATAAAATCATCTTTATAACATGTAAAGTTAGGATTGTTGTCTACTGGTAAATCCTTAAACCATTTAGTATTTTTAGCTAATCCAGCAAACATTACCGGATTTCTAAAGTGTGTTCCTGCCATAATTTTCTCCTTTTCCTAGTTAATGATATATAGTCTCTAGGCCGTCGACTATACGCGTCTATATATCGATAAATAATTGTATAGTAATTAGTTTATATAGTAGTTTTAAGTAGAGCGCAAGAGGGCCTGCAATGCGGATTGGTTTTTCCAACGATGTAGCTTTTTGTTTAAGTTGCTACAGAAACTTGTGGAGCTGCTTCCTCAATTTTATTCTGCATATGCTCTTTTTTAGCCTCTGCAGTTTTTATATGGGTAAGAACTTCTTTGACTTGTCGGTCAATCTTAACCATATTAAGGGTATATCTACCCTCCTTGAGATGTTCCTGCTCCCACTGAAGATCCAGACCTCTTTTCTTCTTGTAAAGGTCTTGTAGATGTAACATCATCTCCTCCATTAATAACCTCCTCATAGGTTATTCGGTTTACCTTGGGGTCCATCATTTCTCCAAGATATTCCCATTTTATATCTTTTTTTCCTAGTTTGTCAACTATGGCATTTTCGATATCTATTGGGCCATCCAAAGACGTTATAACAAAATCAGCATAATACTGATATGCATAAATCTGTACTCTGAATTGTTTTGGGTGCATTTTTTCTTTCTATTTTTTAATTGAGGCCGAACTATGTCCGGCCTCAAAAATTAGTTACTACGCACCTGGTGATGCAAAGATTCCTCTATAGTCAGATACACCAAATTGGTATCTTTCTCTAGCTTTGAATCTAAGGTTACCAGTATCGAAGTCACCTTCCATCGCTGTTTTGATTGGAGTTCTAATGAAATGTTTCATTCCATTTGGAACATCCGTAATGATGTAAAACGCATTTGGATCAGTTAAGAAGTTGTTCACTCTGTAACCTTGAGGAACCATTCCCATTGATCTGATAGCGTTGATATCATTATCAGCTGTTTGGACTCTGCCTTCAGATTTCATCAATCTTTCAGCTTGGAATTGTAGCGCAGAAGGAACAATCATTTTTACTCCTTTGGCTGCAATTTTTAAACCTCTTTCATCAGTAAACGCTGCAATGTCAATTAATGACTGCTCTAATGAAGTCTCGTTTAAGTCCGCTGCAGTAGCTAAAGTGTTTGACACTGTACCAGCAATTGTCGGGTGAGCTGTGTTAAACAGCGTAGTGTTATCACCTGAATTGAAAGTTGTGAAACCGTTTATCAACGGAGCCACTGATTTCACTTGCTTAGTGTTAGCCATACTTCTAGCTAATGCTTTTGTGTATCTGCTTGACAGTCTGTCATACAGGTTATCTTCTACCGCTTCCTCAGTAATCGCGAAGGCAAGAGCCACAGTTTCCATAGTGTATCTTGCAGTGTAAGTTTCTTGAGCATTGTCAAAAACTACACCTGAACCTTCAGGTTTTACTTGAGCATTAGCGAATCCAGATAACATAACTTCCTCTTCGAAAGCTCTGTCTGAAGTTTCTGTCGCGTAGATCTCAGCGTGTTGGTTTTCGTATCTTTTGTATTCCAGGCCGAACAGGGCGTTCAATCCTGGCTCTAGTTCTTTAACTAGTTGTCCTCTTGATATAGCCATAATTTATCTCCTATTCTCCTATTATACTCCAGCTACTTGTTTTAAGAAGTGCTCATTGATAGTGACAACAAAGTTTACGTGCGAAGCACCTAAATCATTATTATCTATATCTTTTGAAACACCTATTACTTTTAACTGACCACTAGTAGCTGACGTTGTAGAGTCATCTAGTTGTACAGCTGAAACATAGTTAGCTGAATCGCCTGCAGTGTAATTGATGTCATAATTCATAAAGACATCAGTTTGTGCTGAAGCGAGTGTGTTGTCTGATTGTATCTCAAATCTTTCATACGGATCTGAAGATACAAAGCCTACGATATCTGTTGCAGTGTTACCTGCTTTTAGATTATTCGCAAACGTTGGTTTTTGTGTGTCGGTCGCTGTGAAAAAAACACCATTTAGCGTTCCCAATAGTACGTCGCCCGCTCCCGCTACTCCAATAGTTCCAGTGTTTAATGCTTTTACTGGGTCTTGAAAGTAAGTAGCGCCTGCAGATGCTGCAATACTAAATTCTGCTAAACCTTGGTTGTCATCATTTTGACCAACTTTTCCGATCGCTCTTAGACCGAAAGGGCTGTTTTGATTTGCCATAGTTTATCTCCATTTGTTAATTTAAATGATGAACTAGAAATTGTTAAAAAACTATTTCTTGGTACCACCAAAAGTTACACGAGTATTTCTATCAATATTGATAGGCATACTTGGATGCTCTTCCTTCATGAGATCGTTATCAAAAGCTTCCTCTTGATCTCGCGCCTGTCTTGCGTAATATTCGGCGTATTGTTTCGCGATCTCTTCGGGTACTCTAGCGAGCACTAGGCCACCTTGACCGATCACTCCCTTGTATTTACCGTCTGGTACAACTGCGTAAGATGTTTCGTTGTATTCGTCAGCTCTAACTAATTCAAAGCCAGATCGTAATCTACCTTGTACATTAGCAGAGTCGTCGAATCCCATTGATTCAGCTCTAAGCCATCTGTGTACAAATCCTGCCGGTGCAGGGGGTGCATCTAATAAAGATGGTGGAGACCAGACTTTTGGTCGAGATGTTTTTTCTCTAGTCTGACTCGCACGTGAAGTTTTTTTATCTTGATTTTCCATGCTTATACTCCTTCCGTGATTTTTAATTGTTCCGCATAGTCTTTAAGTGGCACACCTAATTTATTAGCAATTGCTACCTGTGAAGGCGTGAGTTTCACAATTTTGCGACCCGATGTTTTACTACTACGCGTTGCAGATGCAACAGTTTGTGTAGGTTTGGCCGTTTCTGTAGAAGCAGTTGTATCAAACTTATGGGGAAATTCAAGTCTAATTCTTCGATCTATTTCTTTATAATAGTCATCTGGTTCAGAATTAGGATCATATCCTTCAATTTCTGTCAATTGTCTGTGTATTACTTTTGCTCCTTCGGTCATGACTGGATCTTTATTAAACCATGCATTGGTTCTAGCCCATTCTTGAGCTCTTGGATCCACTCTTCTTGGAACTTCCACTTGTTCTTGAGGTTGGTTTTGTGTTGGTGTCTGAGGTTGAGATTCGGCTTGTTGTGACTTTAAATCTGCAAGTCTAGCCTCTTCATAACCTAATCTAGAAATTTCAGCTGTTGCAGCGACTTCGGCTTTCATGTCACCATCCTCTCTAGCCTTAGTCAACTTAGCTACGGCAGCTTCCATTCCAGATTTAATTCTACTTTCTTTTTCAGATACAAATCCCGTATCTAATTTTGCAAGTCTAGAACTTAACTTTTCTCTCTCTGCTAAAACACTTTTTGCATAAATAGTTGCAGCTTCTTCACGTCTCTCTGCTTCACGCATTTTTTTAGTTAGTTTAGCAATTCTTCTTTTTACTCCGTCAGAGTATTCTTCTAATTCTTTCTTTTGGTCTTTACTTTCTGTTTTTTCATTTTGAACATCAGTCGGCTCATCAGATTTCGCATTTGCGTCATCGGCGCTACCACCGTCTTCAAGTTTTGTTTCACGTTCGTTTTCATATGATATATCCGTTCCATGGTCTTTCTTTTTTTCGTAGGTTTGTTTGTCGTCTTGTACAACTTCACCTCCAACAAGAGTTTCTTTAGTCTCATCTAACTCTACTTCTGCACCTGGACCAGATGTATCGATGTCAACGGGTTTGTCTACGTTTTGCATAGCATCCTCCTATGTTAATATTGATGAAGAATATCTTCGGGTTTATCGATGGTTGCTAAAACTTCATCATCATTTAGCAATCTTACTTCCCCGCCATCGATCTGAATTCTAGATCCAGCATATCTAGCAAAAATTACCCAATCACCTTTTTTGCACCAAGGCCCTTCAGGAAATTTTTCTTTGTCATAACAATGTGGTCCCATCTCTAAAACTAAACCACATGTAGATGCAACTTGTTGTCTTTCTAAAGTGTCAGCTCCTAGATAAAGACCACCTTTAGTTTTCTCCGGCATTTTAAAAGGTAAAACTAAAAGTCTCCAACCCGTAGGTTGAGGTAATTTTTCTGACTCTTTTGATTTTAAACGTTCGTAACCATCAACTTCTTTTTGGTGTTCCTCTTCGTCTTGTTTTTTGTATTTTTCTGCCAAAGCATTTTTATGCTTTGGGACTTCTTTCGTCTCTGATATCGACGACTTTTCCGTTTCCATCTTTAGCTCCTTTGTTTAGCAGGTTGGATATTTCCCCTGAAATAGTTTGGTAAGCGTGTGCTTGTCCTAACATATACTTATATTTTTCCATATTGTCAACGCCTCCAGCAATCATGGCGTCTCCTATCCTTTGATAAGACTCTTTTAAATTTTTTTGTATTTTAGTTATTAAAGTTAACTCATCCATTTTTTCTTCCTTTTCTAATAGACTCTTTGCCTTTTTTAAAAATTGCAGCGACTTTGTTTTTGCCCATAACTTTGGCACGCTGTTCACCAACAGTTAAAATTTGTATTTTTCTAGCAAAAGGTTTGCTAATACGTTTTACTTTAGCTACAGTTTTTCTAGCATCCGTAGGTGTTGCAAATTTTATACCTACAGTATCTTTAGGATTTTCGTCGGTATATAATCTTCTACCAGAGCCTTTAGGTTTTTTTCCGGTTCCTTTTTTTGGATCCGCCATGTAATACTCCTTTCAAAGTCTTTGCTTGTGCAGCATGTGTTTTCGAAGCTTTCTGCAAACCTTTCATTACTTTTTTTATTTTTAATTTAGCTTTTTTCATTTAACATTTCCATCTTCTACGAGCTTGTCTTAATCTTGAATTAGGATCTCTTGCAGCTTTAGGAAACTTTTTCATTTGACCTGCGCTTCTAGCACAGAATGATTTACGTCTTTTAGCAGCTTTAGATCCTGGTTTGACTTTGCCAGTGACCGCTGTTTTTAGTTTTGAACCGGGATTTTTTCTTCTGTAGGCAGCGACACCGGCTCGTGTCATACCTGCTCCAGACTTTGTAGGTCTAAAGTTCTTCTTATTTCTAGCTGGCATTTTATCTTGTCGTCTCATGAAATCTTAGGCATCCTAAAGCCAGGGTTAGAATAATATTTTTTATAAGATTTGTTTCCTACTTTGACTCCACCTAAATCACCTGAAACATAACTTCCAATATAATTTTTTTGTGCTTGACGAATCATCTTATCACCGATTGATCCACCACTTGCAGCTCTTGTTCTTTTAGAAAATGTTTTTACGTTTGTAGGTTTAGGTCCTGTATTACCGGCAGCTCTTTTTCGTTTGACAGCACTCGCCCTTTGCGAGTCGCTCATCCGTGTGGCTTTTGCAAGTGGGACGCACTTCGGATACTTTCGTTTCGCATCCGCTTTTTGTTTTGAACGGCCACATTTTGAAAATGAACCATCCTTTTTCTTGGAACCAATATCTACCCATTTTTGATCGAACCATGTTTTTAAACCAGCCATTTTATGTATACATTTTTGTTTCTTTTGCTCGGTTGGACATAATCGCTCCACAACCCCTAGCAACAGATCCTTTTTTTAAACCTTGTCTTCTAAGTCTTGCAGCGGCTTCTGCAACTCCACCGCCTGCTTTGTAAATTCTCCCACCTTTTGCTTTGTTAGGTTTAGGTCCTCTAAAATCTTTTCTTTTAACTCCAGATGGATCTTTAATTTTACCTGCACAAATCTTAGAAGCATATGCATTTGCATATGCCGATGGGTAAACTTTAAATTTTCTCTTCGCTGCCGATTTACCTCTAGGACAAAGTTTAGTCATTATTTTTTCCTTGCTGTCTGTTTTGCTCTTTTAAAGTTGGCCGCTGTCGGTGCACCCTTTGCACCTTTCTTACGCATTTTACCCCCACGCTTTCTTTTAGCATGGATGTTTGCATAAAGACCTGGGCCAGCCATTACTTAGCTCTCCCACCTTTTTTCATAAAGCCCATTTTATTTCGGACTTGTTTAGGAAGTTTTTTTAAACCTTTGCCTTTTTTACCCACCGGTACTTTTTTTAAGTTTTTTCTCATTACTTATTTATCTTTCCAGATTTTTTAGCTTTACTTCCGAATCTTCCATAAGAATCATCTCTTGAAGCTTTTAATTGCTTCTTAGTTCTTTTCTTTTTAATTCTCATAGCAATAGACTCATCTTTTCTAGCTTTGTAACCTTGTTTTTTCTTACCGACTTTACCACCTTTTTTCATCATTGCTCCACCTCTCATACCCATGTCAGGTGTGTAATATCCAGATGCTTCGTCTTTTCTTGCAGTGCCAGAAATCATATTCCCACCACCTTTTTTCTTTGCTCTTCCACCTGCCATCATAGCAGCTCTAGAATTAGCAACTTGTTTATTAAATCTTCTGTTTGGCATTATTTTTTTCCTCCGTTTTTAAAGATTTGTGTTCCCTTTATTCCAAAAATACTTCCGACGACGAGGATCCAAAGGGTACTGAACCAGGTCGGCAGTGCCGCAAAATGTTCGAAGAAAGTTTTTACTTTCTCCAAAGCGCCCGGATCGTCACTGAAGACCCCCCAAGCGAGCACAATAATGGGCGCCGACAAAATCACAAGAACGAATTCGTCCTTGTAATCATTCTGACGTGCCTCTAACAACTTACCCTGGTAAGCTTCCTCACCTCGAGCTTGTCGTTCAGCGTGCAATAGCTGTGCATCGGACATTGCGACTTTTGCCCTTTGCTTGTTAGCATAAATTTTACTACCAGCAGAGACAGCTAGTTTAATTGCTGACAACCACATACTAGTACCAAGTTGCTTTTTTACTTTTAGACTTCAGCATTCTTCTAGTTCCTCTAACTTCTACTTCTTCTCCAACACCAATTTTGTTGTAGACTCTGTCTTGGTTAGTAAGAATTTCAGATCTTGGGTCAGTCATAGTTTTTACTTCTGGTGTAGGAATTTCTTGCCCACCAGTTGCATTAGCCATTACAACTTCTCCTTTTCTGCCTACTGACATTTTATCTTTTAAAGCCATATTTTCTCCTTCAAGTTATTATATTTATTTTTTTCTAAAATTTCTACCAAAATCGTGAATCTTACTTTGGTTAGCCATTTCTTGTTTCGCAATAGACGTAGCCGCTCTCAATTCTGCAAGTTCTTCGTTCTGTTCGAGCTTCTCATCCTTGTTTTGTTGGTTCATCATTGCTTTCATTCGGTCAAGATTAATTTTTTCTTGCGCCTGTTCTGCTTTTACGAAGTCATCTTTAGCTCTGATGTCCAATTCTCTTGCTTTTAACTTAGCAATCGGGTCATTTCCGTATTCACCCATCAATTCTTGCTCTTCTTTTGCATAATCTTCAAACATTTCTGCAATTAAAACTGCTTTTCTAGACTCAATCTGCATATTTAACGCCATCATCTGTTGTTGAAGCTGCGGATCTTGTGCTAAAGCAGGATTTGCTTGCATCTGTTGTTGCATTTGCTGCATTTGAAGAATTTGATCTTTAAATTCTACCTCAACTTGCTCTAATGCCATTAAAGAAATGTGTTCAAAAATATTTTTTTGCATAGAAGCTGTTACCATTGGATTATTTCTAGCCATTGACGACGTCATAAAATTTAAATGAGCAGTAATATGAGCTCTATGGTCTTGTCCTTTAAAAGCTTGGAACGGTTTTCCTGCTAAAGCTTGGATTGCTTCAACACTTGGGTCCATTGGAACTGGTCTTGCTACAGGTTTTAAAATCATATCAATATTTTTTACACCCAAAGCTTCATACATTGCACGATACGCATTATACATGTTGTGCATTGCAGGATTAGATTGTGCCAATTGTAATTCTGCTTGAGCAATTGATATTCTTTGTGTCTGAGAAAATATATTTGGATCAGCGATAGGTAAAATATCTACCTTGTCATCAAAGTCTTGCTTCTTAATCATCCTTTGACCACCAACAACATCGTAAGGATATTGTTCTGGTAAATATAATTTAAATACTCGAGCAAGCATTTTAAACTCATTCTTAAGACTCACATAAATTCTTTTGTGAATCGCAGACATTGTTCTGCTTCCTCGCTCCAACAAAGCCACTGTCGTCCCCACTGCTGCTTGTTGGTTCCCATCTCCTACTTGAAGGTCAGCTGTGGACGCGAAACGCTGTCCGGCTGATACAACGACACCCATAAGCTGTAATAAAGTTTGTGATGGTTCCTTAAACGGTAGGGCCATAAAAGCATCTTTTATATTTCCACCTGGAGCATCAACATCTCTAAACTCACCTGGAGTTATGGATTGCGCGTCATCTCTAATTCTGATGCCGCGCATCTTGAATCCTGCTGGTAGATTGGAGAGAGTACCAGCGTCTAGTAGTGATCTTAAAGCTGCTGTTGCAGTTCTTGATAGACCACCAATCATGTGAATTAATCCAAAACCATAAAAACCTAAACCGGGTAAAAATTTAAAATGTACGAAGTAAGAAATCTTTTTTCTTAAAGGATCTCCTATTTCATAATTTCTTCTAATGGATAATATTTCACGTGATGCTTCTTCGATTGTTACAATGTATGGAAGTTTAACTCCTGTAGGTTGACCTTGTTGATCTCTATCTTCAAAACCTTCTAAATCTAAATCAACATGGAATTCTAAAATATTATAAATGTCTTCGTCTTTTGTTTTTGTAATTCCTTCTAGCTCTCTTTCTTTTCTCTCTAAATCAGACTCCGTTTCTCCAGGTTGACCAATTTCTACATTTCTATAAAAACCAGATACCATTTGTTTTGTTAAATCATTTTCTTTAGTCTTAACTAAATGAACAACGGCTGTTGCATCTTCTAAAGATGTTGCACTGTAAGGAACTATTAAATCTTCTGCAGGTACAAATTTTGAAACTGCTCTACCTAATAATTGATCGTAATAAACTTTTTTAAATGCGGATCCTGCAAGTGGTAAATAAAATAATAACTGATCAAACTCAGGTTCGTATTCTTTCATCTGATCCATCAACTGGTAATTCATAAAATCTTTTACTCTAGTTGATTGCATTTCTTTTTCAGGAGTTGGAGCTCCTATGATCTGAGTTCTTACTGGTCCGTCGGCCGGGAGTAATTCTTTGTAAGCCTGTGCTTGAAATTGTGTAACCGCTTCTGCAAGAACCGGGTGTGTAGCTCCTGCTGCACCAGAAAAAGGTTCTGTTCTATCTTCGTATTTAAATCCTAATAAATCTAAACCTGTAATATAAGTTCGTTCCCATTCTTTACGGGACTCCTTGTAGTCCATATAGTTTTGATTTAACTCTGAACCTAAAGGACCTAATATATCGTCTGGTAATAATTCTGCTAAATTGTCAAAGTGGTTTTCACTTTGAGCTTGATTAAATGCTCCAGGTTCAAAATTAATTTCCACACCGCCATCTTCGGTTGAGGTAATTTCTGTTTCTCCTGCGTTAGGTAACGTTTCAACAATATCTTCTTGAAGCTCGACTTGTTCCTCGGGCCCATCTATCTCTACCGATTTTGTTACTTCGGTTAACGATTTATCTATTTCTGCCATTTATTTTCTCCAATTGATTAGGTTTATCCTCTTTTGATTCATTAATCAAGCCTCGTGGATCAGGGCCACTCAAAGGTGGTATCTGGTCTCGTTTAACATGTTTCATGTTTTTGACCAATGTTGGATTTTTCTTATATTTACTAGGATGTTTGAATACAAATGTCATTACCAATAAAACTTCTTTTTACGTTTGGGACCAGGTTCATCTTGATAGTCTTCTGGGTGTCTTACTAAACCACCTTGTCTGTATCTTAACAGAGCTTGAGTCGTGGAGTCAACTAAATCATCGTGGTCGCCATATGGAAACGCAGCACACTCCTCAACTAACTCTTGAGCAAACTCTTCTTTCAAAGGTGCCCACACTTGTCCAGCTTCAAACATAGGAGAGACTGCATTAACTCTTGCAATTTTATCTTGACCTTTTGATGGTGTAAAATTCATAGCAGGAATTCCCATCTGTCGTAATTCGTACATCAACGGAAGTCCTGATGCTTTTGCTTCTATGATAACTGTTTCAGGATTCCAATATTTATATTGTTCTAATGCAACACGACGAAGTTCTGGAAACTCTAACCTATCTTTAAATGAATCTAATAATATTAAATTAGGTCCGCTGTCCTCGTTCGGACGAAAGATTCCCCATGTTGTAATAGCAGAATAATCGGCGGTCTCTTTTTTAAGATACGCTGTATCATAACTTTGAATAATGTGATCGATAACTGGTAGATGATCGTGCTCCCAATCTTTCCACCATTCTCTTTTGATTAGAGCTCCTTCTTCTGATGTAGGGTTCTGCATGTACTGCGCGTTCCATTTTGCAACACCTGTTGCCGCCTTAACAGATTCGAGGTCCTCGAGCTTCCAATATTCTGGCCAGACTGGTTTACCAGTAGGTAAGATCGCAGGAAACTCAATCACGTCCCACTGATCGCCGTTCTCGTTTGACTGTGCGTTTAATAATTTTTGTGTAAGATCTTTTGTTGACCAACGTGTCATAACCAAAACAATTCTTCCTCCTGGTTGAAGCCTTTGCCTCGGTCCACTAGTATACCACTCGTATGCTTTATCGAATGCATTTGGTGAGCTCACATCTTGCTCTGAATGTGGATCATCTATAATTAATAAGTCTGCACCTCTACCGGTTACCGCACCTTGGACACCGACTGCAAAATACTCACCGCCATCAGAAGTATTCCAACGTCCTGCAGCTTTACTATCTTCTTGGAGTCTTGTTTTAAAAACATTTTGATATTCACTAGAATCAATTAGATGTTTTGTTTTTCTTCCAAAGTTTATTGCAAGCTCCGCCGTGTGAGTTGCTTGAATTATTTTTAATTTTGGATTCTGCCCGATCATCCAAGCAGGTAAAAAGAATGATGCAAATTCTGATTTGGTATGCCTGGGTGGCATATTGATAATTAAACGAGTGAGCTCTCCTGTTGCAAGTTTATTAAACTTATCTGCGATAGTCTCATGGTGGGACCCCTCTATAAAATCTGGCCACATCTTTTTTACAAAAGTCAAAAAATTAGTACGGATTTGTTTGAGCTCTTTTCTCTGGTGTCTTTGTATGATCTGTATCTTTAATTTTTTTCTTTCGATAGGATCTTCAATTTTATTTATATCTTGTACTGTTAGCATATAATTCAATATGGGTAGAAAGTATTATATCTGAATGACTGAGTAAATCAAACACTATAGTGTATGTCTGGGACCCCTACTAGCCAAAGGGGGGATCGCAAAAAATGTTTCACGTGAAACATAAAAGTAATTCCTATTGGGACCCCTAGATTTTTTCCTCCCCGGGTGGGTCCCGCCCACATGCTCTTCTCTACACAACCCAGAGTGGTATGCAGTTTCTGCATGGACTATCCTACAATATCCTATGCAAGAATTGCAATGCTATTCTTGCATAGGGTTTGGCTTATTTAGATATCAGCTAGTGCATCCCTTTCAAATGCTTTAACCCATCTTCTAACAAACTTGGCTCTAGATTTAGTAAGAACATTAGTTTTATATCCGATCATTGATCTAATATACTTTCTTAACTCTTCTGGATTTGGTTTATCAAAATGTTTTGCGGCAACATAAGAACTACTCATTTGATCTTCTACACCTTTTTGCGCAGAAGGTTTTTTAAATAAAGATCCGTAACCAAGTTTATTTAAAAAATGTAATCTGAAAACTACCTCTTCTACATTTTTTTCTGTTACCTCTTGAACATCAATTGCCATCAACTGCCATGCAAACATTGATATCGTATTATGCTCTTGTTCAGAAATACCACGTTGTGAATCTAACGCCGCGATATTTGTGTAATCATATTTTAAAGCCATTTGTATTCCTTTCGTTAAGTTAATTTAAATGTAATATAATTTATAGGATTTTATTTGCAAGAAAATAATTCATTATTTTTAAATTAATTTTAGTGCCTGTGGATAACTTAACCACAACATATTGTTTTTTTATATGGGTGGGTCCCGCCCACATGCTCTTTTCTATTTTTTTTCGGTGGCGCGTGTTTATCGGTGCAACACCGAACACGCGCCAAGGTTTATTATTTATTTATCAAAATCAAACTCCATTTGTTTATTTCTTTTAAAACTTTCATCAAGTCTATTTGATCTAGTTTCAAATTGCGGAAACATAAACCACCATTTAACTATAAATGTTCCTGCGATTAATAAACCAAGTGTCATGTCAAAATGAATTGCAATAATACAACCTAAGAATATTACTGCAAAATGTAATGCAAAATAAATAGCTTTTAACATTATTTGCTCGGTGGTAGTGCTAATAAAGAACTTGGTATCTGTAATTCAATATTAGCGGTTTTCATTTCCTTACTCAACTCAACTAATGTTGGTTGAATATGGCTTCCAGTATAAAGTATATTCAAACACTTTTTTCTTTTATTTCCAAGTGCATGATATAATTTATGACCTTTTCTGACATGCTTTTCTGCTTCTTCGTAACAAACTTTTTTTAATTTTTTTGTTACATATTCTATTGGGTCTTCTTCCTTGACCTTAATAGAATCCATATCAGTATTCCATTTTCTATATCTTCTTAAACCAGAAAATTTGTCCTCAATTTTTTCAGCTACTTTTCTAGCTTCAATCTCAAGGTCATGTTCTATTCTGGCCTTTTCGTTTTGAAATTTCAGAAGTTTTTTAACTCTCTTATCTAGTTCTGAAATTAATTTATCAAACCCAAGTTCCTTTGCAAAGTGAGGTGATTTCTTATCTGTTATCTCACTTGCTTTGATATGGATTTCACTTTCAATAGATGAAGACGCGCTATTAAACTCTTCATGCACAACATCTTTGTAGTGGTCTACATGGTCTTTTCTTAATGGTTGCATAATGTATTCCTTTCTGTTTGAGTTATTATTACAACTGATTTGTATATAGGATATTCTGGTAATATTGTCAAACAAATAATTTAAAAAAACTAAAAAAAATTTTTTCTTTTTTTAGGGTGGGCCCCGCCCACATGCTCTTCTCTGGGGTGCGACAATAATGTCCTTGTATTTATAGGATTATCCTATATAGTGTACCTGCTGGGCACAAACGTAAGTAGGCTGCAGACGAAATGCCTAGCACCAACAAAACACAACCACAGGTTGTAGAAAGGT
>CAACVD010000416.1_pt1 | contig 17847 bp, 29 predicted proteins | sample 2381771 | NCBI WGS metagenome assembly CAACVD01 (sample SAMEA5211965, study PRJEB30684) | marine metagenome | biome: Marine; feature: Epipelagic; material: Water | collected 2015-10-15 | depth 15 m | reverse complement strand
CTAACTTGTTTAGAATACTTCTTATATTTACTTGAAGCAAATTTAAGTTTCTTCTCCCAAAGTTTTTTATTCTTTAACATTCTAGCATATCTAATGACTACAACATCTTTGGGTTGCTTTGGTTCTTCTACTTTTATAAAATTAGTAGTACCAAATTTAAGTTTAAGTTTAGTTAGCTGTACATCATCTAAAGGATCTCTAGAGAATGCTCTTCTTCTAGTTCCTTTAATTGTGTCTGGGTAACCATAACTATGCATAAGTTCGTGAGCGAACAATTGAGCAAAGTCTCCGAAGATATCTTTTTTAGTATCTTCACTAACTCTTAAAAGTATGTCCCATTGTTTTTCTTTTGGAACTCTTGATGAATAGTAAACCTTACCAAGATATGCTCTACCAGAATATCCGAAAGATCTATTCTCAATCCTTACTCTTAAACTCTTCCAATGTCTTAACTTGCCTTCATGTTTGGCAATAAGTCTATGGATAAAACAAAAGAGTGATTGTAACTTTTTGTTATCAAGATTAGTTGTGTTCTTGATTATTTTCATTTTGGTTCTCCTTTTTATTAGTTTTCATAATAATGAGTATAAACTATTTAACATAAAAGTAAACCCTTAAAATTTATCAGGATAATCCTCGACTTTTGGGACACTAAACTCTTCTGTCTGTTCAGCAAAAGATGGAATAGACCAACATTGTATGTTTTTACCTTTTTCAAAAAACTGATGATGCTTGGCACCTATTGTTCTTAATGCGTTCCAAAGTCTTCTTCCATCAAAACCTATAAACCTTTGTTGTTGCAAAAATTTTTGAAAGTCTGCTGACCTAAAATAAGTTCTATTATCATCTGTCCATGGTTTACCTAAAATCATTTCATCTCTACTTGCTGCTTGTGCAAAACCAGTACAAAAGTCTTCAAGATAATTTATCAATTGACCTTTACTACCAGCATCAGATGGTGCTTCTTGTTCTTCTGCATTTTCAGCTTTCTCTTTCATCAAGCCAGACCACTTTGGTGGTTTAATTAAATTAGTTAAAATAGTTAATTCTTCTAATACTACTTTTTGAAACTTTCTTTGGTTTAATAATGTTTCTGTATCCATTTCAATACGAGCACCATTTATATCTACTATCCAAGTTGGTGGATCTGTTTTAACTTTTATTATACCAACTATCTCAACTCCAACATCATCACTACCACCACCAACACCATACTTACGACCTAAACATATTTGACGATTACAAAAGTCACATATTGGTTGGTCATTACATCTATAACTATAATTCTTTTTCATTACTGCTTTTACAATACCAGCAACTTCTTTATGACCAAGTGGTGGATCCATAAACTTTTGATTCATCTCATCAAGATGATGAGCAAGGTCATCTTCACCATATCTTTTACGAACATATATACCTAAATTAAATAAACCTTGATTCCTAGTTCCATCAGGAAAACCCATCTTTGATAAACTTTGTAAACAAGGTGGACCATTTTCTAAAGCAGGATCTTTTTCTAAAATTATATTTCTTAAGTCATCTTCGTTAATTAAACTTGATTCAGCTAAATTTAAAAAATCTTCTGTTGATAATCTTTTACCATCTTTGATTGCATGTCTAGTAGATTTATCAGAATTAAAGTATGGCATGTTTAACCAATTACCAAAATCTTTTTCACTTGCTAATCTTATTTGTTTAGGAAATATCTCAACACCACTATAACCTAGTGCAACTGCTGCTTCCATGAGTTTTGTTCTTACTAATTTAGCATCAGCAAAATCTTTTAAGAATAAATATATATGAGCACCACCACTTTTAGTTTTACAAATTATTAATGGTAATTTTATTTTTGATAAATCTTCTTCTAACTTTTTAAAATCTAAATTATATATATCAACATCAATAGCACCCCATTTACAAGTACCATCATCTTTTAATGGAAATATTCCTAGACCATACTTACCATTCAAATGTTTATCCCAAAGTTCTTCTGTTGCTGGTTCTGTTTTAGTTAAAGCATGTCCTTGATTTTTACCTTTTTCTGTTATCTTACCTGATAATGTATATGTGCCATGTGCACGCTCTAAACCAGAGAAAAGTTGTAAAAATCGTTTTTTCATATAATTCCTAATAAAAAATTCTTCCATATTTGGTCGTAGGCGATGTTATCGCCTACAACCCAAGCATTAGTACTCCTCCTTTCGATAGATTAGAAACGACTATCTTTGGAAGAACTATCTGACTCTAAAGGATCGCCAGATATTTTTGCGTCTCCAGATTTAGCCATATCACGAAACTCCTGTGCCTTTTTGAAAATGTTTTCATTTTCTATTACCACAGGCTCTCCATCGATAAAGTAACCATACCAAGACCCTCTATCGTTAGTTTCTTGTTTGGTAGTCAAAGTCCAGATATGAGAAAACATCGGTGCTGTAAATCTCGTACCATCTTTTCTTTTGATTGTAAGATTTTGCATCCTTGTCATCCAAGACCTTGACTTCTTTATCTGTGAAGATTTCATTGTCAAAACAATTGGCTCTGGTTGACCATTAACCAATTGTAATACGAAATGATATCTCGTATCGGACAATATGTTACCCTCGTCAGTTATTAGCTCAAGAGGATTTTTAGGTGACTGATTTGCATTTTGTACAACATCACTATCTGGCATGTGTACACCTCGCAGTCCTCCACCTTTCTCTCTTGGCACCCACTCAACAAACTTTCTTGAATAGTGACAAGGAATAATTTGTATCCCTTGTTTACCATCAAATAATTTGCCTGTGGTAAGATTTGCAAACATTCCAGCTTTTGCACCTTGTATATATGATGCATGTTCTGGATCAGTTTGGTCTGACATCTTTTGCAGTATTTGCAAAAATGGAATAGCATAAGAATCAGAGTTTGCTTCTTCAAACCCTGCTCCTGAAAACTTTTCCATGTCAGTTAATGACACTGGTACATTACCAGTGTTCTTTTTAGTTATGTCTGTATTTGACATTTTTACTCCTTTGGTTTTTGTTTCATCTGTCATGTTTAACGACCGACAGACTCAAGTCGTTTCTCAGCTAAAGTTCTCTCATGTAAACCTATAAGACTTAACTTATATCGGTTTGTAAGAGGAGTTCTAACTAAAAGAAACTTGTCTATAAGATATTGAGTTGCCATTAAGTTTTTAGGACTCACATCATTATAAGGTGAGTATCTTAATAACTCATTATCAATATCAGATTGTTCTATTGTTTTGCTAATAGTAATTTTATCATCTTTACTAAAATCAAACTCTAATTGTATTGCGTCTTCCATTATTTTATTACCTCCTTAATAGTTGCTTCAACAACTCTGTTTACACCTAACTCTTCCAAAGGTACATTAGCACCTTTTTGTATTTCATCTTTTACTAATGCTTTGAAAGATCCTGTATGAACATTTTCTTCTCTTGTGTAATCAAGTCCAGATTGTTCAATGTAAGCACAAACATCGGCAGCAATATTATCTTTTCCTTTACCAACACTTGCTACAATTTCATTTTTAACTAGCCCAGCATGATTATTATCTCTTAACCATTTTATAATAAAAGGTCTTTTGTCTTTTGTTATACTTGCAAAAAACTTTTCTGCTCTTGCTATTTTAAAAACTTTACCATCAACTTCAATCTCTTGACTTATTATATCTAACTCATTCATAAGTTCAGGAAGATCTTCATACCTTAACTTATTTAATTTTTTAGATTCAGACTTTAATGCATCTGTTAAGTCATCTACGATTTTACTTTGATCAACTATTTGTTTTGATAATTTGATAACACCTGAGAGGTCGGTCTTATCTAGTTTTTGACTGGCTTTGTCTATTGCGTCTATTATACTCATTTTTTCTCCTTTGTTCTAGTTTTTATGGTTCTAATTATATACCTTTATTTATTCATAGTAAACTCCACAGATATATAATCTTTCACTTTAGCATCCCAATACAACATATTTAATTTACTTGTATTTTTTGATGCAATGATTCCAGCCATAACCATAGCAGTTGGATTTCCTATTGCTAGCAAATAATCGTCATCGCTGAAATTTTTAAGTGAATCTTGTAATGTTGATATCATTGGCTCTGTATCTATTGGTAATGAGCCATGTGGTAAAAGAACTTTTAAATCTCCAAACTTTTTAGCTGGGGATAAATCAAATGCCTGCATCCATCTTCCAGTTTTAGGATCTCTCTTTCTTGGTTCTTGTGGTATATAAACTACAGCCATTCTTTAATATTATCTCCTGTTATAAAATTTGCTAATTCTTGCTTCTCTAGTAATACCTTAATTATCTTATTATCTAAAGTGTTTTCTGCTATCAAGTCAAAATAAAGCACATTGTTCTTTTGACCTATTCTGTGTGCTCTGTCTTCAGATTGTTGTCGTTCGCCATATTTAAAACTATTGCTGTAATATATAACATTATTTGCTACAAATAAATTTAATCCTTCTGATGCTGTTGCAGGATTAGCAACAAACACTCTGGCTTTTTTTGATTGAAATTTGAGCAAGTTAGTTTGTCTAGTATCAGCTTTTGTGTCGCCATCATACCTAACATTTGTAATATTATTTTTATCCAAAGCATCGCAAATAATATTTATGTCATGTCTAAACCTACACCAAATAATTATACTTTGTTCTTCTGGTATATCATTTATTATTTCCATAGTTGCATTTAATCTAGGATGATTTTCTTCATCTACAAATTTAGTTTTATCATTTTCTAAAATTACAAAGTTACTCGTAACTTGTTGTAACTTCATTAGTCTAGTTAGTGCCATTGGTAATGGTATTTGACTTTTATCTATCTCTAAAATAAATTCTTCTTTTATAGTATCATAAACTTCTCTTTGTTTATTAGATAATTTAAAATATCTTTTTGTATGTATTTTTTCTGGTAAGTCTAAACATTCAGCTTTAGTTATTCTATATGAAAAAGGATCTAATAATGCTTTTAATTCGTCTAGGTTTCTATAACTTTTTAACTCATCATATTGTCTATTGCTACCCCAATTAGTTTTCTTTTCAAATACACCATAATAGTTTTTAAAAGAGTAAAATGAGTTATGGTCTATGATTGATTTGTCTAAAAATTCAAACTGTGAGTAAACATCAAAAGGTGAATTAGTAACAGGTGTACCAGTTAATATTCTTTTATATGTAGCAAAGTTTCCTAATTTAGTAATTTCTTTAGTTTGTCTTGCTTTAGGATTTTTAATTCTAGCTGATTCATCTACAACCATCATTACATTTTTTCTTTTACAAAATGTTAAAAAATTAAATACTGCCTTTGGTACTCTAAAAGATTCAACATTACAGGTTAATATACATAATTGATTATCATTTAATAAATCTAAAAATTTTTCCTGGAATTTTTTAGTCTTACTTTTACTATTATCCCAAAACATACTTTTATACTTTATATCTTCTGGCATGTGTTTTGGTACTTCATCCTCTATCCAGTTACGATGTACACCATTTGGTGCTACTACTAATACAGCATCAATATTGCCTTTTTTGTATAAGTATGAGAAATTATCTATAATTACTTTAGTTTTGCCTGTTCCTTGCTCCATTAACAAAGCATAATTAGGCATATCTTTTATTTTATTGAATATATTTTCTTGGTGTTTATATGGTTTAGTTCTAAATATATAATCCATGGTTCTATTTACTTTATGTTATAAGCATAGTAAACCTCTGGTAGTAAAAGATTTACTTTTTGCTTTACTTTTATTATTTACTTTTATAATTTACTTTTATATAAAAGTAAAATAAAAAGATGAGAGCAAAATGAGAATAAAACATAACTATATAAAGTTGTATATAAAGCAACCAGAAAGAAGATTCAACGAGAACTCTAATAGAAAAAAGATCGCTGATATCATTAACAACTTAAATAAACCATGTTTATTAAGTGAAGTAATAGAACAAGCAGAGGTTAAGCATAATATAAATAATAAAAATGTATTAGCCATTGTTAGTAAGCTAAAGCAATCTGGTTATTTAACTATAGATAAATTTAACACTAATGATGGAGGGAACATATGATTATAGCAGGTGCAGGTCTTGCTGGTTTAATTGCTGGTAATATTTTTAGAAATTATTCTCCAAGGATAATTGAACGCCAAGAAAGTCTTCCTAATAATCACAAAGCAATATTAAGATTTAGAGACCATTCAGTATCAGAAGCAACTGGTATTGAATTTAAAAAAGTTAAAGTAAGAAAAGGTATAGCATATAAAGATAATTGGTTAAGTAGATCAAACCCAAAAGTATCTAATTTATATTCAATAAAAGTTACAGGAAAAGTTCAATCAAGATCATGTTGGAATTTAGATGATGCTGAAAGATATATCTCTCCTGATGATTTTATAATGAGAATAGCAAAAGGTCTTACAATAAATTATAATGAAACATTACATAAGTCTATGTTTGATGGTCAACCTATAATATCTACAATACCAATGCCAGCGATGATGGATGTTGTTGGTTGGAAAGAAAAGCCAGAGTTTCCATTTAGAAGTATATGGTCATGTTGGTGTGAGATAATGGATTATGATATTTCAGTTAATCAAACTATTTATTATCCTGATTTAAAAGTTCCATATTACAGAGCATCATTATTAGGAAACAAACTTATATTAGAATATAATCAAGAGCCTTGGCAGGCACCAGAAGATGTTTTAACTGTTTTAATGAATGACTTTGGTATTAATTCAAAGATCAAAAACTTAAATGTCAAAAAGCAAAAGTTTGGTAAGATATCTAGCATTGATGACGATTTAAGAAAAGAGTTTCTATATTATCTAACTAGAGAATTTAATGTTTATTCTCTAGGTAGATTTGCTACTTGGAAGCAAATAATTTTAGATGATGTTGTTGATGATGCTAACAAGATTATGAAACTTATTAATGTAGAAAATAAAAGAAGAAACTATCATGTCAATATGAATATAATGAATGGAGAAACAAAATGACAGCAAAAGTTAAATTAATAAACTATACATCAGATGCTAAAAATTTATTATTGTTTACTAAAAATACTAGATTATTCGATCATGATGATAGTTTTGATGAAATAAAAAACTGGAGCGACGATAAGAAACAAGAAGAACTTGACTATATGCTTAAAACTATAAAATCAAGTTGGGAGTTTATTGATTACACTTTTATATTATCTGGTGTAAGCAGAGGATTTACTCATCAGTTTGTAAGAACTAGACAAGCAAGTTACGCACAACAATCATTAAGAGTTGTTAAAAAGTCTGGTTTTGAATATGTAGTTCCAGAAAGACTAAAGCAACCAGAAAATAGAGATGCTTTAATAACATATCGTAAAGCGATGGAACAAATAGATGCTCATTATAATATATTATTAAATATGGGTGTTCCTGCTGAAGATGCAAGAGGTATTTTGCCTACTAATATATGTACAAAAATAGTAGCAAAATTTAATTTAAGAACTTTACATGAAACTGCAAAGTCTAGATTATCACCAAGAGCCCAACATGAAATGAGAGAAACATTTAAGTTAATGGTTGAACAAGTTGTAACTGTTCATCCTTGGGCAAAACCTTTTTTAGAACCAACAGAATGGTCTGCTCCTAGTATGAGTAGATTTTTAAACAAAGAGGAGTTCAAAAAGGAGGACAAGTAAATGACTATAATGGGAAAAGTCACTGATGTTGTCGATCTTCCTGGAGGTGTTGCAGAAACAAAACACCAACCAGCAACTTTGGTTAAGTTTGCGTCTGGAAGTCATACTTTTATGACTAATGATGAGTACGTGAAACAAAAACCATATATTGATTGGTACAGAAGAGAAGAGAACATTGATGGAAATTAATTAGAAAAAGGAGAACTAAATGTCAGTAATGAATGTGGTCACAGACCTAGATGGAACTATCTGTGATTATACCCATAGACTTGCACACTTAAAAAGTAGAAACTGGCATGAGTTTAATCGCCTTTGTACTTTAGATAAACCGATAATACCCATATTAGATTTAGTTCAAGCTATGCATAGTTATGGTGCTAGGATTTATGTCTTTACTGCTAGACCAATAGATTATTATAAACAAACAAAAGCATGGTTAAATAAATACAGAGTTCCATTTATAGATATTTATATGAGACCAACAGATGATACAAGATCAGACAAAGCAGTTAAATCAGATTTTATCAAAACATTTACAGAAGTTAATAAAGAAAAAATACATTTTGCTATTGATGATAGATTAGTAATATGCAATTTATTTAGATCAAAAGGTATAGTTTGTTTACACGCAAGAGATGGAGATGATGATTACGATGCGCATAAAAATGATTAGTTTACTTTTTATATTTATTTTATTGAGTAGTTGTAGTAATATCGTATTTGAGAAGTTCGACAAATCAACAGGAAATTTAATATTTAAAATATGGCGAGAAAAACAGCAATAGATTTTTTAGAAAAAGCACTTAAGACTTATAAAGAACGAAATAAAACTTATGGCGATAATTATTTTAAGTTCGGCAAAGTAATGAAAGAATTATTCCCTGATGGGATAACATTAACAACTGAAGCAGACTTTAATAGGTTTGGTTGTTTAGTTCAGATTGTAAGTAAAATTTCTAGATATGCTAATTCATTTAAAGAAGGTGGTCATAAGGATAGTGCACACGATCTTGGTGTGTATGCTTTTATACAAGAAGAACTAGACGAATTTTATAAGGATAATAAAAAATGATTGTATTTGATACTGAAACAACAGGACTACCATTAACACATAGTGCACCATTAGAAAGTCAACCTAAAATTATTGAGATCGCAGTTATTAAACTTGATCATGATATGAATGAGTTGGAAAGGTTTGATGCATTAGTAAACCCAGAACGACCTATACCAAAAGAAGCAAGTGCAGTAAATAACATACACGATGATGATGTAAAAGACAAACCACCATTTGCTGGAATTTATAATGATTTATGTAATATATTTTCTGGTGAGACAGATGTGTTTGCTCATAACTGTGCTTTTGATATGGATATGTTAGTATTTGAATTAAGAAGATTAGGATATGAATATAAATTTCCATATCCTACAAATCAAAATTGTACAGTTGAGTTAAGCAGACCTTTATTACAAGGTGATGATGCACCTCGTTCATTAAGACAAGTAGATTTATTTTGGCATGCTTTTCAAAAGAAGTACGATGCACACAGAGCAATGAATGATGTTGAAGCATTAACAGATTATATAAGATGGATGAGGAAACAATATTTAGTATGATAAATTTAAAGATAAGAACAGAATATAGTTTTAGAAAAGCATATGGTAGATTAGCAGATATAATTAAAAATAATAAAGGAGATTCATTAGGTATAGCTGACTTTGGTACATGGGGTTGGGTAAAATTTAAAGCTGAATGTGAAAAGAATAATATAAAACCAATATTCGGATTAGAGTTTGCAGTTGTTTTAAACGCAGAAGAAAAAACTAAACAACCAACAAACTACATGACGATGATTGCTAAAAACTTAAAAGGAATACAAAACATATATGAATTATCAACTTACTCTCAAAACTTTTTCTATTATGAAGCTAGAATAGATTATGAAAAGTTACTAGATTATTGTGATGATAATGTAATTTTATTATCTGGTGACAATCCACAAGTAAGTTTTTTTAAAGATTATAAAAACTTTTATCTTGAAGCATCTCCAAAATCACCTGCATGGTTGCGTAAAATTAATGAAGTAAGTAAAAAGCATAACATACCTATTGTTGCTTGTTCTGATAACTATTATCCAAGACCAGAAGATAAAGGTGTTTATCAGATAGTTGTTGGTGATAGAAATAGAGTAACAAGAACTACAATACAACATATAGCAACAAAGTGGGAACTTAAAGCTGCAATGCCTATGATTCCTGATTCTGCTTATGATTTATCTGATGAATTAGCAAAACAAATAGAAGTTTTTGATTTACCAAAAGCTACAAATGTTAAATACAAATCAGAAACAACTTTATTAGAGATGTGTAAAGCTAGTGCTAAAAGAAGAAATATTGATTTAAGTAATAAAGTATATGCTGATAGATTAGATAGAGAATTAAAACTTATAAAAGAAAAACAATTTGAAGATTACTTTTTTGTTATATCTGATATGGTAATAAAAGCTAAAAAAGAAATGTTAGTTGGTCCAGCAAGAGGAAGTTCAGCAGGAAGTTTAGTTTGTTATTTATTAGATATTACTGATGTTGATCCTATAAAACATGACTTAATGTTTGAAAGATTTATAGATGTAAACAGATTAGATTTACCTGATATTGATATTGACTTTCCTGATGTTAAAAGAGAATCAGTTATACAAAAATTAAGAGATACATATGGCGAAGATTGTGTTGCTCACATTGGTACTGTGTCAAGATTAAAACCAAAGTCAGCACTAACAGAAGTAAGTAAATCTTTAAAAATACCTTTATGGGAAGTAGAAGATTTAAAAAAGTCTATTGTTGAAAGAAGTTCTGGTGATGCTAGAGCATCTTTTTGTATTCGTGATACTTTTGAAACTTTAGATATTGGTAAGTCTATGGTAGAAAAGTATCCAGGATTAAGAGCATCAGAAGCAATAGAAAATCATTCAAGACATTCAGGTAAACATGCTGCTGGGATTATTGTATTAAATGATCCAGTAAAAAATTATTGTTCAGTAAATAAAGATGGAGTTGCACAAATAGAAAAAGATGATGCTGAAAGATTAAACATTTTAAAAATAGATGCTTTGGGTCTTAGAACTTTATCTATTATTGAAGATTGTTTACAAGAGATAGGTAAGACAAAAGAGTTTTTATTAAGTTTAGATTTAGAAGATCAAAAAACTTTTAAAGTTTTTAATGATGAAAAGTTTGCTGGAGTATTTCAATTTGAAGGTTACGCATTACAAAGTTTATGTAAACAAATGGGTGTACATAAATTTTTAGATATTGCTTACATAACTACTTTGGCTCGTCCTGGACCATTACATTCTGGTGGTACTACTGAATTTATTAAACGAAGAACAGGAGAAGAAGAGATAACACACCTACACCCAACAACTAAAAAATGGACAGAAGATAGTTATGGAGTAATTATATTCCAGGAACAAGTTATGCAAATAGCAAGAAATGTTGGTAAGTTATCTTGGGAAGATACATCTAGTTTGCGTAAAGCTATGAGTAAATCTTTGGGTGAAGAATTTTTTAACAGATATTGGGAGTTGTTTAGAGAAGGAGCAAAAGACCAAGGTATTGAAGAGAAAGAAGCAAAAAATATATGGGAACATATGTGTACATTTGGTTCATGGGCATTTAATAAATCTCATGCTGTTAGTTATGCTATGATAAGTTATTGGTGTGGTTATTTAAAAGCACATCACCCAAAAGAGTTTGCTGTTGCTTGTTTGCGTAATGCTAAAGACGATGATCAAATAATTAAATTATTAAGAGAATTAGTCACAGAGGGATTTGAATATACACCTTTCGATAAAGACAAATCACAATTAACATGGTCAGTTCAAGATGGTAAAATTGTTGGTGGGTTGTTAGGTGTTAAAGGTATTGGACCAAAAAACGCAGAAGATATTATAAATAGAAGAGCAACAGGTAAAGCATTAACATCTAGACAAGATGTTTTAGTTCATAATCCTGAAATACCATACATGGATGTTTTTGAATGTAATACTATGTTTGGCGATTATTATGAAAACCCAAAAAGATATAACATCTTAACTGGTAGTGTATCTTATATAAAATCTATAAATGAAAATGGTGAATACATTTTTATTGGTAAGATGAAAGAAAGAAACTTAAGAGACTTAAATGAGTATGGTAACCTTGTAAAAAGAGGTGGAAGAAAAATAGAAGGAAATAATTTATTTTTAAATTTAACTTTTGAAGATGACACTGATATGATTATTGCTACAATAGATAGGTTTAAATATTTAAGATTTGGTAAATTAATTTTAGAACAAAGTAAGATCGGAGATTATTTTCTAATAAAAGGTGACATTAGAAATAATTGGAGAAAGATATTTATTACAAATATTAGAAAGTTATAAATGATTAATTGGAGTTACATTTTAATGAGTGAAAGAAACTTATGGCGATACTTACAAAGGAACTTGAAAGATAATAAAAGTTTATTGATGAGAGTTGAAAATTCTTTATACAAAGGCATACCAGATGTTAATTATTTAATTGATGGTAATGAAGGATGGATAGAACTAAAATACATGCCTGAATATCCTAAAAAAGATATTACAGAAGTTAAAGTTCCACATTTTACTAAAGAACAAAAGATATGGCATGATATTAGATATAAAAACAATGGACGAACTATGGTATTAATTCAAGTAGATAGAGATTATTTTGTATTTAAAAAAGAAAGAATTAATTTACTTGGCTCACTTACTAAAAAGAAAATGTTTCAATATGCTAATAAATCTTGGAAAAACAAAATAGATTTTAAAGAATTAAGGAAAGAACTATGCGCATAGTAAAATTAAAATTAACAACATCAGAAAGATTTATATTAGCAAGAAGAAGAGAGAAAGTAAGTAGAAGTACATATGCTAAAAAACATAAACTAACTGTTTACAGAATAAATAAAATTGAAAAAGGATTATCAAGATCGGACAAATTAGATATTTTAATACAACCAAGAGCAGCAGAAGTTGCATTTGTATTAAGAAAAAGAGCAAATTTAAAAGTTATGCAATTAGGTAAACTTTTAAAAGTCTCAAAACAAACTATCTTGAATCGTGAAGCAGGCAGAAGATCACCAATACCTAACATTGAATTCTTGATAGATTACTTAAAAATGGAGGAAATAACAAGTGACAAATGATGATATAGTACATCATCTAACAAGATTAATGGATGATGTTGAGAGGAAAGGAAAAAGGTTAATATTTATTAACTATTTACTTTTGGCTCTGGTTGTTATATTACTTATAGTGTGAAGGTGGGAACTCTCTCTTTTAGTTGGTTTTAGTTTTCATAAGGCGTCGTAACCATCACCCACCTTCGCTAAAATTGGTATGAATATGTTTTTAATAAAATTCTGGGGAGATGATACCAATTTAATAAGAGAGGAAAAAGTAGAAATGTTAGAAACTCAAATCACACCTTACACCCAACAAATAATGACAAAAGAAGATAGCATTATCAGAGCAACATATGAGATTTACACACAAACCCAATAATAACTTAATAGAAATAGCAAAAGTAAATTCTCAAAAGAAATATATGTCTGTAACTAAATTAACAGGCAAACTTTCTGAAGATGCTATAAATCAATGGAAAGCTAATGTTGGTATTGAAGTTGCTGACAAAGTAATGAAAGAAGCATCCGAGCGTGGTACTTGTATTCATAAGTTTTGCGAAGATTATCTAACAAACGAACAAATATTAATTCCTGAAAACTCTATTGATAATTATTATACATTTAAAGCTATGAAACCTGAATTAAATATGATTGATAATGTAATGGGTCTTGAGATACCTTTATGGTCTGATGAATATAGATTAAAAGGTCGTGCTGATTGTATTGCTGAATACAAAGGTACATTATCTATGATTGATTTTAAAACAAGTAAGAAACCAAAGAAAAAAGAATGGGTTGATCCATACTTTATACAAGCAACTGCTTATATCGAAATGGTCAAAGAACACACAGGCATACAGATTGAACAAATAGTTTTATTATTTGGCATTACAAACTTTAATCAATGTAAAGTAATGTTAGAAAAACCAAAGAACTACTTAAAAGAACTTAATAGGATAAATAATGAGTTTAATTAGTAGTGAACCCTACAGATAGAGGATACTTGGGAGAGCAACTTGCTATGGCTTGGTTGTTAAAAAATGGTTACTGGGTATTTAAAAACCTAGCACCACAAGGACCAGTTGATTGTGTTGCTATAAATCAAACAACAAATGAAACTATTTTAATTGATGTAAAGGTATTATCTCATCATAGAGGTGGTCAAACAAGATCTAAAATTTTAAACGACAAACAAAAACAAATGGGTGTTAGAATATTGTATGTTGATATTGAAAACTTTGAATGTCGTTGGAAGAATAAATTAGATGATTATGATGCTAAAAGAAATGAACTTGGGCAGTTTATTAAGCTGCCCAAGTTTAAGATTTAACCAGCTCTAGAGAATATCATTTCCTTTCCGTTTGGGTGGTATAATTTTAAATATCTCCTTGCTCTGCCATCAGTAACTAATCTACAATTCAATAAAGTAATACCATCACCATGATCTTTATCGAACATTTCTTTTGCTCTTTCATAACTTGGTGCTGTAATTGTTTTAGTTACTATTGTGTTCGTACCTGTGTATGTGCCTTTAAATAAATAAGTGTTCATCTGTTTGTCTCCTGAAAAAAGATACATAATATACCACTTACAATTGAAAGCAAGAACAATATTCCGCACAGTAACCAATTATCTTTTTCGTATCCTACTGGACCATCAATAGCACCAGCAGCACCGATACAAAGTATAATAGTCAAACATGCAAAGAAAGTTGTTAGTCTATCTTTTGTCTTTGTTGTCATCGTCGTTCTCCTTTGGTTCTTGGTTGGGTTGAGTTAAGTCAGATAATAATTTCTCTAACTTAATATTCAGTTGCTTTGTCTTACCAGCTATCTGATTAAGTAATAGCTGGTCTGACTCTGGCAGTTCTGAAACTTGTAATGATAAGATTTTGTTTAATGCTACCATGCTTGATAATCCGATCTGATAGCAACATACACTTTACCATTTTTTGTATTGTCTAGTTCCATAGTTTTAGATACAGATCCACCACCATGAAAAAATTCGCACCAATACTCTGCTGAAGTTTGTAAATCTTTTTCTACAATAACAGTAAAAGATTTATAATCTATTCTATCTTTGAATATTGGGCATTTGTTTTTAGATTTACATTTGTTATCATCAAACCCACCATAGTTCCAATTAAACATTTTTGAAGTTGGTGTGTTAGGATTTACAAAATAATTCTCAAACTCTTTTTGAGTCATATTAGAATTATTAGTTCTTGTTGGTTCTAGTATTTGTATTTCCATTATATTTTTACTCCCTGTTCACTTACTTCATAATCTAATTGATTTGTTAATTCTAGTGCGTCAAAGTTCTCATAACCACCTTCATTAACATGCTCTGATAATCCTTCATAAAAAGTTTCTAATTCTAAAGTGTCACCACAATCATCATAAACTTTTTTTGCTTGGTTGTATTCAGCTTGCATATCCTTTGGTAACTTATCAAAGTCAATATCAAGTGTATAACTAAAAGTCATTTTTAGTTTTGGTTTGTTTTCTGTAGTCATTTTATTCTCCTTTGTTTGTTTTGTTTTCATACTTACGATTATAATCTTTTTAAATAAAAAGTAAACCCTTAAAAGCAAAAAAAAGCATTATAGTTTATAATGATTATAAAGTAGAAAAGTGTGTAAAATGTGGGTTTATAAAGTGTGTAAAATGTGGGTTTTTTATTGTACTTTATATATACATCTTTTTTGATTATTTATTGCTTTTTATTGTTTACTTTTTGACTATAATCCTTATAATGATATCTATAAAACAAATAACAAAAAGGAGAAACAAATGAAAACTACAGAAACTAAAAAAAGAGAAATAGCCGATCAGCTTATACAAAGTATGAAGACAGCTGGTACAGGCTTTATGTTGCCATGGGTACAAAGTGGTATGCCAACTAATCTGGGCAGACTAGGAACAAAGAACCCATACTACTATGGCATCAACAACTTAATTCTTTGGAGAGAAAAGAATTATAGTAAGTACAAATCAAATGTTTGGGGAACTTTCAAACAAATCAAAGACAAAGGTGGTATGGTTAATAAAGGTGAATCAGCTATTGATGTTGTATTATGGAAACCTTTTGAAGTTACTGATACATACAAAAGAAATACATCAAGTCATAAGAAAGGTGACACATATCAAAAGAGTTGTTTCTTTATTACTTTCTTTAAAGTATTTAACATGGATCAAACTACTTTAAAAGATAAGTATGCACCAAACCAAAACATTGAAGGTGCTAAATCTAAAGTTGATGTTGAGACTTACATTAGCAATACCAAAGCAGACATACAACATGGCTTTGATAAGTGTTACTATGTACCAAGCAAAGACTTTATTGCTATGGCTGATAAGTCTGATTTCAAAGCAACTGTTGAGAGTAACGCAACACAGAATTATTATTCTACTTTGTTGCATGAACTAACTCATTGGACAGGTCATAAGTCAAGATGCGACAGGGATCTGCAAGGTTACTTTGGTGATGATAGTTATGCTTTTGAAGAGTTGGTTGCTGAGATAGGTGCAGCTGTTCAATGTTGCATACTTGGTGTTACAAGTACACCTAAAAAAGAATCAGCACAATACTTAAACAGCTGGATTAAAAGAATAGAAAAAGATCCTGATGCTTTATTCAAAGCAACTGCCAAAGCAAGTCAAGCAGTTAAATTTGTTGAAGGATTACAAGAAACAAAAGCTGTTAAGAAAGCAGTAAACAACTAAACATTATACAAGTCATAACGCAAGGTGAGTTCATCGCCTTGCGTTATTTTTTTGGTCGTTATTAATTCATATTGAATAGAATTCCAGTTACCTAACAAATCTTCTTTCTTTACAATATTCTTTACTTTCTTACAGTTGGGTGTATCGCTGTGATTGATAAACCCACCCAAAGGAGTTCTTATCAACTCATCAAAGTGTTCTATGTGCATGGTGCCTAGTCTATGATTCTTGGGTATATCTTTTAATGCAAAGATACCAAGACCATGTATGGCTGACTTTTGAATTGTTAGTTCGTTTGGTAAAGGTTTATAGAGTATCACAAATCATGTTTCTGTATTGCGTCAAGAACTGACTCAGCATCAGCTAACTCTTGTAATGCTTTCTCAGCATCATTTAATAAACCATCCATATGTTCTCCTACTCCTGCAGGAGTTTTTGTTATGACTTTTAGTTTTGCTTTTGCGTTGGCGATTTTAGTTTCTTGTCTTGATACCATCGCATCAATAATGATTTCTTCTGGCGTCAATTCAATATCTTTTTGTATTACTTCATGATTGTGTAGTTCTTTAATCTTATTAAGATTATTCTCTAATATTTGATTTGATTGTTGCAAATCTTTTATCTGTTCGTCTTTATCTTTTTCGCTCATGTATTTGTTTTATATTATTATTTAAAAAGTTCAACAGTTCTGGATTATCAACAAGAGCAGTCATAAACCCATTAGCAAGAGCATTTACAATTGTTTCTTCGTTCTTGTCTGATACTAGACTTACAATACGATCTTCGAATATTGCGTGTAATAGTTCGTGTATGATTGTGTTGACTAACTCTGGTGGTGTTTGTTTGCTGTTGTATAGAATTTTATTTTCATTGTTAATGTACTCTCCAAAGTCATCCATCAATCTTGGTTCAATGACTAGAGTTCTATAACCTAACTTGATATGTGTTGGTACAAGATACTTGTCTGCTGGGTGTGTTATGTTTGTTACATTATCCATGGTTGTAGTATAACTGCAACTGCAATAATATTATATTAAAAAATTTTCTTTAATTTGCCCTGTGTAAGTTTTCTGCACTTGTACTAATATGCTAATATATTCCTTGATATACCTTATTAACTTGTCTGATATTAGATAGACATGATATTAGTTACATCGCATATTTCAAACAATATCGTATAAAAATTAACACAGACATCTCTCTTTTGTTTGGTTTTAGTTTTCATAAGGCGTCGTAACCATCACCCACC
>CAACVD010000570.1_pt1 | contig 17879 bp, 23 predicted proteins | sample 2381771 | NCBI WGS metagenome assembly CAACVD01 (sample SAMEA5211965, study PRJEB30684) | marine metagenome | biome: Marine; feature: Epipelagic; material: Water | collected 2015-10-15 | depth 15 m | reverse complement strand
ATAAGGCTAAACCTACTAATATTGGTTGTATTAATACTTCAGGTAATTTACCTTTTAATGGAAAGATTGACGAATTTGGATGGTGGGATGGTACTGCGCTATCCTCTTCTGATGTTACTGCTATCTACAACAGTGGGGTGCCCGGTGATTTATCTTCCTACTCGCCTACAAGTTGGTGGCGTATGGGAGACACAGGTTCTGATTACGGAACTAGCACTATAACTGACGCAGGAAGCGGTGGTAATGACGGTAATCTCACTAATGGTCCAACCTTTCACGATTTAAGCACAGCACCCGATAGCATTTATGTTGCGTAACCATTAAAATATTATGAGCAGAAACTATGTAATAATTGACGCATCGGAAGTAAGTTCCGTTGATTTTGACCAAGTCCTAGAAACCTCGGCAGAAACTTTAAGATTCTCGCTAGATGGTACTAAGACCTTCGTAAAGTTCGAGGGTGACACGCCATCGTTCCTGGAGGGTAAAACCGCCAACACTCACTCCGAGATGCTTGAGATTCTAGCAGGCGAGGAGTGGACTGATCCTAACGCCGGACCTTAATGGCAACTGAAGTCGGAGATAATGTACAGGTCAAAGCAAACCTTGCATTCATGGCGAAAGTTATCGCCATCGTTGGCACCGCTGTTTGGGGCTACTCCGTCATTTGGAATAAGATTAACGAACTCGACAATAGCCTGGGGAGAGTGCAACACGAAGGCACTCTGCTTGGCGATTTATCTGCTCGCATGATGCACCTGGAGAAATTCGCAGAGCAGGCAAAGGATGATCTCGATCATTTGGTCGAGATGCAAGACTCTCCGATTACCTCCGACTATCAGCAGTTCGAGCGCTTAAAGTATATAGAAAAGGAATTGGATCGGCTTCGCGACAGGGTGGAGAAGTGAGATGGGTGAAATCTTGCTTATGTTACTTACAGGGGGCGGTAGTACAGCTATGGGTGCTATCCTCAAGGGTGGGTTTGGAATGTTATTTGAGGCTCGCCGCCAAAAGCACGAACTCGAAGTGGCAAGAGAAAGTCGTGCAAATGAAAATTTTCTTAAGCTCCAAGCTCAGTTGGCTGAAGGAGGTAATAATGAGTTCAGGGATTTTTCTCGCCGTATTATTGCTTTTATGGGCATTGGCACTCTTTGCCTTTGCGTCTTGCTCTGTACGCTCTTTCCCTCTGCCGAGTTCCTTTCAATCACCAACGCAAACGGAGAGGGAAGAACAGAGTTCCTCTTCGGACTCTTCTCATGGCCCGCAAGCCAAGACCCAATCACCCTTTCAAGTGGACATCTTGCGTATATGGGGCAAACGGCCCTTATGGGAATCCTCGGCTTTTATTTCGGGCCATCACCTAACAGAAGATGATTGATCGAGCCGCAGTTACCGGAGTGAGTGGCACATTAGCTACTTTTGGATTATCGACATTAGATTCTTTATTCGGGTGTATCGCAGGAGCGATCACAATTGTATACATGTCAATTAAGGTTTGGCAGGAATTAAGGAAGCGTAAGTAATGGCTAGGTACAAACCAATGGGCAGAATGGATGATCCTATCCTCACCGATGGAGATCGTGGATTCCGTGGTATTGATAGTTACCTGGAGCCTACCACACTACAGGGGGGTACCGTTGAGGTATCAGAGAATATGCGACTAGACGGGGATATTGCATCTGTCCGCAAGGGTATTGAGTTTAAGGCAGGAGCAGTCACACTTACTTATGCCGGGGATGAGCAGGTATTTGCATCCACCTTATTTTCCGATCCTGTCACAGGGACAGAATTTATCGCCTGTGCCACAAAGAATAAAGTCATCCTATGGAATGATCAGAATAACAGCGGTATAGATATTGCGTACCCTGGCGGACAGACGGTAGCAAGTGGAGATAATGCGAGCTTCGTTCAGGCGATGGAGAAGCTCATCCTTTTTCGAGGAACCGGTAAAGATCCGTTAGAATGGGATGGCGATTATACCACCCCCACAGCATTTACGCTCAAGAATAATGCATCCCCCACAGCAGGCAGAGTGGAATGTCCTAGCACAAACTTTGGCACCTTCTTTGCAAACCGCTTGATCGTACCACAGCCAAGCGATTCGCAGTACACCGTGATCATGTCCGACCTTTTGGATACGGATAATTTCTACCCCGCAGAGTCGCAGTTCAGGATCAATCGTGGAACCGCAGATCGCTTGGTAGGATTTACTCCATACCTGGAGAATCAGTTACTCGTATTTTTCCGCAACTCGATCCACATGATTAACAATGTGGCAATATCATCTGCGGCAGGAGTCTTTGAGATTACCCGCCAACGGGGATGCGTGGCACGCAAGAGCATAGCCGCGAGTGGACCGCAGATATACTTCCTGTCCGATGATGGTGTATTTACCCTGCAACAAGGCTTAGACCCCGCCAAAGGACTAGGAGTTGCAATCTCGAAGGTGAGCGGAGAAGCAATCCCGCTATCCCGCCCGATACAGGATCAGTTTAAAGAAGTAAACTTCGCCTCTGCGGACAAAGCATGTGGTATTGTATTTGATAATAAGTATTACCTCGCAGTCCCCACAGGTTCATCCACCGATAATAATAAAATCTTAGTATATGATATTCTTAATACAGCATGGACTTCAGTAGATTCCTTTCCCGCAGGATTTGTAATAGATGATTTCGTCACCGTATTACATGGTAGCGATCCCACCAAGCGCAGACTCTTTGCAGTCAACGACAAGGGATGGCATTTAATCGAGGAAGGCACCACCGACATCACGGGAACGGTAGGGAGCGCAAGCACCACCTCCACCGCGATAAGTGCCAGGCTGAAGACCCGCTCCTTCACATTCGGAAATATCGATGTAAAGAGTTGGAAGAGGGGGCAGTTGGGATGCGAAGTGAGCAACGGGGATCAGTTTACGATCAAGGTCAATACCATAGACCCGGATCGGACAAACACGGTACACACGGAGAATGCGACAACGAGCGAGGAGAAACTGATACGCTTTGGAAGTGGCAGAGCGAGAGGTTACGCCGCGAGCGTAGAAGTAGATGTAACAGCCGGGCGGCCTAGCTTTCGCCATGTATCGCTAGAAGCGATAGCGGGCGGAGCGAATGCCAGGAGGGAGATTGCATAGTGGCAGTCACCGCCACAGTTACCCGTGGTTTTACCTTCGCCACAGGCGTGGAGACCGATGCCGCGTCTCTTAATCAATTGGGCGAGCCTACCGTCACCGTAGACTCCATCTCCGCCACCTCCGTTACCCTGGAGAATTTCACCGTAAGCACACTACCCGCAAATGGAACAACAGGCAGAATGATATATGTCAGCGATGGCGATGGTGGCAACCCGTGCCTCGCCGTGGATAACGGCACGAATTGGTTGCGCGTAAACCTCGGAAGTGCGGTGAGCGCCACCGATGCAGACGAATACCTAATGGCAGAATGAAGGTAGACGAATTATTCAAAGCAGGTCCACATACCGTGGATTGGGATCGTGTGGCACGCGAGTCATTCCCACTCTTTGCCCTTGCGAAGGATATAAAGGATAATGGCATAAAAGAACCCATCCTCTTGAAGGACGGTAAAGTGGCAGACGGTATCCACCGCATCTTTGTTCTTTGGCTCATGGGATACGAAGGGGACATTCCAACCAAGGAGGTGGAGTCATGAACATCATGGAACGAGTAAGTGATTTATATAAGGAATGTGGGATCGATATGTTTTCGGATATATCCACCTACCTCACCTATGGCTATATGCACAAGACCCCCACAAGCTTTATCCTGGCGAAGACCGTGGATAAGGACAGCGAGACTCCGGCAGCAGAACAATGGGGTGCTTTAAAACCCAACGCCTGGTTTGTACACATGGCGGTAGGGGAAGAATGCGTAAAGCATTGGATTAACCTTATGCCCTTTAAACTCCCCTATGTTGGTTGGGCGAGGCAGAACAAAAAAAGACCCATCAAATTTTACGACTTAAATAAAATATCTCGGAGGAAATAAATTATGTCAGGACCTAGTTACAACGCACCCGCACAACCCACCTATGGCGAAGGCATGGCCGATGCCATGAAAGCACAAATGGAGCAACTGCTAGGGCAGGGTGATTTTGCTGATATTTACGCAGAAGCAGGATTTGAGGGAGGTAACCTTGCAGACATTATCCGTGAAGTTGAGGCACCTCTTCGCCAACAGACCGCACAGACGGATACGGATGTTCTGCGTCAGACATTGTTGGGTACACGCCAGGAGTCAACTAGCGGTACTTACGATGATCAAGGTCGATTGGTCGTTGGATACGAGGGTGGTAAGGAAGCGACTTTAAGAAAAAAAGAAGTGGAGCCTGAAGTGCGGTATGAGGTTGTTGATACAAGGCAGAAAACAGGTTCTAAAGGTCCAAGTGGCAAAATTACGGATTATAAAATACAAATGCTTGATCCTAAGACAGGTGCCGTTTTGCAAGAGGCATCGCGAACATTAACGGGATCACCTTCAGCCGCGGACATACAGAAAAAGTTTCAAAGTGAGTTTTCAAGTCCAATAGAAACTACTATTTCAATCCCCCCCAAAGACGCAGTCCCTGTTTACGGTAAAGATCCAAACGGAAACATAATCGTAGATAAGTCAAAAGCGGGACAGACGGAAACAATACCCGCAACTTTCGCGGGTGATGGCATGATTAATCTTCTCGGCGACAGTCGTAATGTGCAGGAGTTTACCACTCGTCAAGCAACACAGGAAGATGTTGCCGAAGGACTCGCATCCGAAGTAGGTGAATCAATCACGGAAGCAACAGGTGATCGTAAGGCAGGCTTTGATGCAGATGGTAATTTCCTTGGACTCTCCGCATTTAGTGAAGACCTTGCTCGCAGTAGTTTATCCCGCCAACGCGAGGCAGACCTGGCGGATGTTGAGCGCTTATCTGATCGTTATCGCGGGGTAATGGAAGACTATAAACCCGCCGCTACGAGCGGATTGGATGATGCCCGTATTCTGCTTGAGCAACAGCGCGAAAACCTCACAGGATTACGCAAAGCCACACAAGCAGATGTGGATCAAGGGTTGGCAACAGAGGTTGGCGAGATGTTCCAAACAGGAACCGGGTCAGGCGGTCCCGTCACAATACCCACAACCGATACATTTGGAGGCGAGGTGACAGCCGCAACAATGGATGCCGCACAGGTGGCAGACCCATTGCAGTTACAGGCAAACACACAATTTCAGGGAGAACTCGCAACAGGTGCAGATAATCAGGATACACTTCGCTCCAACCTTTTAGGAGATGCTAGAACTGCACTAGACTCAGGTCTTACGGATCGCGAGCAAGCACAGATCGCAAATGCCGCCCGTGCGAGACAAACACTCATGGGCAGAACATTTGATCAAAGCGGTGCTATCGCAGAAGCAGAAGCTCGCGTCCAGGAGGATAATGCCCGCCGTATGCAAAACCGTGCATTTGCACAATCTGTACTTGGACAGGAAGCAGGATTACAGCAGGGCGACATTACTCGCGGTATGGCACAGGAGAGCGAGCAGGCAGGATTACAGCAAAGAGCAGACCTTACACAGGCACAGATGGATCAACAGGCAAATGCATTTGGTGCGCAATCCACTCAGCAGGCACGAATGGCAAACCAAGCACAGCGTCAACAGGCTAATCAGTTTGGCGTTGGGGCCACGATGGATGCCGAGCGTCTGAACGAAACACTCCGTCAGCAGGGATTATCGAATTACATCAATGCCGTGGGCAACCTCGCGCAGATGGAAGACAAGTATATGCTCGATCCATTCCAGGCGCTACTTGGACGAGGAGGAGGAAATGCCCTACAACAAGGACAGTCTGTATTCGGACAGGCAAATTATGGACTATCAAGCGGACCGCAGTACCTCAACCCGGAAGCGGGGTTAGGATACATCTCCAACATGGCGGCCAATCAGGCAAATATGTATGCCGCAAATGTAGCCGCAGATGCGAGCAGAGGTTCAGGATTGATGAGCGGACTAGGCGCAATAGGAGGAGGTCTATTAAGTGGAGCCGGAGCCGCCGCAAGCGGAGGTGGGACATTACTCGGAGGTTTCTGTTGGGTAGCACGCGAAGTGTATGGTCCCACAAATCCGGCATGGCTGCAGTTCCGCGAGTGGATGTTCACCGAATCTCCGCAATGGTTCTTCGAGCTTTACCGCAAATATGGCGAGCGCTTCGCATCATGGATAAGCGACAAACCTCGCCTCAAAGCAATTATCCGCAAGTGGATGGACTCTAAAATAGGAGACAAATAATCATGGCAAGACGACCATACTTTTCAGGCAACTACGGATCAGCGCTCGGCTCAACCGCCAATGCCGCCAACCTCATCGCGAGGGCAGGGGCCACGCAAGGGCAAATGTACGCAAACATGGGCCAACAGATAGGAGGCATGATTCAGCAGTACGGGCTTAATAAGGAGAAGCAGAAAGAAAATAAAGCTACAATAAAATCTGCATCGGGCATACTTGAGCGAATGAAGAAGCTCGACCCCGAAAATGAGCCTCAGTATTTGATGCAAATAGAGCAACTTAATAACGAGGATATGGGCCTTGGTATGCGCGCAAAACTTGCTGATAAAACCTTGCAGGGATTATCAATAACAAGTCAATTGCAAGGACAGATGATGGATCAAAAATTTGCGGCAGAAAGGATAAAGGCAAGTGAGGATGCAAGAAAAGCTAACGAGGAGTTATCAAAAATAAAAAACAGAGAGACTCAAAGAACTGAAAATACTTACAAAGCTTACGAGAGACAACTTGATGACTTGCAAAATAGGATTTTAAACGGTGCAAAATATGAGGATTTTTCCGTACAAGATCGTTTAATACTAGGTAACTCTGCGGGTATAACAAATAGAACCTTACCCTTGGAGGAATTGATTTATGACCCAAGCAAAGATTTAGACTTTGCGACTGCGCAACAGGAATTTGAAAACATAAAAAAGCAGGGCAAGAAAACTGATCAAGATATTGAGATGGGTAAGCTAGAGTTAGGAGAAAAGAAAACAGAGATCGCAAGGACTCCTGACTTTACTGATCGCAACTCTGCACTTGCGTCTACTTCAGATTTACCGGAAGGCGTGAGCGCCGATATTAAGAAATTTAAAAATGGATTCAATGTTGAGTACAGATACAAAGCTAAAGAATTTACTGATATCCCATCCGTGCCAGGATTTCCTAATTATAAAATTGTTGGCGGATATGTTTATGAAGGAGACCCTAAAACCAAGAAGTTAACAAAGCTAGGGTCTGAGAATTTTGGAGAAAAATCTGAATTGTTGCAAAAAGCAATTGAATCGCTCACAACCAAAGATGTAGAGCAATATAGCCTAGCAAAGGCTAGAGGAGAAAAAAATGAAGATGGTGACTACGATGTATTAGACCCGGCTACGCGTGAAACTGTTACCTTTCCTTACAACCAAGACCTTGAAAATAGATTAATCTACCTAGATGGTTTACGAAATAAACTTCAAACACAGCTTGATGTTGATCTAGACCTTACAACTCCATGAGCGTAATCCGCGTAATGACTAATAGCGGAGTAAAAAATGTCCGCATAAATGGAGAGGAAGCTACTCCCGAAGAGATTGAGCAAATTAAGGCACACTACAAGATTGAGCAATCTTACGATGACATGGGTGGTACGCAGACTGCACCAATGCGCATTACTGCTCCACCGCAACAACGCCAAATACCCGAATTGAAACCTGATCCGTTGTCTCCGCAAGAAAGGGAGATTGCTCGGCTCAAAGCTGAGGAGTTCATGAAGGAACAGCAACAACCTGGAGTTGGTACAGTTGCAACAAAGTTAGTCAGGCCAAGATTTCAAGGCGAGCAACCTTCGCAAGGAGAAGTAGCTTTAGGTAAAGGTATGGGTAGGGCAGTAAGCTCTTTAGGTGCAGTCGCATCTGCTATGGGTGGTGACGCAGAAAGAGCGAAAGAGATAGATGCCAATATAGCTAAAATACCTTACGAGGAAGGCGTGCCAGGTTTAGCTGAAGGTATAGCACAGTTTATAACTGTAGGCTCGCCAACCATGCAAATTACTAAATCACTAGTGAAAGGGCCTGTAAAACAAACCGTAATAGCATCCGGCGCAACAGGAGGGTTGGGCTTTAGCGGACAGGAAGCTAGGTTGTCTGACTTGGTACAGCAGTATCCTATGATTTCTAATCCTGTTACTGACTTTTTGGCATCAGATGTAGATGATTCTTTTGCTCTTGGAAGATTTAAAAGTGCGCTAGAAATGGCAGGTGTTGATTTCGCCTTGGCACTTCCGTTTATAAAGTCTGTTAGGCAAACTAAAACACAAGCTAGGCAGTCTAAGAGTAATGGAGAAGTCGAGTTGGCACAAAAGATTGAGAGCGATGCTTCAAATAAGAAAGTCGCAACCAATAACCAAGGAATAGCTTATTCAGGTGCGGTAAGATTACCTAATAAAGTTGTGGAGACTATAACCAAGCCTGTCGAGTTTGCGTTAAAGGGCGGTAATTATGTCATGCAACAGTCTAGAGTCTTTAGTGATGAAGCAATTCGACCATTGAAGGCACGCATCGAAGAGTTAAGTCCTAGAATGGCCCACAAGCTTGATGAGTTTGAGGTAAATCAAAATATGCTTGCGGGGAATTATATGCATAAAGCAGCGCCTTTTTTGCGTTCCTTTAAGAAGATGTCATCCGCAGATCGTAAAAAGTTTACAAGGCACGCACTAAATAGCGAGATGCCTGAAGCATATGATGTATTAAAGCGATACAATAATAAGCTCCCTGGAGTTAAGAGAGAGTTTGATGAGTTACTGACTATCTTTGATGATATTCATAAATTGGCACAGAACAATGGCATAGATATTCCATATCGCAAAGACTACCTCCCACGCATAATGAAAGACTACGAAGGTTTTCGTAAAGCGATTGGCAAAGATTTAAAAGATCCGATTGATGATGCAATTGAAGCCGCATTCCGAGAGAAAAACAACTTAGCACCAGGGCAACCATTACCACAAAGCCCAACGCAATTAACAAAGTTTGAGGAAAGAGAGGCAGTTCGTAAATTCTTAGAAGGTCAGAAATATACAGGAGATGGTACTCCAGGATTTATGAAGAACCGGGTTATTGATAAAATTGAGGAGGATCATTTAAAATTCTACGGTAGCTTTGAAGAGAATATACAAAACTACATAAACAATGTAACCTATCGTGTAGCTAAAAACCAATTCACAGGAAAAGTACAAAATGTAGAAGGGTACACGGAATTGTTAAGTAAACTTCAACAGCGAGGTAAGTTATCGAGCGAAAATACTAGGGAGATAAATAGGCTTATTGGTGTGAGGCTTGATGGTGGCGAGCAATCAATAGGAAAAGGTCTTCAAATGTTTAGAGATGGCGTTTACTTATCAAGTATTGCTAATCCAATTTCTACGATTACTCAGGCATCTGAGTTTATGCTTAACGCATACAGGTATGGTACATTCGACACACTTGCCACAACAGGTAAAACCTTAAGGAGGAAGGGCGTAACTATGTCAGATATAGGCATAGATGACATAGCTCAAGAGTTTGCCGAGCCACTTGCTCAATCACAGCGTGGCTTAACAGGTAAAGCTCAAAAAGGTTTAAACGATTTTCTCCGCAACTCATTAGGCGTTGTTCAATTTAAACGCATGGATGAATTAATGAAGGAATCAAACCTCAATACTGCTATGCGTGTAGCTCGAAAGAAGGTAGCAAACAAGCAGTCAAAAGAGTACCAAGAATTTGCCAAAGAAATGGCAGAGTATTATGGGCCTGAGACAAAAAAGTTTTTAGATGCTTTAAAGCGTGGAGATGTCGGAGATCCTAATGTTAAGACATATCTTTATTCTCAACTTGCAAAGACTCAGCCTATTGGTCTGTCAGAATATCCTGAAGTGTACCTCAAGAATCCATCGATGAGACCACTTTACTTTCTAAAAAGCTTTGGACTCAAGCAATTAGAGACAACTCGCAGGGATGTATTACGGAAATTAGGAAGCGGAAACGCTGATGAAATTCGTGAAGGCATGAAGCAGGGAGTACGCCTTTCGCTCTTGTTTGGCGGTGCGATGACTACAAATAATTTATTCAAAGATTACTTACTAGATCGCGATGATAAGCCTGGTATGCTTGGTGATCAAATGCCCACAAAGGAAAACGCTTTGGATGCAGGGGCAGATGCTATGCTTACCTTGTTTGGGCTTAGTAGATATTTCACGAGAAAGTTTGCAGATGAACCTTATCAAGCAGTCACCGATCTTATAATGCCACCCAAGTTATCAGAGTTGATAGAAACCGGAGTGAATATAGGTAAAGGAGATTTTAATAAAGTAGGTAAGACTGTAGAAAAGAATATACCTTTTGGTGGTAAAATCTACAGCGAGCATTGGGGTTCTGCTTCAGACTATAAGCGGAAAAAAAGAATACAGGAGTATAAAGCGAAAAAGCGTAGAATGGAGAAGGCATTAGAGATACCAAATATACCTAATATTCCTGACTTAAACTTTGAGTAGTTGACAAAATCCAAGACAGCAAGTAGCGTCTTAGCACAAGGTATATCATAGTACCTTTTCTTTCTATATTAGGACCGTCTTTTAACCGAGGCGGTTCTTTTTTTTAAAAAAATCAGAAAAGTGCTTGACGACAAATAAATCGTATGATTGTAATCCCGTAACGCTTCATGTGATTAGGAGCATGTGACATGAACTTTTCTGTCAGTTGACTCTTAATCAATTGGTTCGGGGTTCGAGTCCCCGGCCCGGTACCAAGTAGCATTGGTCGTGAATGCGTAATACAATACGCAATAACCATATATAAAAAAATTCACGCCATGTATACTTTACAAGAATCCGCAGTTAGTTTACACGATTCCGCTACCCCTATGATATCTGATAACGGATTTATTCGCTTTGAAGGTGTACGGAAGCAATTGCCCATCCCGCAACTCTTCGAAATATACATAACGCAAACGCTAGTCGCAAAGCGACAGGCGAATGAGCGAACCAAGCGCAATAATGTTCTGCGCATGGAGCAGATCCTAAAACATTACGGGATCGAGGCTGCGGATTCAGACATATCCGCATTTGCTAGTGTAACGGGAGCGGGGATTCCGATCTGTGATGATTGGGTAGCTCGCCGGGGGAGTAACGAGATGCGTCAGGCGAGAAGCATCTTCAGCAAGGCGTGGATCAAGAGGTATAAGCAGTTAGATATTAATACTAAATGGTTCAATAATTGGATCGCGTTGAGTTTGGAGGGTGTGCAGGTCACGCCATTTGATGCGAACCGTAGAGAGTTGGACAAGATCCGCGAGGCGTGCGAAGCGCTGAAGGAGTCTGACCCTGAAATGTATTTGATGTACGCTTTGGCGTACGGATTAGGTCTTCGGAGTAGTGAAATCCAACGGGCAAGGTTTGATGATCTGCACGAAGACTTTGATGGAAACAAACTGATAAGGATACATAGTCCCAAAAGCGGTGGTGAATACCAGGATCGTCCCTGCGATCCATCGTGGTGGGAACTTATCAACTCCCATAAAACATCGAACGATGCTTTAATCGTTCCGGTGCAGGAGGACCGCATCACGCGCGAGTTTCCATCTTTTCTAAGGCGGAGGTGCGGGGTGGTGGATGATCGCCCCGTACACCGTCTGCGGAAATACTGCGGTCACCGGGTGATGAGGAATAATGGGAATAATGCTTTTGTGGCGAGTAAAGCGCTCGGTCACTCAAGCGTGGAGATCACCTCCCGTGTATATGTTGGAATGCCTACGATCCAACGGAGCTTTTAGTAGGACTTAAAATTTCTTGCCCAAGAAACAATGCGCCATAAAACCACAGAAAAAATAACTACAGATGACTACAATACATACCACATCGGTAATGGACGGTCTTCGCCTGGAGCATGAAGGCGGGAATGAAATTACGATAACAGCAGAAACTCCCACAAAGGTGGGCATAGATGTTCTGATTAAAGAACTACTTACTTTTTTACCATCTTCAGATGGAGAGGTAGCGGGAGAGAATGTTCTTCTGCCCCTTCATCAAGCGCCTTACAGGCGGCCTGAAGTAATAGATCAAATACCTGGGCCTGCATAAGCCCGGTGCTATCACTAACTGCTTTAACTTTTTCTCTGACTGAAGGTGAAAGCCTCAGAGATACAGGCTTTGTGAGTATTTGTCGTCCCATGTGGACAATAAAAACAGATAACTACACGCAAATACAACAAAAAAATAACAAATAATATATAAAAATAATAATGGGATTCTTAGATAACATTCAAGATGTTCCGCAAAGCTCTTCGAGCGGAGGCGGTAATTATATGAAATTAACGCAAGGTGCGAATCAGTTTCGCATAGTTGGATCTTCCGATGATGGTGGAGTAATTCAGGGTATGCTAGGTTGGGGGACTACCGCTGATGGTGGAAGAAAGCCTTATCGTTGGAAGATAGGAGAGGATACCCCCGAAGGCGTAGAGGATAAACCAAAACAATTCCTAGCAATGATTGTATGGAACTACGAGGAAGAGAGAATTCAGATCTTGGAGATACCACAAGTTGGTCTTCGCAAGGAGTTAATCACGCTTGCGAAGGATGAGGATTGGGGAGACCCACGCAAGTATGACTTGAAGATTGTCAAGAGCGGTGAGTCAAAAGAAACATCCTATGCGATGACCCCATCCCCGCACAAGAAGCGTAGCGATGAGATTAATGCGGCGGTAAAAGCGATGAAGATAAACCTCGAAGCTTTGTTCACCGGGGATGATCCATTTGCGGAGCCTACTCCTGCACCTGAAGACAAGGCAAAAGAGGAGGACCCATTCTGATGGCGATTGGCGACATAAAAAAGATAGTGGCTGATTTCATGGGGACCACGGTGGATGAGATCAACTCCCGTAATCGTTTCAAGAATGTGGCGTTAGCTCGTCAGATTGCGATGTTTTACTCGTATCTGTTGGGCAATACGCAGGAAGAAGTTGCTGAGAAGTTTGACCGAGTCCACACCAATGTGACACATGCGGTGAAGAAGGTAAAGCAATGGCGTGAGTGCGACCACGAGATTCGTGCAATGCTTGAAGGCATCGAAGGCGAGTATCCTCAACTGAAAGGATTGTCATGCTAAAGGATGGTATTACTAACGCAGAGTACCACGGGTCGGGCGAGTTATCTCGCTCGACTGCGTGGAACTTAATTAAGACATGTCCGCAGAAGGTTAGGCATGAGATGAATAACCGTAAACCAAGCAGTCCTGCCTTGGTGATAGGGAGTGGATTTCATACTGCCACCCTGGAGCCTGAGAAATTGGATGATGAGTTTGCGGTCAAGCCAAGTGAGATTGACGGGCAGGGTCCGAGAACTAAGCATTATAAGGAATCGTTTGAACTTATGCAAAAGAGTGAACCGGATAAGCAATGGCTCGCTCCTGCGGATTACGATCTGATTCTTGAAATGGCGGGAAGTGCATTGGATAATCCTGTTCTTCGACACTACATGGCGGATATTGATAAGGTAGTGGAAGGCACGGGATACTTTGAGATGGAAGGTGCCAAGTGCAAGGTAAGACCTGACTTGTATATCCCCGGCGCGGGTGTGGTGATTGATTTGAAGAGTACACAGGATGCATCCAATAGAGGATTCACCAAGAGTGTGCGTCAGTTTGGGTACTTATTTCAGGCATGTTGGTATATGCACGCATTACGATTGCTCGGAGAAAAGCCCAAACAGTTTGTATTCATTGCGGTTGAGAAGACAGCACCATACGCAACTGCGGCATACACCATCAAGGAGAGCGATATTAATAAGCAATTCTCCAACATGGAACGAGCGTGCCAATTGTGGGCCACCTGCCAATCAAGTGGCATATGGCCAGGGTATAGCGACATGGTGGAAACCTTGGATCTCGGATCGCAGATCACGAATAACCGACTAAACATTTCGCAATTGGCGGATAAGTTTGGGGTCAGTCGTACCTATGTTTACCGGATCATAGAATCATACGAGCTACATAGCGTAACGGTAGGCAACAGGCGTACCATAGACATAACTGATTTCGCCAATGCGGTGAGACGCGACTCGGAGGGAAAGGCGGCATGAATTACCTGGACAACACAAAACAGGCACTAGCTTTAGCGAGTGATAAATTATCCAAGGCGGATCTATTCGGTGCGGTAACGGTTATGCAAGCGGCGCTCGAACAAGTGGTCGCCCATTTGCGTAAGGAGGACCTTAATAATGTGAGCGATCCTGATCTTATCCTGCACTTCGAGGAAGATTGCGGAGACGAGGAGGAGGAAGCATGAGACTTACAATAGGGATAGACCCCGGTAAGTCCGGTGGGTACGCCATTGCATGGGGTGGACAGCATAAGATTGCGTTACATACCCTTGATGAAGACTTCGAGTTTGTGGAGCATATGCAAGACTTGAAGGACCACCCGGATGTTACGAGCATCGAGGCTGTGGTGGAGCATGTTCCTCCCTTTGCGGGGAAGATGATTCCATCAAGCACTAGCTTTAAGCTTGGTACTAGCTTTGGGTTTCTTCAAGGCGTACTCAGGGCATTGGAGATTCCGTTTGTCCTGGTGCGTCCACAGGAGTGGCAGAAGGGATTGAGTGGACTAAGTGGACTAACCTCACACAAGCGTAAGAAAGTCCTGATGAATCACGCCAAGCAATTCTTTCCCTCAACCAAGGGACTTAAATTGCAGACAGCAGATGCCATTCTAATTCTGAGGCATCATTTAATGAATAATGCGTCATGAAGATAGCGGCAGTAGTAAAGATAAAGCACGGTGCGATATGGGAAGCGCTACAGAAACTAGGGTGGAGTCAATCGAGACTTGCAAGGCAAATGAATATGGAGCCATCGCGAGTAGGGGAGATTATAAACTTAAAGCGTAGGCCAACAGACAATGAGGTAAAGAGGATGGAGTTAGCATTCCTCGATGCAGGAATATCTGTGGATGTGATTAGCGAATGGCCTGAGATGTTTAAGATGCGTCAGAATAATCTCACATACTACAAGGATGTTGAGACTGATAGGCTCCTATCGCATACCAAGCAGTTGACGATTGAGGAAAAGGAATCTCTTCAGATTCTCATGGATCAGCTTACGCCAATCGAGGCTGACATTTTAATGTCAAACATGGTTTATGGTGTATCCCTAAATAAATTAGCTGAGAAGTGGGAAAAATCTAGGAGTACATTGTGTATTGTAAAAGAAGAACTAGAAGAGAAGTTGGAGAGATTTAGGTTCTTTATGAATAAGGATGGAGCTTCCTGCCCGGAGCAGTTTGGGATGTATATTGGTAAAAATTACCCTGAGAATGTTTACGCAAAAGTGATGACAGCAAGGGAAGAATTAAAGGAGAAAGTGGCATGATGGATGGGATAAAATTAGCACTCAAATTACTCGCCCAAGGCATGTTATTTGCCATATGTGGGATCGTATTTTTCACAATTATCATAGGACTTGTTTGCACAATTTTAGGATTATAATGACAGACGAAATACAGAAAAAGACAGAACTGCGCATCAAGGTTCCTCAATGGATAAGTGATCTTTTGAAAGAGCATTGTGATCTTTATGGAGTTACCGCAGTTTCCACCATTACTCCACTCCTGGTGGAGTATCTGCGGCATCCCTCGCGCGTGCGCGACAATTGTTCCAATTGTTTTAATTTAGATATAGCGAAAAAATCCGCGGTTAGTGGAAAAAAGAAATCAAAAACGAGGGCATCAAAGATCCCCTCTAATTTTGCCCCCCCAAAAGATATTGCTGAGAAGGAAGGACTCGATCATGAGAAGGCGGTTTCCATCTTCGTGGATTGGGCAAAAGGGAAGGGACATACCCAGGCTGATTGGATTGCCACATATCGGAATGCGTGCAGGAGGTGGATCAAGGAGAAGATGCCACAGGGAAATAACGATCCCATTCTCAAAGAGGTCACAATTCCTGAGTACGAGGATGAGGAAGAGTTTTGATGGATTTCTTGGTATCAGAACAAGCGGTCCTAGCCGCATGTCTCCGGGATGACACAAATCTCTCCACCGCCACCGCAGTTGAGCGCTTAACGGAGGAAGACTTCTCCTCGCCCGCGCACCAAGCGATATTCCGTTTGATCGCACAGCGATCCGAGTTAAACGAGGTGGATGTGGCAATTGAGTTACCTGAGTATTCCTCGGAAGCTCTTGAACTCGCAGAGAAGTTTGGCGGAGGACAGGTGGAGAGATATGTGGATCAATTGGTGGAGTCGAGGAACAGACGCGAGGTGGAACGGGCAATCATGGTATCCTCGGATATGCTCAAACAGAATAAACAATCAGATGAGATTGCATCAGAGTTTAATCTGAGAGTAGCCAAAGCATTAGCGTCAGGGAAGGGACAGGTAAAAGTGGGACCCGCCACCAAGGAAGCACATTCTGAGTTTCTTTCCATCGATGCGGGAGAATCATCCGCAGTAAGCACAGGATTCAAACGATTGGATTATTGTCTGAGCGGAGGATTCCAACCGGGTAAGCTTTATGTCCTAGCCGCAAGACCTGGGGTAGGGAAGTCAGGACTCGCATTGCATTTCTCTCATGAGATTGCGAAGAGGGGATACCGTGCAAGCTACGCATCCCTTGAGATGAGTGCCTCGGAATGCTCCGGACGGTTACTCTCCCGCGAGAGCGGGGTTGCCCGTCCACGCATGAAAGGGGATCTTCTCCCCGCCCACCGCAAGAAGCTCGAGGATGCCACAAAGAGAATGCAGGGATGGCCGATTACCTTCAAGGATGACAACAAGGCCACGCTAGACTCGATCCGCGCCTTCTTGGCCCAGGAGCGAGTGAAAGGAGATGTCGGGCTTGCGGTGATCGATTACCTCCAATTGGTGAGCGCTCCGGGTTACGACTCCCGTGTGCAGGAGATCACCGCCATTTCTCGTAGCCTCAAGCAGATCAGCATGGAATTACAGATTCCCGTGCTTGCCCTTTCTCAATTATCAAGACAGTGCGAGATCAATAACAGAAAGCCTATGCTCTCGGATCTGAGAGACTCCGGGAGTATCGAGCAGGATGCCGATTGCGTGTTTCTCCTATCCGTGGATGACAAGGTGGATGAAACGAAAGACCGTATCAATTGCCACATCGCCAAGAACCGTGGAGGAGAGACGGATCTCAAGGTCATGCTTGGATTTGAAAAGAGTACGGGAAATTGGACAACATCTCTAGGTCAAAAAGAAGAATCAAAGACTTGGTAGACTACAGATGGACACAAAAAAGCACGATAGAAGCTCAGGAAGGCATCAAATCGTGCTTTTTGGAAATTATATCGTTGGTAGGATGAATGAAAATAAAAACAATTCCTAGGTACCTTCTTGGCGATTATTCAGATTCCTCTTCCGCGATACCATCTCTCTCTTTAATTAGTTTCAGTTGGATCTCGCGCAACCTCTGCAAAGATACATCGCTACCGCTTGCCTGGAGTTGAGCATGTAGCGTTTCGATTGTTTCGTTCTTGTTAGACCAAGGGAATACCTCTTCTTCACTCATCGCATTTCTCCTTATATTCTTCGACATTCTTGATATTAAAAATTTCTTCCAACTTGTGTGCATCAGGAGAACCTCCACCAACTTCCAATATCCAATCCTGCGTACCATCGATCTTGGTAAAAGATTCTTCCCAAAACTCCTCAACGAAACCAAGTGAACCTTTCTTGAGGATGTTGAATATCCGAGTGTATGCGCCGTGATACTGATTATCGTACCTCGATGTGCGGTCCTTATGGTTTTTGATCAAGAACTTCATCGCATTCTCCTTTCTGCATTTGTTCTGTTGATTTGCGTCAATCGCTTTTCCCTTG
>CAACVD010000569.1_pt1 | contig 17887 bp, 20 predicted proteins | sample 2381771 | NCBI WGS metagenome assembly CAACVD01 (sample SAMEA5211965, study PRJEB30684) | marine metagenome | biome: Marine; feature: Epipelagic; material: Water | collected 2015-10-15 | depth 15 m | reverse complement strand
CAGCCACAACTATTGTTGCAGATTTCTACAGCTTTGTTAAATTTAGCTAACGCATTGTCTGGATTCTGTATAGATGCTGACATATCAGCTTCTGCTCCTTCTCTTAGTAAAAGTATCTTTGTAGCTTTTTCTAATTTAGGAGATTCTGTAGGATCACATGGGCAAGATATATATTCATTTATTTCATTTGCTATACAACAGTCTAAATTACATGCAGCTACAACTCCTCCGGTAGCAACATTAGTACCATCAGTAGCACTAAACATATATACACCGGATAATTCTGCAGCTGTACCTGTTTGTTGGTTTACAGTAGTTGTTTGTAATTGAGAAGCTGTAAACGTAAGACTTATTATTTGTCCCTGCACAGGGCTAGGAAATGTGTTAGGATTTAACGATATATACGTACCATTCCTTTTTGCCTGTATAGTATGAGCATTACCACTCATAGCAATCATCTTAACTGTAATAGCTTCGCAATCTCCTGATATTGTAACTGATATATTATTTGCCATGTTTTAAATAAAAAAATTCATCCCCATATTTCAGGGGATGAATAAAGTTAAAATTACGCGTTATACTTACCGTAAATTACAGTTTCGGCTGCTGAACCATCTAGATTAATTCCAAATGCTGCATCAAAGTTAGTATTAGTAGAACCATCTTTAACTGCAATATTAATTACATTTTCACCAGTAAACAACCATGGGTTAGAGTGCCCTTGAGATTGCTTATTGAATGTAATAGTAATCATATCATAGTTAGCAGATGCGTCTGCATACAACTTTGGAGACTGTGGTAAATACATTCTGTTGTGGTATCCCCAGTAGCCTTGAGATTTCTTCTCAGCTCCTAGTATATACTTACCATCACCTGTTCCTCTAACAAATGCTGTGTCAGTAACTGTAACTACAGTAGGTGCAGTAGTTACTGCAGAGTAGTCAACTTTCATTTCAAAGTTTACACCTTCTTGATCAGCTGTAAATGTTAGTACATCAGTACCAGAAACATATGAAGCTGTGAAAGGCATGTGCTCAATTGCGTTGAACTCAGTAACTAAAGCAGCAAATTCAGTATCTAATGTAGCTGAAGTAGCTGTTCTTTCATAGTTAATGATTTGCCCAACATATGATGGTCTTTCATCATCTGCAGGATCAACAAATCCTTGGTATGAAGTATCTAATCCAGTGATTACAAACTTGTAGCTGTGAATTTCACCTACAGCGATAGATGCGCCTGAAGCATCAACTGATGAACTTGCAGCCACTGCTGCTGTTGTAGCTCTAAAGCTAATCTCTTGAACATCTTCCGCATAAATAATAGGAGAACACCATGGGTTACCTACATCACGTCCTTGTACGATTTGAAATCTTGGAGGTACGATTACAGAAGCTAAAGCCTGTGTTACCGCTCCAGAAGAAGATGTATCAGCAATTGCTGCTGCTGCTACGAAATCATGTCTAAGAAAAGCCTCAGCAGCTGATAAGTATGAACCATCAACATTATAAATGCCTATCTCTCCTGATGAGATTCCATCAAAATCACTACCATCCGCAGATAAATCTGCTTCAGTTACGAATGTCACGTTATAAATTCCTTGTGCCATTTTTTTAAAATTTGTGTGGTATTACTACCACTATTAATAATTAATTTATTCAGTCTGCAATTTTTCTGCAGCTGCAATTTGGTATCTAGGATCTCCAATATTTCCTAAGATCGTTGATACCGTCATGTCAATCACTTCCTGATGCGTATGCTCTGGAAGATCACAACTTACCTGCGAAGATAATGAAACCTTTGCTGGCTTTTTTATGTACAATAAATTTAACATATCTATTAAAAATATATCATTACTGTACAATTCTATAGTACTCCCCGTAATTGTATAAAGAGGAGAAGTAAATTTTGTTGTATTAAAAGGGTCTGATAACAGCTTAAATATATCATCATGCTGAACAAACTTACAAGCATGCACTTGTCTTTGTGGTGTACCATTCCCTATAAAAACTCTTTTATAAAGTTCATCACTTAATTCAAAATCAAAAAAAGTATGGCTAGCAGTACTAGTACCTAAAACTCCAAACTGTAATCTTATCTTACTATTAGAATTAAATCCATTTATTATAGAATCATCTATAGTAATAATAAGATGTCCAGGAGCTACTATAGGTCCAAGAGCATCTACCGCTACTTGAAACCCTGTTGTAACTAATTGAGGATTGTCAAGTATTATTTGCACTACCTCTGTTACTGAGTTTTGAGTAGTAACATACATTGCAGGATTTTGAGTAGATTGATTATTCTCATTTATAAGTCCTGTAAATACATCTATCGTGCTAGCAAAACTAGCACCATTATGATAAACAATTTGATTAAACAATTGGTTCTGTTGTAGCGGAGCTTGATCATCGTCTAATAGTTGCAATGGTATTGCTACATAATTAATCTGATCTATGCTCTGTATATCAAAATTTATAGGTTTACATTTGTCAACTAAAGTCCTTGCCCCAAGTTTCACTAAATACAAATAATCATCTTCTGGAAGAGTTACAGTATCTACATATTTATCACCTCCTAAAAGAGATGTCTTATATGTAGGGTTAAGTTCTTTTTCAACTAACAATGTTCTAAGATCATCAATCCTCTTTTGACTTTGCTCAAAACCTTGCACATATTTATTACCAAGTTTATTAAATCGTTGATTAATAAACCTCATAATATTTTTATTTAGCTCGTGGTCTATTTCCTCAGCTAATAAAACGTCGGCCTGAAAGGAGTGGATTTTATCCACCCCTTGATTGACCGCTATATGCATTTCACTTATTGTCATTAACTTTTAGCTTCTTTTAGTTTAGCTTTAAGTTCCATTAATTTGCCAGAGTTCTTCTTATCAGTCAGCTGAATTACAGCGTCCTTCATAGTTTCACCTAAGATCTCATCAATGTAAATGATTTGATTACCAATCTTACGTAAGATCTCTAAACTAACCATCTCTTCGATTTGCGCTTTCAACTCTAAGTTCTTATCAGTTGCGTACTTCAAAAACTTAGCAGGTTCAGCATTCTTAAGTTCGTAAAGCAAATTCTCTAACTCTTCTTTTGTTAGAGTATCAGGATTTGTAGTATTAGACATCAAACGCACAACGTGCTTCATCTTGTCTAAACTTCCTGAAGCTTTTATAAACTCCTTATCAGCATCTTTAAGAACTTGAATCTTGTTATTCTTAGTCCTAATTTCTTTTTGAGGATCAAGAATATAAAATCTTTTTCCAAACTCACGATTCATTTGTGACTCGGAGTCTGCTACATGTGGATGTCTTTGACACCACTTGTATCTAATCCAGTCTTCCTGATTAACAGGGTTTCCTTCTTCATCTGTTGAGATGTCTAACTCTGTTCCTGCAAACGGAACATTGATAGTCAACTCGGCCCAATATTTTTTCTCATGCTTTGGCCAATCTACATGAGATGGGTCTACATCTAGTAAACCGTTCAAATGTTTTTTGCACTGCTCCGCTGTAAAAGCTCTCAGTGGTTGTCTGTCTTTGTACACACTACTTAGGTACATTCTTGATTCTAATTGAATCTCCTTAGGCAAGAAACTCTTAGTCTCTTTACGCCTTAAAATTACTTTTTTTATCATTTTTATAGTTCTTTAAATTAATTTTCCATTCGGGTCTGTAAGAATACTCAACCCTACTTTCTTATGTAAATAGAGATTTGGGGGGCGCAATGCCCCCCTCATCTCAGAGAAACCAGATATATAGACTGCGATTAACGCCTCTTACGAACGTACACACTCAATGTCTAGTGAAGTATCAAATCTCTTTAATACAATACCACCAGTTTTCAACATGTGTACAGACGCCCCGTCTACATCAGATGCACGTAAGTCTGACTCTTGGAAACCTTTAGGTACCACAGATCCAGCTACTGCCCATCTTAAATACTCACGACCTTTCTTGTTGATCATCTGAATGTTGGCTTGGCCATCATAGTTAGAGTTATCAACAAATACCATACGGTAAGATTCTAATGAATATCCTGTAACAGGGTGTTTTGCACGAGCTTGTGCTACTGGACCGTGATCAAACATATCATGTTTAACAACGTTTACTACGTGTCCATCCACGTGCTCGTATGTTGTAAAGTAACCAGTCAATCCTAATGAACGACCAGTACCTGTGATGAATCTATTCTCGCCACCAACTTTAAATGAGTTAGCAGAAGCTCCGAAGTGACTCTTTAATGCCTCATCAAATTCTCTCATACCACCTGTTCCAGTGTAAAGAGTAATTTGCTTTTGGTTAGCATCAGTCATTCCGTAGAATAAATCACCAATAATATTCTTCAACTTGTTTTCAGTTAAAGTAGAGTAAGTATCCTTGTTGATGATTTGTTGTAATAAACCAGGACCAGCGATAACAGGTTGTCCGTTTTCGTCTGTCATAGTTGTTACACCATTGTCATCATAAGTTTTCTCACCGTACATGTACATTAACTCACACTCTTGTTTAAAGTGTAACATGTGTTGGTACTCTTCATAATCCATCCATAACTTAGTAGTAGAACCTTCTTTCGTTGGTAATTCAAACTCAGCAACGTAATCTTTAGCATTACCAGACATGTGGTAAGACTTTCTTACTGTACCAATTTTGTTACGTACTAAACCTGGAGCAGACCAGTTAGAAGCGTTACCTCTTGAGAAGTCAACACCTACGTTAGCGTACAATTGACCCCACATTGCACCTGCTGCAGTGTCAGCTGCTGGTACTGTAAGAGTTGTACTTGGATTAACTAGTTTTAAGTCATACTCATATCCGTTGTTTACCGCTCTTGGAGCAGACATGATTCTACACAATACACCTGATTGAGAAACCAATGTGTATGGGAATACAAACCATTTGTCTGGGAAGACAACAGTGAAGATAGCTCCACCTTGACCTACAGGTCCAGATACAGTTGCAACTACAGGACGAATATGTTGTGTGTGTGATTTAACACGATACTCGTATTCAAATCTATCAATGGATACAGTGTTACCTACACCCTCAGTTAACATAGTCAAAGGAAACTTTCGATCCTCACGTCCTGCGAGATGAGTAATGATAGGAGAAAGCTCTGTTGGCTTTTCCATTAACGCATTGACTAACGAGTTAGTGTCAGTCATTTGCGAATCATTGTAATAAGTTTTTAATACTCGCATTTCAATTTAATAATTAATGCTATAGGTTCCTTCCTATAGACTTGTTAAGCTAAGGTCTAGATTATCAACGTCAAATCCTTTTGACTTTCCTCTACCCTTTGCACCTTTAACAGACTTAGATGTTGATCTAATCTGTTTTCTCAAGGTCTTAGCTGTTTCTGTTTTAGCTTTAGCCTTGATCATATCTTCTAATTTGAAGCCCTTGAACATTAGATAATCTATTGCTAATCTAACATCCATATCAGCGCTCTCATGATCTATGTCACGTTGTGTATTACCGTGCTGATCAACTGGCTGAGATACATAATCAAAGAACTTCTTCTTATCTCTTTGTTGAACTACAATACCAGAAAACTCTCTAGCATCCTGAATTGTACTGTTCACATCAGACCAGAAATTCTGAGCTTCTTCTCTTGTTTTTTGCTGCTGAGCTTTCTGTTGCTCTAATGTTTGAGCCTGCTGTGCCTGCTCATACTTTAATAAAGCATCTTTTGCTTTTACTGCTTTTCCGTACAACTTATCTCCTACTTCATAATCTGTAAGTAGTTCTGAGATAAAATCATCATCGTGACCTTTTACTCTAAAGTACTCCGTAAGTACAGCTCTTTGCATCATTACATTATCTTCTGTAACTTGTGCACTTGTAATGCTGCCCATTCTGTTTCCCATGTTATAAAACTGTGAAGAATCTCCACCATTTAAAACGTATTCTAAATGCTTTTGAATCTCTGGGAACTGTTCAAACAAATTATCTAACTGATCTTCAGCCATTGTTTGTGCTACGTCCTGAGTCATTTGAGTAAGACCTTCTACAGTATCTGCATAGTCTCCTTCTAGCTCATATCCAAGATTTGTAAGAACTTCTGTGATTACAGTTTCTTCTATTCCGTCTTCTTCAGACTTCGTAGCCTCAACGCCATCATCTGCTGCTGAGTCACTTGTTTCTTGCTCCTCAACTTCAATTTCTTCTTCATCTTCGTCTCCGTCGATGTCTTCAACTGTTTCTCCTGATTCTTTAACTGCTGCATCATCATCAAGTTCATTAGTTGGTTGTTCTTTTGTTTCTTCTATCGCAAGCTCACTGGCTACTGCTTCTTCACCCGTTGTTGCTACACCCCCATCAATGAAATCATCGAAAGAAATGTCGTCCAAATTTAGTTTCTCTTTATTGTCCATATTGTGCAAATTTAATATTAATTAGTTTATGTTTTCTCTAGTATATATCTTTTACTATATCGTTTATAATATAACACTTAGAACTTAGGGCCAATTGGTAATCGGTTTAAATTTTCTGCAATCATCCCTTCTGTGCGGACACCCGTCTGTCTCTGAGCAATTGCATCATTAACTAACGTTGCAGTTTTTTCTAAACTTGTTAACTGTTCACCGTCTTTTGACAAAATGTTTTTAGCATTATCTATAACAGCATTACCATAATCTCTATCATAGTTCTCTAAATACTTTTTTCTGTTGGCAGAATTAAAAGTTCCATACTTGTGAAGATTTGCTAAAATATAATTTAGATCAATTCCTTTGTAAGTATTTTGTTCTGCATTAAAATCATCACTAGAAGTCATTCTTTTCTTTTCTACTAGTATTTTAGCTATTAAAGCTTTACTAGTATTATCCATGTTTAATCGTAAGTCATTACCACTTTCTATTCCTAAAACACTCATAGCCTTACCAAACTGTGTAAGATTACCCTCAGCATCTTCTTGCTGCATATTAAATTTTATTCTAGCTTGACCTTTACTAGCTTCTGTAGTAAGCTTTCTTTTAATTTCTTGCCCTTTCTCACTTTCCAATCCCTTTTTTGCCGTAAATGCTAGAACTGGACTAACCATATATGCGTACTTATAAGCATCAGACTCAGCAAAATCTATTATTTTTGATCCTATCTCTTTAATATATGTATTAGCTTCTCCTGCTGCAACTCCTTTAACATCGCCTGTCTCGTTTTTAATTATACCATATCCTATAGCTATAGCTTCTCTTACATCAGTTGGAGTACTATCAGTTGCCTGAGCTAACTTCTTTATATTATTATTTGCATTAGTAATATAGCTTCTCATAACTGAATTATCTCCTTGAACACTTTTTACTTGAAAATCATTATAATCTCCTCCAAAAAATATACCAGCACCGTAATTTACATTTCTACCTTCTAAAGCCTTTGGTCTTACTATACCATCTATTTTATATCTATCGTGAGCATACGCGCCTGAGTGCTTTCCAGTAAAAGCATCTATAGGTGCAGTCTGCATTGTTCCTCCACCACCATGCATAATTAAAGGTTTACCAGTTTCAGCATCTGACCCTACAATAATTCCTATGTGCTCACTGCCCATATTTCTACCTACTCCTCTTTTAGATTCACGATCTTCAAATTGAGCACCTCTTCTATTGAAGGTTATAACATCTCCTACTTTTAAATCTTTCCACAGACTTGCAGGAGGAAACGGCATTTTTCCTATATTACCACCCTCACTTTCTCTTGTATATTCTGTACCTAATCCCCATATTTGAGTACTGCCCTGCTCTAATAAAGCTGCTCTTCTATACCAAGCATCTTCAGGAGCTAAATCGCTTTTCCTTACATCTGGAAACATAGATAATAAATTATTAGTGGCTACCTCACTACATCCCTGTGCCGTACACTTTTGATTAGCCTCTCCTGTAAATACAGGTAAATTATTTATACCTTCATCTTGAATATATTTTTTATATGCTTTAGAAGTTTCACTGCCCCAATAACCATCAGCACCAAACTTTGGTAGTTCATATCCTTTACCTAGTAACATGTTTTGAAGTTCTCTAGTGCTGCTTCTAATAGTTATAGCTTGTTGCTTTTTTACAGGATCTTCAGATTTTTCCATATCTTTTAGAACCGGCGTAGGATTAACGTATGGGGTTGCAGGTATAGTTTCGTTATCTTTATCTAAGTTATATACACCTCTAGCAATAGATGTTGCACTATCTCCTTTAGCAGTAATCCAATTATTAGAACCTTTTCTTCTAGTTAAAAAATCATCTCCCTGCTTAGCATACTCCCATACAGAATCATAGTCTGTTACAATATCAGATATACCACCCTCTGCCATTTCTTTCACAGAAGCTTTTATTTCTAAGTCGCTGCTAGATAAAACATGTTTCTTTGATAAAAATAATTCTAAAGAGTTAGGCATATTATCTAAACCATGTCTAAGGCTTATAGTTTCAGTTGTACCTGCTACTTCATCATTTGGTATTATCTCTCCTTCTTTCTTGTATCCTCCTTCTCTCTTGATCTCAGGAAGCTTATACGCTCCCTTAGCAAACTTATCTGCTTCTTCAAAAGTTCTAAAAGGTATAGCTTCTCCATTAGCTAAGGCTTGCTCAAAAGATTGTTCTTGATAACCTGCGTAAGGCGCATTCTTATTTGTTATACTAGGATATGCATAGTGAATACCGTCTGCTTCTACAGTAGTCATTAGATGTGTAGATTTACTTCCTTCAGGTTGTCCTTCTACAAATTCACCCACTGCAGGCCTCATTGCTCTAGCAGCTCTACCTTTATCTCCAAAAGAAGAATCTATGTGTACTCCGCCATGTTCATATGTAGTAGGAAAACCATAGCCAGATCTAGCATCTACATATGTAGACTTCTTTGGTTTATTTATGTCATTAGCAAATCCACCAGCCTCAGCCTCCTTAAACAGGTCTAGGAGAGAACCTTCATAGTTCATCTCCTTAGCCTTTCTCATTATCATTAATCTTTGTTTATTACTTAGAGGCATTCTTCTTTATCATTGCTTCGACCTTCTTCTCTTCTATATCAAGCTTTCTATCATCCATCTCTGCTTGATCTTCAGCTATAGCTGCCTTGAGTTGTAGATCCTGTCGTTTTAAATCATCATCAGCTTGTGCATTGATTAGAGCAATCTCAATTTGCGTGTCACGATTTGCTTGAGCGCTCTGTAGCTCCATCTGTGCAATCTCTTTATCAGACTGTATTTTCTGCTGTTGCATTTCTTGTTGAGCTTTTTGCTGTGCTTGTTGTAATTCTGCTGCTGCCTTCTCAGCTTCTTCAATCTTCTTCTTAATAGATGTAAAGCTGTTGGCGTCGATTGCTTCTGCTACAATAGATGCTGGTGTACCATTCTGGATCATAGCTTGTGCAAGCTGTTCTACTTTTAATTTCTTTTGAATATCATCACCCGCATCACTCATAAAGATACCGTAGTTAGTTTCTGAATATTCTGTAGGCTCTACTGATAAAAACTCTTGCACGCCATCACCCATATAGTACATAGTATTCTTACCATTAATCCATGCATCTTTAGAATAATCTAATAATGCTTGTAGATCTCTTTGTTCCATATTAGAAAACTTGCGGAACAGATCTTCTGTAATGTGTGATGATTGTACAATAGCCTGTTGAGCTGTACCTTTACCTTCATATGTACCAATAGTACCTTGTCTTTGTCTATTTACCCCAGAAAGTTTTTCAAACTCCTGCATAATAGACTCCAGTAAAGTTATATATTGATTTATAGTTTTAATAGACATGTCAAGTACAGCTTGGTGTTGAGGATTAAGCTGTATACCTTCTTTATTATAATCTACCCATGCAATACCAGTTGCATCAACATAGTACATGAACTTATCCATGTCCCACTTCTTAGGAATCATGTTGATGTCAAACTGTGCAATAATATCTTTTGATTTTGCAATAGCTATCTCTAATCTATACTTGTAAATATTGTAGTTAATTTGGTAAGGTATACCTAATCCTACAAGTGATATATTTTCTGAGTTAATGTCAGAGTATGTTCTACCGTTTATAGGCAGTTTACACTCACCAACATTATTCATTGATGTTCTTTGATTTTCTACAGGCTGCATTTTGAGATATATCTCATCACCTATCTTTGTTCCTTCCCACACTTCAGGAACCCACTCATAGCTAATTGTAGCACCTGCTTCTTTTAATTGCTCAGGCATCTTAAATGTTTCTGCTACAACTTCTTCTTCTATTGAGCCAGTCATTGGATTCAGATACTTCAAGAATCCTACACGCTTCATAGATTTCCAGTATACAGTATTTACCTCAATCAATCTACTTCTATACTGCTCTTGTCCGTACAAAGAGTAGCCTTGAGTCATGTGAGAATCTCTTGTAAACTCTGATGGGTTTTCTAACTTGTCTATTTCTTTATCAGTCAAAAACTCTCTGTATGTATCTAAGATTGTAGACGCATGAGCAAACTTTCTTACTACTGCCCAATCCGCATCCTCTACAAAGTCAAGATCAGGATCTTTATCATAATCTACATCAATAGGATTTAATATCTCAAAGAATGGTTCATCATGCCTTACTCCTCTATGTGTGTAACACTCACCAGATACTAAGAAATGAAACCATGCTTTCTGCATCTTATCATACACTTCTGACTGCTGCATGATGTAATTCATTGCATTCTGACCAATAATAGCTCTATTGTCTACATAAGATGCATCAAACATTTTTGCTATGTGTTCAGGAGTTTCTACCTCTTGACTAGGTTGTCCAGTATCTACACCTTGTGCATTCAGCATATTGACTAACTGCTGCTGCATAGCTTGACCTACCGCAGCTTTCTTTGCTTCTTCTTTACGTGATATGGTGTCCGCATTTTTAACTACAACATTATAGTTGAGAGGTCGTTTAGATTTTTCACCCAGAAGTAGATCTATGATGGGCTTTATTATAGGATAGTTACGTATCTTAGAGGGAAAGTTTGCACGAGATTTTCCATAAGGTTTTGTTACGTATTTATAATCTTCTTCCTCTACGTGTCCATTATAATAGTCATATAATGTTTGTAGCTTACTTCTGCGGTTACCATATCCGCTAATGTTTGATAAATTTAAATAGCTATCAACACACTCTTTTCTCCACTTGTCGTTCTTTTTGGAGAGAGCCTGCTTTTGCTTGGGTATGTCTGCATTTGATCCGTACATATCTTAAAACATTTGTCTATCGAAGAAATCATCCGTAGATCTATCTTCGTATATATTTTTTATTTCAGCATTATACAATTCTCTAGAATGGTACATTGCTATCATAAGAGACATAACTCGGTCAAAGTTACCCTTATGATTAAATTTAATTAATTCTTGTAACAGTGCTGGGTCATAGATCTTATGCAAATTTAACGATTCTTTTCCATCATCTTCAACCCCCCTGGCTGAATTTAACCAATCTCTTATATATATCTCACCTTGCTGCTTTCTGGCCTGCGTCATATGCATACCATAACTACGTCTTACACGCCTAGACTGTAGTTGTTTTTTATCTAGCATTTCAAATTCTGGTTGTAGTCTATGCAACTTTCTGTGTCGTTTTGCGTAAGCTATAACCTCACCCCTGTCGTTCTCAAATCCTATTTTAGCATTATAATAATCAGCTAACATAAATAGATTACGATTAAATTCATCTTGGGTTTCAGGCCTGCCTACATAACTAGCTACAATAATATCATCAGGCTGTGATACATTGTTTACTCTCTTAATTACATATGCAGATCCAAGTGATGTAGAATCTGCTGATCTATTCTGTCCGTAGGGGTCATGCCCAATAATATATAAGTTATGTGGTGTTATCCCATCCTTAGCTGTATATGGCGCTTCCCACATAGTTACACATCCTGCATTATTATCAGTTTTGTTGTGTGGAAACTTAAATATAGGTTTTAAAGTGTAATCAGGTGTAAACTTTATCTTCTCTCCTTTACCATAATGCAGTCTTCCTGGTATTGCTTTAGAAGTTAAATTGTTAGCTTTTACACTGTTATACTGAGCTTGTAGTGATGATACATCAAATAAATTAGCTGTTATTTGTAGGGTAGCTTCACCAGGATTCATAGGATGTTCAGCTATATACTGATCAAATGTTTTTGTATCAGCTGCTAATTTTTTCTTTTCTCTTTGATCTACCTCATAGTTCTTTGCACTTAGAATGTCTGAGTTACCATCTCTGTCTATAAACCCCTCTAAATTCTGATATATAGGTACAAAATATCCACACCTACTACCTTGTGCACCATCATCCCATATATTCTCAAATGCCAAACAATCATATGCATCTGGACTATAGAATAATTCTTCTAAAGCATGAAAGTCAGATCCTGTAGCACCACCTGTACCAAATGCTATCATTGTACCTAGTGTCTTACTACCCTGACGCATTGTTGGCATAGCAACCTCCCAAGCCTTCAATAGGCCAGGGAATGACCCAGCTTCCTCAAAGAAAACTAGGTCACCCGCCTTACCACGAACCTTGTCGGGATCGTCTTTTAATGATACGCCTATTATTTGAGATTTAGTACCAAGCTCAACTAGTGCACCGTTTATATTCTTTTTATAACCTGCCTGTTTGTTCATCTCACGATCTCTAAGACGTGGCTGCGTCCATGCAGTATTATCATCTATAAATGACATGATGTCCCAAGCCTTGGATAATAAGCCGTCTCCAATCAAATATTCTTTCTGACTAGCAAACACATATCCTCTACTACCTCTTTGAAAATAGTAGTTTCTTATTAACATAGATGCTGCTTTGTAGGAGAAACCTTTACGTCTAGCTTTTAGTACTGCTAGATGTTTATCTTCTTTTCTTGCTTGATCTACTGCATTAAAGTATTCGTAATCACCATCATAGAAAGATGGGAAACTATTCTCACGTCTATTGAGTGTACTACCATCTGGCTGAACTTCTTCTACAGCTCTCTCCATGCGACAGTAGTTTAAATAAAAATAATGAAACCCAGTAATCTTTATACCTTTGACTTCATAGCCATAGAGACATCTTTCTTTTTCTATATCCCAATAGTCGTAGTAACTTTTAGTCCCAGGCAAAGCATTAGTATAGTAACCATATTTTAAAAAATGATTAGCTGCTGGACTAAAATGTTCAGAATCTACAAATTTTTTATCTTCACTAATTCCTGACATTTCTCATACTCTTCTAGTTCTGTAAAATGCTCAATAAGTAGATCTAAGGTTGCCTCATCTCTACCATCACTGCTAATAGGATCAAATGGTAAGTAAAACTCTGTTATAGATTTATTATCTAAATCTTCGTATACTGTATCCATATTAATCTTCTTAGTTATAAAAGCATATGCATTCTCCATTGCAGCATGATAATCTTCTATGTCTTTTAAAAAATCCATGCCCCAAATCTACGAACTATATTTGTTAACTACAACTCCTCCTCTATTAGGATTGTTGGCTTGCTCCTCTTTTTTGACCTGTTCTTCTAGTTTAGATAGACCATCTACTACGTCTCCCATCTTAGATAAATTAGCTACTAAATCTTTTGCATGATATATAGGTCTACCATTATCATCCATCATTGTAAGATCTACCGTATCAAAATACTTTTGTAATTTACGCACAGAGTTTCTAGCAGACTTCAACAGCCTAACTGCTGAGGTCTCATTTAACTCTCTATACTTATCACAAGCAGCTTTTATTTTTTCATCTTCTTGCCACTTGCTGTCCAAACCAAATACATTTAGTTTTACTTCAGATCCCCTTTCTTCTTCTCCATATACCGCAAAAGGAGATCTGTGATCACACTTAAAATAGACATAGGCTAATTCTTGAGTTGCTTTTTTCTTGTTAGCAGTCTTGTCTCTGTCTACCAAATCTTTAAACGCCTGTATAGTAAGGGTATAAGAATTAGGTATAGCTACGTTATTATCTATCGTTATTAGATCCATCTTTTAATGCAGTTATATAATCTCTTCTCTTTTTGTTTGATGAAAACTTACCAAAGTAAGGTATCCTAACAGCATTAAAATTACCTTTCTCCATAATGCGTGCAACATATTTAAACTGGTGCATCACAATATCTTCTACTTTCTTCAAAGGTAAATTATACTTCGTCGCTAGTTTCTGGATTATCTGTTTTTGGTTTTTGCTCACCTATCTGTATATTTAGTTTCTTTCCTCCTTCACCTACAATCTGTTGTTTCCAACGCGGTGGATCATCTGGACACTTAGTTGTTTTCCATCTAGCTTTATATTCTACTAGACATCCACACTTGCCACATCTGTTTAATTTTTCTAAAAAATGCTCGCACTTGAAGCATGTATCTATACGCTCTTGATAATCCTCTTCACTTACATTTGGCATCCCTTCTTTCACAAAAGTTGTTAGCTCCTTGCTGAAGGTCTTTATCATTTGAAATGCTGTAGGTAATTTCTTCTCTTCCATCGTTAATTGTTATTTCTAAACATACTCCGTAAGGGTCTTGAATTATATCTATATCGTATCCGTATTCATTAGTCCATAGACTTATTACTGGTTTTATCTCGTCCGTTGTTGATTTGAATCTCGACATATGTAGTATCTAAATTTAGTAATGTATGTAAGGTATAATTATTATCCCTAACTGACAAAACTTTTTTGTCTTTCAAACGTTTTATATAGTTATTTAAAGTATTATAATCAGATATACCCATAACTCTAGCTGCTGCTTGCTTATTTTTTAAGTCTGCTATATTGCCAGTCATAGTTATAGATTCAGCGTCTATCAAGTTTGCCAGTACTTCAATCTCTTTTTTTGTAAGATCAAATATACCATTCCAAATACTTATCTGTTTTATTGTGCTATCTGCGTTAATCGTTATCTTCATTATCTACAGTTACTATAATTACATACTCATATTCTCCTATAAGTACCTCTACATCCCAAGTAGTATTAATATTCTTTTCTTTCCACATATCAAGTTTTTCTTCAAACTCCCACAAGAGAGTGAATAGTTCATCCCAACTATGAGTTAAAAATTTAGTTCTTATCAAACTTTCCAAGTAAATTGTGTTCGTTAACTAAGACACAAGGGACACCATTAATGGTCATCTTCATTGCATCTGCCATAGGATTAATCATCACTTCGTCTCCAGCCTTAGAAAACTCGCATAAAGGACCAGCAGCTAATACTTTTAAAACATTAGTTGCCATCTTTTTTGCAGTATCATCATCTAGTATGATTCCTGATTCTGTTTTTCTAGTTGTTGGATCTGGTAGTACTAACCAGTTACCGTAAGGTGAGAAATTTAATTCTTTTTCTTTAGTCATTATATCTATACATTAAGTTTAATGCAAAGTTATAATAAAATAATTTACAGTTGCAAGAAAAATTTAATAAAGTTTTGGTAAAGGTTTATATCCACCATGTAAAGCTCTATTTGTTTTACGCTTTTTACCTGATGCAGTTGTCGACCAGTTTACTCTTCCTGGCCCTGTTTTCTTAGCTGCTTCCTTTTTAGATATACTACCTGCTACTCTTGATGGTCTGCATGCTGGGTATCCACGACGTTTATCTTTCTTACCAGATCTACCACAAGGTTTACCTGTCTTTACGTCTACCCACTTCTCACCAAACCATTTGCCTAATCCACCTTTTGCCATGATTAGTCTAGTTTAGAAGGTCCTTTTTCCATAGTAAATCCACCTTTCTCAGCTTTCTTTACTCTATTGTCAGATCCTCCCCATTTGCCACCTTTTGACTTGTACCATTTAGAAGCCCACGCATTAGCATACGCAGATGGATATACCTTAAACTTCTTTCTGGCCAAAGCTTTCGCTCGTGACCACAGGCTAGGATTCTTTGGTTTTGATTTTCCCATAATTATAAATATATGTGCAGTCTGGATACAGGTTCCCCCTAGCGACTATCGCCTTTCTTGATTTCAGTTAGGACTTCAAACCTAGCAGTGCTTTCTTCTTTGAGAAGACCCAGGGATAATTATCTCGGTGTTAATTCACCACACATACCTAATATGTATTCTATCCCAACTAGGTTCTATACCTTTCCTTTGTGAGACTATTGGAGAAAACTCTAGTCCTTATTTAGGACCTACAATCCAACGTCTGACCCCGTACTGCCCTCTCGGTCCTCTGGGGTGATACCCTGGTAAGGGTGTCTCGCGTACAAAGATAATAAAAAATATTTACCTTCCTTGTCCTTTATATTTCTTTTTGTAGTTCTTTGAACTTACTAGTTTACTTGTTTTGCTCTTTGAGTGTACTCCTGGTCGTTTTTTCTTTGGTGTTTCTAGTCTTGTGAATGAGTTTCGCATCTTTGGTTTCTATTAATTGTTTACAGTTTCGTAGTATTTCTTTGAAAGTCATTGCGCAAATATATATAAAAAATAAAACAAAAAAAATTTTTGGGAAATTTGTGAGCGTGCAGACCTCCTCAAATATAGCGCCTGTCGGCTTTGCGCGCAATGGGCTACCCCCCATTGTGCATAAATTTGTAACCAATTAAATTTTATATATTATGGCAAATGTCAGTGATTTCAAAACAGCTAAAAGTTTCAAGACAGCTTGGGACAAGTCAACAGCTCAACCAGCCGTACAGGCAGGCTCTAAGCTAGATGTAGGTGAGCATAATGTAATTTTCAAAGGCTTTCGATTGATTGAATATGAGAGAGAAAATCAAATGAGAAAAATTGCTTTATGTGTTTTCACTTGTGGAAAGGTAGAAGATACGGGTATAATTTCAGATGCAGATGCAATGAAAATAAAACCATCTACTAAATTAACTTGTGTAACAACGAGCCACAAAGAAAGTGGAACTAATCGTAACAAAGTAGTACTTAAATAGTACTACTTTTTTTAATTATCTAAGGCGTATTATGCGAGTGTGAGCGTGAGTATCACCTCGTATACTACCCTTTTTACTACAATTGCCGTATTATATCAATTTAAATTATAGTATAGTATAACACAATACAATAGAAAGGACGTACTATTAGTCAATACCAAACCTGAGTGTGAGGTCTAACAAATTGGCAACGTCGTATTCCTAAGCAAGAAGATAAACTGCTTTATTTTTAACCGATGAATATAGCCTCACTCATAAGACGGAAGGGAAGGAAGGATACCGATGACTAAATGTCAACGCAGAGTCTGGGCTTGTTATAAAGAGAGTTGGTTAGTGCACTAGCCACCAAGCACTGCAAACTGGTGACAGGAACAACAGAGATATTAAAAACGGGACTCTGTACTCTCTTTTATTCTTTTATATTAATCAATTAAATCAATTATATCATGAAGTATTACATTTATCGCAGAATACAATTCTGCTATCATTTATTGGCATTCGTTGGCATTTGTGCATCGATAGCCTTTGCAATAGTTGCAGTCACTGTTGGCTCACCATTGTATGGAATTATCGCAGCTGTATCAGTTATGATTACGGCTCTATCAGTTAAAAGATCAGAAGAATATCAAACTAAAATAGACAAATGTTATGAGTAAGATTGAATTATTTGAGCTTGTAGCAGTGCTTACTGCTAAGAATATGGCTCTTGAAAGAGAGATAAAGCGTTTAGAAAAGCAAACAAATCGATTATGGGAAGATCTTAAAGATGTGGAAGACCAACTTAAAGAATACAATAGGGATGATGAGGAGTTTGATTTTCATTATGATGAAGATGTGGAAAACCAAATAATGCTCGATTTGGAAGACCAAATAATGCCAGAAAGTATTCAGAAAGCTATGGATGAGTATGACTATGAGGCTGAATGTCTACAAGAAGAGATTGAAGAGGCAAGAGAAAGAGCAGAGATTGAACGGACAAATTTAGACCATAGTCCTTCTATTAAGCTGTATACCTTCATGGAAGAGAGAGTTGTAGAAC
>CAACVD010000567.1_pt1 | contig 17911 bp, 14 predicted proteins | sample 2381771 | NCBI WGS metagenome assembly CAACVD01 (sample SAMEA5211965, study PRJEB30684) | marine metagenome | biome: Marine; feature: Epipelagic; material: Water | collected 2015-10-15 | depth 15 m | reverse complement strand
TATCTTGTCTGCGCCAAACCTTTGTATAACGGCTCGTAGATGAAGTAGAAAATAAAAGAAAAAGAGCTAATCGAGTTAGCAGACAAAAGACCATTTTAACCGGTTCACAAGGTTTGTTAACCGAAGCACCGATAGAATATAAAACTTTATTAGGTAATAAGTGATGGCTGGTGAAACAAGCGATCCTGGTGGCCAGGACACAATAGACCAGATGGAAGAAGAAAACGCCATAGCTGGAATGACTGATGCGGAAAGCCAAGCTGCTATGTCAGAAGCTGGTTTGGCTTCTGGATTTGGTGATTTTGCTGGTAGTACAGCATTGTCTGGTAGGGCTAATAGTTCGCTCACTGGAAGTAACGTAACTGATGCTTTAATTCCTGGCGTTGGTACGTTGAGTGTAATTAACGCTATTAGCGCACAGCAAACACAAGCACAAATACAGCGTGGCGCTAGTCCAGTTTATGGATCCAGGGGTGAGGTTGTTGGTGCTATGGGATCTGGTTTACTTGGCGGCACTGCCTATACTGGATCTCCAGAGGGAGATCCTAATCCACCTGGCCAGAATGAAGAAAGTGAACAACAGTCAGTAAGAAGAAATACAAGCGGTAGACCAGGGCAAGCCGTTAGAGGTGTATCTAACACAACTGCCAGGAGAATTACACCTAGATCAGCTGTTAGAGGTGCATCACTGGAGCCAAGGCTTTACGCCATGAGTAGTCGAGGTAGGGGAAGAGGTATTAACACTTCATCCCAGGGCATCCTGGGCGCAGCTCCAGTTCAAAGAAAAACTTTATTAGGAAGTTAATATGTCTGAAAAGCTAGCTGCTGAACTTATAAAAAGGTTTGGTTCTTTAGAAAATCAAAGGGCAACCTGGGAAACACACTGGCAAGAAGTAGCCGATTATGTTGCGCCAAGGAAAGCTGATATAAACAAAGTTAGATCACCAGGTGATAAAAGATCAGAACTTATTATGGATGGTACTGCTGGCCTGGCTGCTGAATTATTAGCTGCAAGTCTACATGGTATGCTTACAAATATGTCAACTAAATGGTTTTCATTACAGTATCGTAATGATGATCTAAACATGAATGACGAAGCTAGAGAGTGGCTTGGCGATGTTGAGCGTGTTATGTATGGCGCTTTTGCCAGGTCAAACTTTAATGAACAAATACACGAACTTTACCACGATCTAATTACTTTTGGCACTGGCGTTATTTTTATTGAAGAGGATGATGAGTTTCAGCTGGGATTTTCGACCAGGCATATTTCAGAATGTTATGTAACTGAAAATGAAAAAGGGCGTGTAGATACAGTTTATCGTAAATTCAAAATGCCATTACGAGCCGTTATACAAAGGTTTGGCGCAGACAAGATATCAGCAAAGATGTTGAAGATGGCTGAAGAAAAACCTTTTGAAATGATGACATTATTACACGCCGTCTACACCAGGGATGAAAGGGATATAACGAGAGTTGATGCAAGCAACAAACCAGTCGCTTCTGTTTACATAGATCCAGAAAGCAAAACAATTTTGTCCGAGGGTGGATTTGATGAGTTTTGTTATTGTGTGCCAAGATTTTTAAAAGCAAGTTTTGAAATAGGTTATGGTCGCTCCCCTGCCATGACGGCCCTGGCTGATATTAAGATGCTTAATAAAATGTCAGAGGTGACAATTAGGGCCGCCCAAAAACAAGTCGATCCTCCACTACTTGTTCCGGATGATGGTTTTATACTCCCCATTAGAACTGTACCAGGCGGCCTTAATTTTTATAGGTCTGGCACCAGGGATAGATTAGAGCCATTAAATATAGGCGCAAATAATCCTATTGGTTTAAATATGGAAGAACAACGTAGAAAAGCAATTCAATCAGCTTTCTACGTTGACCAGTTAATCCTGGGCCAAGGGCCACAAATGACGGCAACTGAGGTTGTGCAGCGTACTGAAGAAAAGATGAGGTTGTTAGGACCAGTCCTGGGAAGATTACAAGCTGAGTTATTGCAGCCATTAATTACCAGGAGTTATAATATTTTGGCTAGAAAAAATGCTTTTAAGCCAGCGCCAGATATTATCCAGGGCCAGGATTTTGATATTGAATATGTATCACCACTGGCAAAAGCTCAAAGAGCTGGCGATGTACAAAGCTCGTTACAATTTATCGAATTGATGCAGCCGCTCGCCCAGGTAGATCCTGGCGTTATTGATTATCTGGATGCAGATAACCTGGTCAAACATTTAATAAATGCTCTATCAGTACCAGCAAAAGCGGTTAGAGGTGATGATGAAGTAAGCGAGATCCGTGAGCAGCGGCAAGCTCAGCAAGCGCAGCAGCAACAATTAGACCAGGCGCAGCAAATAGCTGAATCAGCTGGTGCAGCAGCGCCGTTGATAAAGGCCACACAATGAGTATTGAGGACCTTAGAGCAGCTTATAAGCTTACATTTAACAGTAAAGATGGTGAGACAATTTTAAAAGATCTGGAAGCCAGGTATCACATTAATGGTTCTACCTTTTCACCAGATGCAACCGAGACAGCCTACAGAGAGGGCCAGCGTACTGTAGTGCTATTTATAAAAGCAATGCTGGCCGATCAACCAAAAAGAGAGGACATAGTTGAAACATGAGTGAAGAAGCCCAGGTAGCGGAAGCTCCAGCCGTTGAAGATGCTGGACAAGCTCCGTCTGCGCAGCCAGCCGCATATGATTGGCGCTCAGAAATTCCAGAAGAAATTAAAGGACATAAATCATTAGAAACAATCCAGGATGTTCCAGGATTAATTAAAAGTTATGTTCATTCACAATCTATGATTGGTGCTGATAAACTCGCCATACCAGGTAAACACGCTACAGATGACGATTGGAAAATCGTTTATGACAAACTTGGTAGGCCAGCTGAAGCAAAAGATTATAACTTGGCATCTACAATACCAGAGGGCCAGGTACAAAACCAAGAAATGTTAGACTGGTTTCAAAATACAGCTCACGAAGCTGGATTATCCCAGCGCCAGGCAACATTGTTATTAAATAAATTTAATGAACAAACAAACAGTCAGCTCAGTACTAGCCAGATAAATGTACAAGCTGAGGTGCAAAAGACAACACAAGAACTGCAAAAAGAATATGGCCCAGCTTTTAACGATAGGATGGCAAAAGGCAATGGTGTTCTTGAGCAGTTTGGCAACATAGACATTGCTAATATTGAATTAGCCGATGGAAGGCGTTTAGGTGACCATCCAGACGTTATTAGAATGATTGTAAATGTTGGTGAGTTTATTACCACTAAGGTCGGTGAGGACAGTTTAGAGGGTGTTAAAACATCTAATGCTCTTGGGCCAGAGGAAATCAATTCTAAAATTGTTGAGATGACTGCTGAGAATACGCCGTACTGGGATGCAAAACATCCTCAGCACACATTTTATGTAGATGAAGTAATGAAATATAGGGAGATGTTAAGTGTCTGATAAAGAATTTAGATTAGAAGTTTTAAGGATGGTTCTTGAAACTGGGTCTGGCAGAATAATAGATGATCCAATGGAAAGAGCTAATAAGTATTTACAATGGTGTGAAGCTGGAGATAAGCCTAGTGGTCCTCCTAAAAACAAGCCTAGTAAAGTAGTCGAGATAAGCAAAGGCCCTCGCAAAACCAAATAACCTTACGTCTGGATAACCAGGTAGCGTTTTAATTTTAATATGAACTAAGGAGATTAGTAATGAGTTCACAAATTACTACTGCTTTCGTTAATCAGTTCAGCTCCAACGTACAGTTATTATCACAGCAAAGAGGTTCTTTGCTTAGAGGTTCTGTATCTGAGGAAGCCGTTACTGGTGAGAAAGCCTTTTTTGACCAGGTAGGTGCAACCGCTGCGGTCAAAAGAACATCAAGGCATCAAGATACACAGATCCTTGATACACCACATTCAAGAAGAATGGTAACTATGGATTCTTATGAGTGGGCAGATCTTATCGATGATGCTGACAAAATAAGAATGTTAATTGATCCTACATCTACTTATGCTCAAGCAGCTGCTTCAGCAATAGGCAGATCAATGGATGATGCAATTATTACGGCTGCAACTGGTACATCAAAAACTGGATCCAGTGGAAGTACTGATACTTCAATGCTTGCTGGTAATATTATTGCTCATGGATCAGCTGACTTAACCATAGCTAAGCTCATAAATGCAAAAAAGATTTTGGATGAGGGTTCAGTAGATCCATCAATCCCAAGATATATTGCTGTAGCTCCAGCTCAAGTAGAAGCTTTATTAGGTACTACACAAATCACATCAAGTGATTTCAATACTGTAAAAGCTCTTGTTGCTGGTGAAGTAGACACTTTTATGGGTTTTAAATTCATTATGTCAACAAGGTTGGCTGTTGCTTCTAATATCAGAACTTGCTTTGCCTGGGCTGAAGATGGAATTAAGCTTGCTGTTGGAAAAGACGTAATGGCAAAGATAGACGAGAGGGCAGATAAGTCATATTCAACTCAAGTCTTTTATTGTGCAACTTTTGGTGCAACACGAATGGAAGAAGCAAAAGTCGTTTCTATCCTTTGTGATGAATCAGCTTAATTGGGAGATAGATTATGACAACAAAAAATTCTGATCTCGTAGCCAATTTTGAAGCTACATACACAATGAGTGATGCTGGTTTGTTAACCGGAACAACCAGGATTGCTCAAGGCACAGTAGAACTAGCAGCTGGAGATAGCACAGACAATGATATTGTTATGTTAGCTCCCATACCAACTAACGCTAGAATAAGCTCACTTAAAATAGGAACTGACACTTTTGGTGGCAGCTGTACTTTTAATGTTGGACTATATACTAGCGCTGGTGTTGTTAAAGACGAAGATTGCTTTGCAAGCTCCGTTGCAGATGCAGCTGCTATGACAGATGTAAGATTTGAAGCCGCAGACATAAGCACTGCTGGTCAAGAGGTTTACACTATTGCTGGTGATTCCTCAGATCCAGGTGGTCATTATTATGTTGCTGCAACATTTAATGCAACTGGCGGTACTGCTGGTACAATGTCATTCATTATTGAATACGTTATAAACTAAACTTAGGGCGGCGCAGAAATGCGCTGCCTTTTTTATAGGAATTATTATGGCTTCAGTAGTAGATATTTGTAACTCAGCTTTAAATCAAATTGGCGCATCTAATATTATTTCTTTAACAGAAGATAGTAAAGCTGCCAGGATTTGTAACCAAAGATATGAGTTTGTAAGGGATGCGACATTTAGATCTCATCCCTGGAATAGTTTGATTACCAGGCAAACCTTGTCTCCAGATTCTGATGCTCCTGGTTTTACATATGCAAAACAATTTACATTACCTACTGATCCTTTTTGTTTAAGAGTTTTAAAACTTTCAGACCCAGAAATTAAATTTGAAATTGAGGGTCGAAAACTTTTATCAGACGAAAGCACAATTAATTTAGTGTTTGTAGGGAAAGTAACTGATCCAAATCAATACGATACTCTTTTATTAGAAACTATTACGGCTGCGCTTGCAGCTGATATAGCTTATCCATTATCTGGTAGTATTAGCCTGGCATCTCAACTTACGACTTTGTATAGAGATAAATTAAAAGAAGCGAGGTTTGTCGATGCAACTGAGGGCAACACAACTAATACCGCTAGTATTCAAGATAGCGAAGTTTTAGCAGCAAACACATTTATTAATGCGAGGTTGTAAATGGCTAAGGCTTCACCTCCATTTAATAATTTTACAGCTGGTGAATTATCGCCCAGGTTAGAAGGCCGCACTGACGTTAATAAATATTTTAACGGCTGCAAAAAATTACAAAACTTTTTGATACATCCTCATGGCGGTGCTAGTCGTAGGCCTGGTACAAAATATGTCAATACAGTGAAATCAAGTGCGAACTTTACCAGGTTAATTCCTTTTGAATTTAATGTTGAACAAGCTTATATATTAGAGTTTGGCAATCTTTATTTTAGGATACATAAGGATGGCGGCACTGTAGTTTCTGGAGGTAGTCCAGTAGAAGTTACAACTGTGTATACAACGGCTCAAGTATCTGAGATAAAATTTACACAAAGTGCTGATGTTATGTACCTAGTGCATCCATCGCATCCAGTTCAAAAGATCACAAGAACAAGTCATACTGCCTGGACAATATCCGAAGTAAATTTTCTCCGTGGTCCAATGCAAGATCCTAATACAACAACCACAACATTAACTGCAAATGGGCGTGCTGGTAGTGTAACTATTACTGCAAGCGCAAGCACTTTTGCTTCTACTGATGTTGGAAGATTAGTAAAGCTGCATGATGGATTTGCAAAGATAACTAACTTTTCAAGTGCAACATCTGTTACTGCAACTGTCCAGGAAAATGTTGAGGGTAGAACTGAGCTTATGCCTAGTTATACGGCAACAACTATAGCATTTTACGAGGGTGATCCAAGTGCTACTGGCCTGGAGCATAATGATAGAATTACAGACACAGCTGGTAATTTTATCACAGAGGGTTTTAAAGTAGGTCAAAAGGTTACAATATCTGGTGCATCTAATGGTGGTAATAATAAATCAACTGCTGTTTTGCTAGTCCAAGTAACAGCTGATACAATCTTATTTTCGCCTAGTGTAGATCTTGTAGATGAATCCGCTAGTGCATCTATTACTATTAATGGTGAATTAGAAGCTGATGATAATTTCAGCCTGGGAGCATTTAGTTCTACAACTGGCTATCCAGCAGCAGTAACATTCTTTGAGCAGCGCCTTGTATTTGCAAATACAACCGCACAACCACAAACCTTATTCTTTTCAGTAGGTGGTAGCTTTGAAGATTTTGCAGATGGCATAGATGCAGATGATGCGCTTACTTACACTATTGGCTCTAACCAGGTTAATGTTATTAGATATTTAACATCAAGTAGAGTTTTGATTGTTGGAACTAGTGGCGGTGAATTTGCTGTTAGTGCAAGTGGTGCAGCCGAGCCTTTATCGCCTACTAATGCTCAAATTAAACGCCAGGCAAACTATGGATCAGCAAATATCCAGCCTATCCAGGTTGGAAACGTAACTATGTTTGTTCAAAGAGCATCTAGGAAAGTAAGAGAGCTGGTATATAATTTTGATTCAGACAGCTACCAAGCTCCAGATTTAACTGTTCTTGCAGAACATATTACTGATAGCGGCATAACTGAAATGGCTTTTCAGCAAGAGCCAGACAATATTGTGTGGTGTGTTCTTAATGATGGTCGTTTTGTTGGCATGACATATAGAAGAGAGGAAAATGTTGTAGGCTGGCATGAACATATTTTAGGTGGATCTTTTGGATCTGATAATTCAGTCGTTGAAAGTGTTGCAGTTATACCTGGTGATCTCAATGAAGATAATGTTTACTTGGTTGTAAAAAGAACAATCAATGGCGCAACTGCAAGATACATAGAAACATTTTCTAATTTTGATTTTGGCACTGATGTTACTGATGCTTTCTTTGTGGATAGCGGTTTAACTTACAGCGGATCCGCAGCAACAACCATATCTGGATTAGATCATTTAGAGGGTGAAAGTGTATCAATCCTGGCTAATGGTGCAACTCATCCAAATAAAACTGTTTCTTCTGGATCAATAACTTTAGATAGATCAGTTACAAAAGCGCATATTGGTTTAGGATTTAATTCAACACTGCAAACAATGAGAGTTGATGCTGGCGGTACTGAGGGTACTGCCCAGGGCAAAATAAAAAGAATACATGATGTAACCTTAAGATTGTTTAGAACTGTTGGTATCCAGGTTGGTAGCAGTGAAACTGAAATAGATAGAATACCATTTAGAAGCTCAGCTGATGCTATGGGATCAGCATTATCAATGTTTACTGGTGATAAAGAATTAGAGTTTAGAGGTGGTTTTGATAATGATGGTTTTATTGTTGTCAAACAAAACCAGCCATTACCAACCACAGTGCTTGCTATATTCCCAAGGCTGCAAACTTTTGACCAATGATTGTAGCTGATTATAAGCCAGAACATGGCCAGGAAATTCTTGACGGCAAGATGAATAAAGGTGCGCCGCAACACATAAGTAAATATTTAAATTTTGCAAAAAGTCTCCATGTTCCTGGTCAGTCATTTAGTGCCATTAACAATGGTCATTTGATAGCTTGTGGCGGCATTAAACAACTTTGGCCAGGTGTTGCAGAAGTATGGTTTTTATCAAGTGACAAAGTTCATAACCATGCAAGGCCAGTAATAAAAATAATTTTTAAATACCTACCAAGGTTAATTAAGGAACAAAAACTAGTGCGGATACAATCCGCAGTCAGAGCTGATTGGCCAGAAGCACAAAGGTTTGCCCAGTTTATGGGATTAGAAAATGAGGGCCTTATGAGAAAATATGGCCCAGATGGTACTGATTATTTTAGATATGCAAAGGTTTTTTAATGGGTATTGAAGCAGCAATAGCATCAACTATAGTAAGCTCGGTAGTGGCCGCTAACGGCGCTAGAGCCGTAGGTAAAGCTCAGCAAGCAGCTAATAATTACAATGCAGATATAAATGATAGAAATGCCCTGGCTAATGAACAAGATGCAGTACAATTAAAAATAGCTAGCGAATTAGATATAGCAAGATTTCAAAGAGAGTTTTCAGATCTCCAGGATGCAACCAGCCAGGCATTTAGATATAATGGTTTTGTTGCTGAGGGTGGTACGCCATTGAAGATTGCTCTGGCTAATGCAAAACAAGCTGATGAAGAAATAGCAATTAAGAAATATAATGCAGCCGTTGGTATCCAGGACCTTGAAGAAAGCGCTGTGCAAAATAGGATGCAAGGTCAGCTCAATAGATTATATGGATCTACCGCAAGAACAGCTGGCAATATTAATGCTGGTGTTAGTTTGTTAAGGGGATTTTCTTCAGCTGCAAACATTCAAGCTGGTGCGGATCTAAACCGCCAGGCAATTCAAAATAATATCAATCTACAAAGACAAGGTGTTAGAACGAGGTTTGGTTAATGAAAGTACCTACTTATAATAGACAAACTGCCAGATCAACTGTAACTGGTGCAAGACAACTTTCAGTCCAGGCTAATCCAGGTGCTTTTGCACAAGCTGCACAAGCTACCGCAAGACTTGGTGAAGCTGCACAAACTGCATCACTAAATGCTTTACAGATTGCAGAACGTAGAGAAACAGAAGCATTTAAGGCCGAAGAGCAAAAGAAGCTTGCTTTCTTTGAAGCTGAGATGAAAAACAAATATGAATCTGAACTTGCTGATAGCACATTAAAATATAACCAGGGATTGAATGATGCAGCTATTAAAGCTAGTACTATGGATCCAAAGCAAAGTGACACATATTTTTTAGCTACATCACAAAAACTTAAAAAAGATTTATCAAAAACTTTTTCAAGTAAAGCAGCACAAAGAGATTTTTTTGTAAAAGCAGACCTGGCTTTTACCAATAAAAATGTCTCTGTAAAATCAAACTCATCTAATAGGCGTATAAATGAACAAGCTGCTGTTCTAATAAACAATATAGAGTATTACAAAAAGCAAGCTGTTGTAGGTAATAAAGCGGAAAAACTAGAAGCTGCTAACGAACTATTTGGAAATAACGGCATATATTCAAAGCTTGTTAGCCTGGGATACATGACAAATACAGAAGCTACAATTAAGCGCCAGGCATCACAAAAAGACATTCTTAAAAATACTATTTTACAAGATTTTCAAAATCTAAGCACGATTGAGCAAAAAGAAAATTACATAAATAATTTAGAAAAAAAAGCACCAGGTAATTTAGATAATATTGAAACCAGAGTAATTATAAGAAGTTTAAAAACAGATGTTAAAAATTTAAAAGCAATAAATAAAACACAAGCTGCATCTCTTAAAATAGATCTTAAAGATGTAAACAAGATACTAACAAAGGGCGGCACTGTCGATATAGAAGTCATTAATGGCTTAGAAAACAAAGCTAAATCTATGGGCGCTGATGGCGTTGAATTGATAGCGCTTGCCAATAATCTAAAATTAAAAAAACAAATTTTTGATGTAGCTAGGAAAACTAATATATCTTCTCTATCTGCTGAGATAACAAAGTATTCTACTGATGGAATACCAGGCGTTGGCGAAGCTGGTATAGATACTGTTATTGAAACTGAGATAGTAAACGATCTTAAAACTCTTGAAACAAATATGAGATCTGAGCTTAAAAGGGATCCTCTCACTTTTGCTGAAAGATCTGGTAATGTAAAAGTTACACCAATAAACTTTGTTCAACTTACTGATCCCCAATCAATGGATCCAGTAGGGGATAGCGCAGCAAATGCTTTCAATGTTCGAGCATCGAAAAGAATTAGTGAAGCTATATCTGTAAGTGGTAGATATGGGAGTGCTGTAAAGTTTTTAAAAGACGAAGAAGCTGCAAGCTTAAAAGCTTTTTTTGAAGATAGTCAAACTAGCACAGTTCAAAAACTAGCAGTTTTAAATAAAATAAACCAGGGTTTTGGCCGACATTCCCAGGATGTTTTTGTAGAACTTTCACAAAAAGGCGCACCAGAACTTGCACATATTGGTGGTCTGATGAAGCTTGGTTTGATTGACAATGCAAAGTTTGCATTGCAAGGATTAGATCTTAAAAATGCTGGTAAGCTTGCTCCAGAAGCAACTAACATCAATACTCAATCTGAATATTCTAACACTGTTGGAAATGCTTTAATATTTGCGCCAGCTGAAGTCCAGGGAGCTGCAAAGCGTGTAACTGATCTTATTTATAACAAACTTGCTAACGATCAAGGTTTGCAGTTCTTTAGAAATAATGTTTATGCAGATGCTGCAAAGATGGCCCTAGGTAATGTTGATGATGTTAGTGGTCATCCTACAGTTATACCAAAAGAATTAGATGCTGATAAGCTTGAGGATATGATTGAAAAAATAACTGTCCAAGATTTTGTCAATCAAGGTTTTAATATAGATGCCAAATTGCTCGAAGATATAAATGATGGTGAATATAATTTATATGTCGTAGGCGATGGTCAATACAAGCTGGCTAGAGGTACGCCAGGTGAACCAGACTTTTTGATTGCTGGCGATAAAAGTGGCAATGAGATTATTCTAAATGCTCTACAGTATTATGGTTTTTCTCAATGAGTTTTCTTTACACAAAAGAAGAAGAGCAGCGTACTGGAACTAAAATCACGCCTGGAACTGTTGTAACAGCTGGTGAAGCTAGTTTTACTGATAACCTAAAAGCTGCCTATAATTATAGTGAATATAATAATACCTCAGTTTCTGAATCTATTGCTATGGAAGAGCAGTGGGATCCATACATACAAATAATTAATGAAAATAGAGAAAAGCTAGGTTTACCTAATAATGTGGCAAATCCAGGTAAATATTTATCTATGGCAATCCTTAATCCAGAAAGGAAATATGCTAGCTACGAAAAAAAAGTAAAGGAGATTTCCAAGGTTATCCAGGATAATCCAGAGCTATTTGGTGATTTTAGCCATGAAAAACTTATTGAGAGTGCAAAAGAAAAAGCCAGAAATGCTTTTCAAACAAACCAGGAGATAGCTGAGCGATCACCAAGTTTTAGTAATGTGCTTGCAAGATTGACTGGTGAGGGCGCTTCTTTAATTCAAGATCCAATCGTTATTGGAAGTTTGATGTTTGGTAATGGTCCTGGAAAACTATATCAGTTAGCTTTGCAACAAGCTATTATTGGTGGTGGCTCAGAGTACCTTATCCAGAACAATGTTAGAGAATGGTATAAAAAAACTGGCCTGGAATATACTGATGCACAGTTTTACCAGGCAATAGCTTTTGGTGCTGGATTTGGTGCAGCATCACCATTTGTTTTTAGAGCTGGTGGTAAAACAATATCATTTACTGGCGATCAAATAAAAAAAGGCATTGATGCTTATAAAAAAGCTGGTTTATTTAAAAGAGGTAGTAAAGAAGATTTATTATTAAAAGCAGCTCAAAACTCCGAAGATGCTATCAATACAAATCCATTAACAAGTGAAAGTGAGCATTTACAAAGACTAAGTGAATCTGAGGTAGCATTAGAATCTAATGACCTTGTAAACATTAACGATGTACCAGAATCTGATGTTATTCCTCCAAAAGATGTATTTGAATCTGATAATTTAAATAATGAAGTTTTTAAGTTTGATCCAGACGATCTACAAGTAGATGCAAATCTTTTTCAATTTAAAGCTGGCGGTGATGCTGATGGTGTTACAGATGCACTGCGAGGTGTTAAAAAATGGGATCCAATAAAGTCTGGTCAGATTGTCGTATACGAATACGCCGATGGTAGGCAATTTATAGCAGATGGCCACCAAAGATTAGGCCTTGCAAAAAGGTTAAAAGCTGAGGGCCAGGATGTAACTTTATATGGTATGAAGCTTAGGGAAGTAGATGGACACACTCCAGCTTTTGCCAGAGTAACTGCTGCATTAAAAAATATTGCTGAGGGTACCGGTACGGCTGTTGATGCTGCAAAAGTATTACGAGTAGATCCAGGCAAGATAAGTGAATTACCGCCTAGATCTAACCTGGTAAAACAAGCCAGGGCAGTTGTAAACCTTACTGATGAATTATTTGGTTTAGTTGTAAATGATGTTGTGCCAGCAAAGTTTGCTGCTGTTGTCGGAAGATTAATACCAGACGATCCAGTTTTACAAGAAGCTGCAATGAGAGTGCTTGCTAAAAATTTACCAGATAATGAATTTCAAGCTGATGCTATTGTAAGGCAGGTTATTGAATCTGGCGTAAGAAAAGAAACAACTGCTAGTTTATTTGGCGATGAAGTTATTGCTGAAAGTTATTTTGTAGAGCGAGCTAAGATACTCGACATGGCGCAAAAAGCATTACGCCAGGATAAAAATGCTTTTCAAAACCTTGTAAATAATGCAGAAAGATTAGAAGCTGAGGGAAACCAGCTAGCTAGAAACGCTAACCAAGAAAGGGTTACAAGAGATGGCCAAGCAATCACGCTCATCACAACGCTTGCAAACAGAAAAGGGCAGCTCAGCGATGCGCTCAATGGAGCAGCAAGACTCGCAAGGGAAAGTGGGAACTATACCAACGCTTCAAGAGGATTTATCAACGCTGTCAGAAACGCAATTAGCCAGGGCGATTTCAACCGCCTTGAGTTTGGCAACGTCAGACGCTCTTTCGATGGTGAAGCGAAAGTCGGCACAAGTGAGAATGAACCAGCAAACTCAAACCTCAACGACTTTGACGAACCAGCTGGACCAGGATCAAGGCAACAATCAGATCAGCTAGAACAAGATCAGTTTGGTGAATTAAGACGGCAAGAAGGATTTTTATCAGACCTGGAAGCCAGGCAAGATCTTAATAGAAAACTTGACGAGGGCATAACTGATGCTGAGATTGACAACCATCCAGCAGTTGTTAGAGCTATTGAAGAAGCTGATAAAATTCCAAAAACAAACGAAATGGATGGCTATTTAGGACCAGACTGGTTTAAAAATAGAGAGTTTGTTATTGACGGAATGAACTTAAAAGGGTACGCTCAAGGCGTAAACTCGCTAATTGACAGAGCAAAAAAGCTTGCATACACCGATGCAGAGCTTGAAGTACCACCAGGATATAAAGTAAAGGCTGAAAAAAAAGCGGTTATACTGCTTGGGCCTCCAGCTGCTGGTAAAAGCACACAAGCTAATTTAATTGCAAGAAAGTTAGGCGCAGCAATAATTGATGCGGATGATGCAAAAAAAGCTTTACCAGAATTTCAAGGCGGTATAGGTGCAGCTGCGGTACATGAGGAAAGCTCAGCACTTGCTGAATTAGTAGAACAACTTATAATCGATGAGGGATCTAATGTAGTTATCCCAAAGGTTGGCGGTAATGAAGCAAGTATTGCAAAGGTAATAGATAGGCTCAAGGGTAAGGGATATACAGTTACATTAGGGCATATGGATGTAACGCCACAAAATGCTATGACCAGGATGCTTAAAAGGTTTATAGATAGTGGTAGATTAATAAGTCCAGGGTATGTTAGAAGTATTGGAACAAAACCTAATGCAACTTATGCAAGTTTAAAACAACAAGGAAAAGCTGATGGCTACGCCCAAATTGACAACAACCAAAAACTCGGAGAAAGTCCAACAATCAAAGAAGATACAGACGGAATCTTTGAGGGATTACAATTTCGAAGAAGCGGAGATCAAGGGCAGGTTGATGGCGGAGAAATTTTTACAGACCTCCCAGGGCAAAGAGTTGATGGCCCAAGTCAAGAAATTGCAGAACAAACAAGCCTAGTTGATGATTTAGATTTAGAGATCCCTACAGAACTTACTGTAGATGGCGATAGTATTGTCGCAAAAACACAAACACTTAAACAATTAGAAGAAGAATTTGCGCAAGACCAGCGTATGCTGGACCGCCTTGAGGGTTGTGTAGTATGAGTTTTTTGGATTGTATTACTAATGGTAATCGAGAGGGTAACCTAACCGATGACCAGGCAAGGCTCGCCAGTGATCTTTTTATTGAATTAGAGGTTGAATACCAGGGCAAAATGAATAGAGGTGCAGCTTCTGCAAGAGCTGCAAAAGAAACTTTTGATAGTTTAAAAAAGCTTGCTTCTGAAAAGAAAAGAAAAAAGTTACTCCAGGTCCAGGCATTTAAACAAGTAGATAAAAATTTAAATGAATATAGAGGATTTGGAGGAAAACAAGATTACGGAAAAGCAGCTGAAGCTCTTATAGAACAAGATGTTTTTTCCAAATTTTCAAGCTTGGCACAACGTCAACAAGCAATAGAGCAAAGAGCTACCAGTAAATTGTATGATGTACTGGCAACATTTAGAAAAAACATAGTAGGTGAAACAAGAAACAAAGCTAAATTAAAAAACATGGTCAAAGAGGTTTTTGGCGATGATACTGGCGATCTTAGTGCAAAAGAATTTGCAGCAGCCTGGAAAGAAGCTGCTGAAGATTTAAGATTGCAATTTAATAGAGCTGGTGGATCTATTCCAAAAAGATCTGATTGGGGTTTGCCACAACCACACGACCAGATAGCAGTAGGCAAAGCTGGTAAATCAGAATGGGTATCGTTTACTTTTAGTAGACTAGATCCAGAAAAAATGATTGACCATGAAACTGGTCTTAAAATGACTGAAGATAGGCTTATATTCGCATTACAAGATGTTTGGGAAACTATAAGCAGCGGTGGTTTGAATAAAGTAAAACCTGGTGCAATGGCAAGTGGTAGAAGATCTGTAGCTAATAGTAGAACAGATCATAGATTTTTAGTTTTTAAAAATGCTGATGCCTGGTTAGAATACCAAGCAAAATTTGGTAACACTAATGCTTTTGATGTTATGATGGGTCACATTTCATCTATGTCAAAAGAGATAGCTCAGATGGATATTTTAGGACCAAATCCACTAGCTACGTTAGATTTTATAAAAACAAAAATAAAACAAAACGTAGAGCCTGGTGATCCTAACGCTATCAACAAAGCTAATAAGACCGCTAGCTATATAGATACTTTATACAATGGTTGGTCTGGTAAAAATAATGCACCGATAGATGGTTTTTTTGGAAATACTTTTGCTGGTTTAAGATCTATACTTACTGCTGCACAATTAGGCTCAGCTTCATTATCAGCTATAACTGATTTTAATTTTCAAAGATTGACCAGGGGTTTTGTAGGATTACCACAAGTAAGCACAATAACTGACGTATTAAAAATACTTAATCCTTTAAAAGCTGAAGAAAAAGGTAAGCTTGCAGTTAGGTTAGGTTTGATAGCTGAGGGATGGACAACTGTAGCAGCTGCACAAATGAGGTATGTAGGTGATGTATCTGGACCAGAAATAACCAGGCGCATAGCTGATTTTGTTATGAGGGCAAGTTTTTTATCCCCATTTACACAAGCTGGAAGATGGGCGTTTGGCATGGAGTTTCTAGGATATCTAGGAGATCAGATACCAAAAACTTTTGACCAGCTGGATAAACCTATTAGAGAAAGTTTAGAGCGTTATGGGATTGGGTCTGATAAATGGGATATTATTAGAACTACAGATTTATACGAACATGACGGCGCAACATTTTTGAGCCATGAAAATATAGCAGCAAGGACTGATATAGATAGTGATACGGCCAGGGATTTATCTTTAAGAGTTTTAGAGATGATAAATACTGAAACAAACTTTGCCGTTCCGTCAGCAAGTTTGCGAGGTAAAGTTGCTCTTATTGGTAACACTAATCCTGGAACAATAGCTGGAGAATTATCCAGGTCTTTTGCAATGTATAAAAACTTTGCAACAACTGTAATGAACACTCATTTAATGAGAGGTGTTACACAAAAAGGCGCTGCAAGAAAAGGAACATATCTAGCTGATCTTATTATAACCGGCACTTTAATGGGTGCGCTAGCATTGCAGCTTAAAGAAATGTCAAAAGGCCGAGATCCAAGACCGATGACAAGTCCGCAATTTTGGGGATCTGCTTTGATGCAAAGTGGCGGCCTAGGCATTTTTGGTGATTTTTTGATGTCAGATCACAATAGATTTGGTGGTGGCCTAGCGCAAACAATAGCTGGTCCAGTAGTTGGTCTTGGTGAAGATATTTTAAAATTATCAATAGGTAATGTTCAGCAAGCTATTGAGGGCGAGGATACAAACTTTGCAAGTGATATGGTTGGTTTTGTTGGAAGGTATACACCAGGTAGTTCTCTTTGGTACACCAGGTTAGCTTTGGAAAGAAATATATTACAGCAACTGCAACAAATGGCAGATCCAAAAGCTGCTAGAAAATTTAGAGGCATAGAAAGAAGATATGCAAGAGAATACAACCAATCTTATTGGTGGCGGCCTGGTTCAGCAGTACCAGACAGATCAGTAGATTTATCCAACATTTTTGAGGAATCACGATGACAGTATCAACAACTATTATAAAAAATTCACATAGCGGAAACGGCACTGCTCATAGCTTTGCCTATGGATTTAAAATTTTTGCAGATGCTGACTTAGATGTAATTATCAGAAGCTCTACTGGAACTGAAACAGTTAAGGTTTTAGATACTGATTATGTTGTGACTAACGCTGGAAATGATAGCGGCGGTAATGTTTTATTTAAATATAATACTGGCAACACTGGTGATGCTCATTATTCAGCTACTGATAAAAGGCCGCAATCTGGTGAAACTGTTATTATAAGGCGTGGATTAGATATTACACAATCTACAGATTATGTTGCTAATGATCCTTTCCCAGCTGAAAGCCATGAGGATGCTCTTGATAGGCTAACATTTATAAGCCAGGAACTTCAAGAATCTATAGATAGATCTATTAAACTTTCAAGAACTAATACTATGACTTCTACTGAATTTACAGTGGGAGCTTCTGATAGAGCTAATAAAATATTGGCTTTCGATAGTTCTGGTGAAATACAAGTTACACAAGAGCTTGGTACATTCCAGGGAAATTGGGCAGCAAGTACAGCTTATGAAACTAGAGATATAGTAAAAGATACAAGTACTAACAATATATTCATAGTAACTAGCGCTCATACATCCAGCGGATCCCAGCCATTAACAACCAACGCTAATAGTGCTAAATATTCACTTATTGTAGATGCAGCTTCTGCAACAACAAGCGCAACTAATGCTGCCACTTCAGCAACAGCTGCTGCTAATGATGCAGCTGATGCAGAAAAACTAGCAATAAATCCAGAGGATAGTCAGTTCACATTAAGTGATGGATCAACAACTGGTTATTCAGCATTGCATCACAAAGAAAAAGCACTTGATGCTCAAACAGCTTCTGAAACTGCAAAGACCACATCACAAAACTATGCAATCAAAACAGATGGTGCTGTTGAGTCAAGCAACTATTCATCTAAGGCTTGGGCATTAGGTGGCACTGGTGTAACCGATACAGCAGGTAGTGGTGCATCAAAAG
>CAACVD010000566.1_pt1 | contig 17927 bp, 25 predicted proteins | sample 2381771 | NCBI WGS metagenome assembly CAACVD01 (sample SAMEA5211965, study PRJEB30684) | marine metagenome | biome: Marine; feature: Epipelagic; material: Water | collected 2015-10-15 | depth 15 m | reverse complement strand
ACACTCTCACCCTACCTGCTGGTGGTAATCAGGAGATTGTAGGTACAACAGCTACCCAAACCCTGACTAACAAGACAATAGATGCTGCTCAGTTATCCGGCACAGTAGCTAATGCACGTTTGGATGCTGAGTTACAGGCAATCGCAGGTTTAACTTCTGCAGCAGATAAGGGTATCCAGTTTACTGGCTCTGGTACAGCAGCCGTATATGATTTAACAGCGGCAGGTAAAGCCCTGCTAGATGATGCAGATGCTACAGCACAACGTAGTACACTAGGACTAGGCTCTGCCGCAGTATTAACAGCGGGTACATCTGCTAACAATGCGGTGCAGCTAGACGGGTCAGCCAGACTACCAGCAGTGGATGGCTCACAACTAACTAACCTACCATCTTCGGGTGGTGCTACCGCTGGTTTTGCAGTGGCTATGGCAATCGCTCTCTAGTTGACAGGCACGTTTAAAAACAGTATACTATACTGAGGAGAAATTATGGCACAGGATTTTGAAAGAAACATTGCGAGGAATGTTGGTACAGCCGCAGTAACTATGCGTACAGCCAACTCCGATGATGCTCTTATAGGTATCAATATTGCTAATGTTACAACTTCCCAAATCAACATGGATGTGTTTATTAACGATGGGTCTAACGACTACTACATTGTTAAGGATGCACCTATACCTGCAGGGTCAGCTTTGCAGGTGCTTGATGGTGGAGCAAAGGTTGTAATGCAAGCAAGTGACGTACTAAAGGTACAGTCCGATACCGCAAGCAGCGCAGATGTTTGGGTCTCTGTAGTTGACACCATCAGTTCATAAGGAATAGACCATGCCTTTAATCGGTAATCCTATCACTGCAAGTTTTCAGGCTAGACCTGCCACCGAAGAGTTTAATGGTGACGGGTCTACAACCACGTTTACTCTGGGCCAAACAGTAACTCAGGAAGATATTCTAGTATCTGTAGACGGTGTCTTACAGGAAAGTGTTGATGCGTTCACTGTGCCGGACGGTACAACACTCACCTTTACTGCAGCACCGTCAAGCGGAACAGGTAATATCTTTGTAATCTATATGGGTGTGTCGGCAGCGTCTGTAACACCTGCCGCAGAAAACAAGGGTAACTTCAAGGCAAGCGGCATCTTCCGTACCAATGCACAATCCCTCGCATCTAACACAACCATCCTCGCAACAGAGAACGCTAACGTAACAGGGCCACTGACTATCAACACAGGAGTTACCCTGACCGTTGAAAGCGGTGGTACATTGGTGACGCTATGAGTACATTAAAAGCAGATACAATCGTAGCGTCAGACGGCTCTAGCCCTGTCACGCTGACGAAGCAACAGGCCGCAAAAAGCCTGTTAAACTATGACCATATTAATGACACTATTAACAGTTCATTTAATACAAGTAGTGTTTCTGATGATGCGACAGGAGTTTTTACGGTCAGCCACACTAATAGTTACAGTGACACTTTTTATTACCCAAGCACTTGCTGTTTAGAAGATTCTGGCTCATCGAGGGGTGGGATAATGATTGGTGTTTCTACTACAAACTTAAATCCTACGTCATCGTCTGGTGCATACACAACATCGACCACTAAATTTGAGGCTTCAAGGCTTTCCACTGCAACTGGCGTTGCGGTGGCTCAAGATGTTGATAGGGCAGTAACACAAATCTTTGGAGACCTAGCATGAGTACGGTGATTACAGACAACCTCACTGGCAAGACTTCTGCTGGCAATGTGACGATTACCTCTGAGGGCGGTTCTGCTACGATGCAACTGCAACAGGGGTTAAACAAATGTTGGCTTAACTTTGAAGGCGATATTACAACTCCTGCAATAAGAGATAGTCTAAATACTAGTTCATTAGACGATATAGGTACAGGAAGATATAGAGTTAACTACAGCAACAACTTTAATGCCGCTAAAGAATATGCTGGTGGGGGTATGTCAGTGCGTAGTGGTCAATCTAAAGGGGCTTTTGTTTCACAGGATTCACAAGGTAATCTTAACTTTGCTACAAACGGCACTAGCATCAGTGTTACAAGACATGACAATACTTTAGGGGATGAGGACCAAGTATCAATGTTGCTTACAGGAGACCTCGCATAATGGCTGGCAAGATTGTAGCAGATACCCTAGAACACAGCACCGCTGGGTCAATCGCCACGAACTTTGTTGTTAATGGTAGTGCGAAGATGTGGGCAACTGTTGACCAGACATCCACGCATACTGTAGACGATAGTTTTAATCTGGCAAGTGTTACTGACAACGGGACAGGCAGAACTGAATTTGCATTTTCAAATGCGATGAATAATGCAAACTATTGCGTCACAGGCATGACTAGAGATGGTGGTGGGTACAACGATGATGCTGGCATACACGCTGACGAAGGCGGAGCGTACAGCACATCTGCTATAGAGTTAACCGCTTTGTTCGGAGGCTCACCTAACGACTGTGATGGAGCAATGTGGGCAGTGGTACAGGGAGACCTAGCATAATGAACACACCTGATTTCAAAGGCACACATCTCTGGGATAGACTGTGCTGGGCAAAAGAAAACTTAGAAGGCTATCAGTCAGACTATCGGGTTGTCTACGAGGACAGCATTGACGAGTGCGCTAAGATACTTGTGCCTGACCCTAACTGGATGGCGGCAGCACTACAAGGTGGCATCTTACCGCCTGTCTGGGTATATCACGAACTTGCCAAAGACGAAGCGCAGGAAGATTTCAAGAAGCATACTCGTGGCTATCTGTTACACGAAACAGAACCTGTCGAGGCTATGACCGAAGAACAGGCTATTGAGTACCTGATTATGAAAGACTGCCCACAGCATGTGTGGCAGAACTGGGATACTGGCAACAAACCCAAGATGGTTATTTGCCGCAAGGAACAGTTACCAAGCACTAGGGAGTGGCGCAATGCTTGGAAGATAACTGAAGAACTAACCGTCACTGATTTAGCAGCCTAAGAGGGAGATACCTAATGGCAACAACATACATCGTAGACAAGGACGGGAATCAGATTGATGCTTCTACAGCTACCGTTCCTTCTGACCGTCACTTCCGTGGTGCATGGTCATTAAGTGGCAGTGTCATCACAGAAGACATGGACGCTGCAAAAGAAATCTTCAAGGACAAAATCCGTGAGGTTCGTGGCCCACTACTTGAAGCAAAGGACGTGGAACTGATGAAGGCACTGGAAGCTGGTACTAGCACAACTGCTATTGCTGCTGCAAAGGACGCTCTTCGTGATGCACCTGCTGACTCAGCCATTTCATCTGCATCTGATATTGCAGCATTGAAAGCAGCTTGGGATACAAGCGTACTTGGTGATAGCCCTTACGCATAAGCGTAGGGGTTTCCCCTGTTTAGGAGAAGTTAGATGGCGTTGACTAAGATTAGAGATGCAGGTATGCCAGCGGGTGCTGTGTTGCAGGTAGTAAGTGCAACCAAGACAGACAAGCAATCAACAACAAGCGCAACACCTTCAGATGTTACAGGATTGAGTGTATCAATAACGCCAACTAGCACATCAAGTAAAATACTTGTTGTAACTAACATAAATTTCGGTGGCGGTTTGAATCCGTATGCAGCATTTGATGTTCTTAGAGGCTCGTCAAAGATAACAGAAGGCACTTATCCTACAGGAAATCAAGTAGCGGCTACTATTGCTGTAGGTGGAGATGCTAATAATTTTAACTACAAAACGATGACTGCTTCTCATAACTTTTTAGATAGTCCTGCAAGTACATCTGCTTTGACTTACAAGGTGCAGTTTGCATCAACACATAACTCTGTAGCGTTGATTATAAACACAACAGAGAAAACAGACAATGCGGCATACATTATTGGCGGCACATCAACGATTACTGTTATGGAGATTGCGGGGTGAAGCATCAAGCTATTTATGACCTTTATTCAACAGTCGTTACTATAAACGAAGATGCTTTAACTTGTATCGCCTACGATGCAAACGGTAACGTAGTAGCGTGTGATGCCTCTGCTGTTGCAACAAAAGAAGCTGAACTGATTGCCGCATATAAATTGGCTGAACTACGCACAGAACGTAACCGTTTACTAGCTGAAACAGACCACTGGGTTCTGTCTGACACAGCGGATGCTACATCTGCCCAGACAACCTACCGTCAAGCCCTGCGTGACATCACAGACAATGCCACATCTCTTGATGACGTAACGTGGCCTACTAAACCATAAGGAATAACGATGCCCTACATAGGTAAATCCCCATCCGTTGGTGTTCGCAACCGCTTTGTCTACCAAGCTACTGCTGGTCAGACTAGCTTTAGTGGTAGTGACGCAGACAGTAAGACACTAACCTATCAGGATAGCTTGTACCTAGACGTGTATCAGAATGGTGTGCTACTCAAGCCGGGTACTGACTACGCTGCCACAACAGGCACAAGTGTTGTGCTGGTCACAGGCGCATCCTTGAATGACATCGTTGAGATGGTAGCCTACGATACATTCTCGATTGCTAACAGCTATACTAAGGCAGAGTCAGATACCCGCTACCCGTTCAAGGGAAACAACAGCATCATCCGTTTGAATGGTCAGACTATCTCTGCAAACATTACGATTGACAGCGATGAGAATGGCGTATCGGCTGGGCCAATCACACAGAACGCAACCGTGACTGTTAACGGTTATTGGAGCATCGTATGACCAGTGTACTGAATGTAGATAGCATTGCGGCAAAGAACGGTACTGACCCTGTTACACTAACGAAGCAGAGTGCGGCAAAGGCGTGGATAAATATGGATTTTTCTTCTTCCGCACCTGTAGCACAGGACAGTTTTGGTGCTAGTGTGTTAACAGATAATGCAGCGGGTGATGTAACAGTTTCGTTTTCTTCTGCTTTTGGAAATGCAAATTATGTCAGTGTGGGAATGGGCGGCAATACGTCTAACTCATTAAGAACACCTCATCAAAACAAGGCTACGCATACACCAACAACAACTCAGTGTCGTTATCAGGTAATTTATTCAAACGGTGTTGCGCCAGTAGACCCTAAATACTGTGGTATTGCAACTTTAGGAGACCTCGCATAATGGCAAGCATACTTAAAGTAGATGACCTAAGAGGTAACACAGCGGCTGGCAACATTACGATTACCAGCGAGGGTGGCTCTGCGACACAATCTTTGCAACAGGGGGTGGCGAAGGCTTGGACAGTAAATGCAAGTTCAAGTGCTGGTACTGTCGGGGATAGCTTAAATAACAGCAGTTTTAGCGATGTTGGCACAGGCCAAACGCAAGTAACTCTAACAAACCCTATGAGTACCGCAACAGATTGGTGCGTGACACAAGGCTCTACTTCAGCTTACCCTTACGTTTGTGCCGCCCAAACCTCTACAACGCATCGTCTGGATACAGTTAACGGCACTGGAACTTTTTCTGATGGTTCATCAAATGGGCAAGTTACAGGAGACCTAGCATAATGGCAAGCGAATTAAGAGTAGACACCCTGAAGGACTCGAGTGGCAACAACTCTGTTGGCATGGCTTATGTGGCAGGAGGAAGTGCGAAGGCGTGGTGTAATTTAGATGGCACATCAGCAACAGCAGCATCAGATTTAACTGGTGTAAGAGACAGTTTCAATATAAGTGCCGTAGTAGATAATGGCGTGGGCGATTACACCTACGTTTTTTCAAATGCTATGAGCGATGTAAACTATTCTTTTTCAGCAGCCGTTAGAGGCGATAGTGCCAGTAACGATAATATATTTAATGCGGATTTTAATCATGCGTTTTCGGCTTCACAGTTAATTATGAGAAATAGAGATGCGGCTTCAGCACGGGATTCAGAGCAAGCTTGCATACAGACCTTTGGAGACCTAGCATGAGTAAAGCAGCAGAACTAGCAGAGTTTGGCGGTGGTATCTCAGGTGGTACGGATGCTGTATCTGGGGTGGCAAAGGCGTGGGTGAACTTTGACGGAAGCGGCACAGCCAGCATTACTAAAAGCCTTAATTATTCCAGCATTACAGACAATGCTACGGGAAACTACACTTTTGCTTTTACTAGCAACTTTGACGATGCAAATTACATAGAGGTTTCTGGCGGTGGTGCTGATGATGGCACAGCTAACAATCTAATTTTGTTGGTTGGTGCTTACAGAGGAACATCACCAACAACAAGCCAGCTTAGAATACAAACTTCTTACATTTCATCTGGTGCGTACACTGACCTAGATGCACAAAGACCCTGTTCTACACAGTTTGGAGACCTAGCATGAAGCCAGATGATTTGCTCATAGCGACAGGCGGTGTCTCTGCGCCACTTTGGTTGCCAGCACTTAACCAGTGGGTAGCACTCGTGTTTGGGGTGCTGTCCATTATATACGTGTCGTGGAAACTCTGGAATATGTACAAGGATAGGTAAGACATGCCAACAATTACCACAGACCAGCAGTTAGAAACCGAGGTAGGAACCCTTGCAGGTGCGGGACTTCCTGCTGCACAGGCTACCACCCAGCAGGTTCAGGCTGGCGAGTTGCTGGGACCTACTCTAGGTCAGGTTACGGCAGCACCAACTGCGCCGACTGTACAAGCCCCTCTTGCTGGCATCACGACCACCGCCCCGACTGCCCCTGCAGCTAACGTCGGGCAGATTGCCGGGATAACCGATGTAACAACGGACCTACAACAGCTAGGCCCCGCACAAGCAGCCCAGCTAACACCTGCTGCCCCCTACATGACCGCCCCTCAAGGTCAGGTATCTAGTCAGGCTGTAGCCACTGCTGCTACCGACACCCTAGACCCACAGGCAACCGTTCAGTATCAGCTTGGGCAACTCATGTCGTCCTTGCAGTCTGGCGGTCCAATGCCAGCTTGGGCTTCCCCACAAGTTCGCAAGGTGAACGCCATCATGCAACAGCGTGGTCTCGGCGCAAGTTCGATGGCATCAGCCGCGATTACCACGGCCCTGATGGAATCGGGTGTGCAAATCGCCGCACAGGATGCTAACAAGTACGCGGCAATCCAACTACAAAACTTAAATAACAAACAACAAGCAGCCTTGCAAAATGCCGCGACCTACGCTGCGATGGACAAGGCGAACCTAAACGCCCGTCTTCAGTCTGCAGTTACCAACGCTCAAGCGTTCTTATCTATCGACCTGAAGAACCTTGACAATCAGCAGAAAAGCGATACATTAACATATCAGTCTCTTGTGACGGGTATGTTCAAGGACGCTGCTGAAGATAACGCTCGGCAGCAGTTCAACGCTAAAAACGAGTTGCAGGTAGAAGAGTTCTTTGCCGAACTAGGCGCACAGGTAGATACAGCTAACGCTAACCGCGTGGCTTCTATGGAGCAGTTCAATACTTCCGAAGCTAACTCGATGAACCAGTTCAATGCTTCCATGCGAGACTCGCGGGACAAGTTCAACGCGCAGATGCAGTATGCAGTGGACCAATCAAACGCGGTTTGGAGACGGAATGTAAACACGGCTAACACTGCTTTGCAAAACGAGACGAACCGTATCAACGTGCAGAACGAGTACAACGCCAATCAAAACGCCCTAAATAACCTGTGGATGCTGTATCGTGACAATGCTTCTTGGAACTTTCAGAAAAGCGAAAACGCCCTGAACCGAGAACATGATATGGGCCTGAACGCTATGGAGTTCGCAAACACCAACCAGCTATACGACAAGCAGCAGAAGGATGGTTTAGCAGCAGGGATTGGCAACTGGCTAGGTCGCTGGGCAGCGAACTTATAATAGGAATTAAATAGTAATGTTTGATAAAGTATTTAACTTCGTAAAAGACTTTAGCATGGATAAGGCACTGGATACAGTTATCAACTACGGTGCTGACCTCGTCCTTGGTAAAAAAGAATACGGCTATGATATAAGCACGGGTCGTATGACAGAAGAGCGGTCTGGAAGTGGCTTTCTCGACCTAGTATCCACAGGTGCAAAACACTATATGGATATGAAAGCCGATGAAGAATCTCAGTATTTTGATACCCCTGAGATAGAAAAGTTTCAGGCTCGTAGTAGATACCGCCCAACTGCTGGCGGTCTAGCCGGGGGTCAGACCCGCTGGTCGCCTCGCAGCCCCCAGTTTCAGGATGCGCTTCGCCGCCGTTTACAAAATCAAAACTTCGAAACCAACCTAGAGGCGAAGACAGCGCAGTACACTGTGCGGCCTACCAAGGGTCGTACCCGTCCTGTTTCGCCGGGAACTACGACGATTTCACGCACAATGACAGCACCACGCATTAAGACTGGAGACTAACTTGGCAGAGCAAACCCTAGGACGTTCGCGGGATACCGCGCAGTTAGACCCTTTCGCTGCTGCGCCACCCGGTCATTCTCTAACAGAAGATAACAGCAAGTGGCCTTGGGGCAAACCGCCTAAGTACGCTGACCCAGATGAGGCGTTTGAGCGGTCTGTTGAAAGCATCACGAACGAGAAGAACAAGCAGGAACTATTCAAGCTGTTGATGATTGGTGTGTCTGTCGAGGTACTTGTCGAGGGGATGCTTTTTCAAGGGTTTCGCGATGGCTACTACACGCCAGATGTTGGGCTGCTCTTGAAAGGCCCGTTGGCAATCATCATATCTGACATGGCAGAAGAAGAGAACATCCCTTATCGTTTGTTCGAAAACGATGACACCATGACAGAGGATGAGATGGACGACGAGACCTTCTTCCGCATGATGCAGCAAAACAACCCGAAGATGTTTGGTTATATCCGGGAAAATGTCAACGCAGCAATCCGCGCTGGCAACGCCCCCCAAGAGCCTAACTTTATGAACATGTCTCGCGAAGAAGAGGGAGAAGAGTAATGGGTATTGGTATTGCTTTTGCCACAGGCTTCCTAAAAGGACACACAGACGTTGCTAAAGAAAACGCGGCAAAAAAACTCAAGGAACAAGAACTAGCAGCAGAACAGCAGGGTAAGTTTTCGGATAACTTCATAGACTACATGAAGAGCGATGACCCCCAGCAAAATATAGCTGAGTTTTTGAGAGATAAGGCAGGTTACAGCCAGTTGGATTTGTCGTACTTAGGCAACACCCTAGGTGACGTTGCAAACAATGTGAAATACGGGGAGTTCATTTTTAAAAAGCCTGAAAAGTGGGACGAGGATATCCGCCCTGACAACATGCTTCGTGCTGGTGGTACATGGCTACGCACGTTACAGGGGGTACTCTCCGATGATAACGCTCGTGCTGATTTTATGCAAGAGTTGGAAGGTAACCCAGCCGCCCTGAGAGACTTTAACAATGATTTTCAAAGATACTCAGACTATTACGTCATGGGTATGCAGAAAGAAAACACCAACCCAGCCACGGGTGCGGTTAGTGCGTATCTGCCGCCTAGCGTAGCTTTCGCACCTCTGTTCGATATTGTAGGTGGTATGAAGCAACCTACGCCCGACAATACCAATCAAATCACTATCCAAAACAATTCTGACATCGAGAACCCCGCGAACTCAGTAGTGTTCAAGTTTCGCGACGAAAAGGGTGTTCAAACTATGGAAGCCCGAGAGTTCGATGAGGGCGTATATACCAGTCTGCAAGCCCTAGCTATAAACTTGGGCTACAAGGGCGGTCAGAATGTATCGCCAGTACAGCAGATGGTAGATAGCTATGATGATGTCATGTTCGCAAACAATGCTGATGAGGCTTTCAAAACCTTGTTTATTGCTGCCGAACTAGAACGTGCGGGGGCCGGGGCTTTCAACATGACAGGCGGTGGTAGTGAAGCCACACGAGCCAACATAGGCAACTTATTAGAAGAGAAGTTTCAAGGTGACCGCTTCTTGATGGCGCAAGCTATGGCTCCCTTGATGGTTTTGGATGAAGACCAGTTCAACAAGAACAGCCGCCTTACCTACTCCATGCAACCCGCTGCTACCTACTTCAAGAAATACCTGAATGTAGATGTGGCGCAAGTTCGCGAACAAGCCGGGGAAACACAGGAAACCCTGAGATTGTTGGAACAGCTAAAAGGCAAGCTAGGTAAGGAATCAACCCCCACTGGTTTCGTAGCTGCATTGAAAAGCGTATTTGGTGGGGCGTTCGGTGAAGGCGGTCAGATTAGCCAGTTACTGGGTGACAACACCGATGGCGTTAGCAGCGAACAAGTTATGCAACGTGCCAAGGACATGGGCTTTATCAGCACAACGGTCATCAAGGACCTGTCTGAAATCGAAGCCCTAAAGCTAACCCTAGCCGCGAAGATGGCACGGGCTATCGACCCATCAGGCCGTCTGTCTAACCAAGACTTCGAAGTTCAGCTACAACGCTTGGGTCAGTCTGGGTTCTTCACCTCGAAGGTACAGGCTCAATCCAAGCTTGATAACGTAATAGAAGATTTTACATCCCGTTCGAAACGCCTAACAGTATTGAACGAGATTGCAAACGCCCCAACATTCGGTGCGAGGGAAGCACGTCTGTTGAAGGCGAACATGGCAGTTCAGAGTGCCTTAGATGCTAGGAGAGCGGGTTCATACACTACGTCAACCCAGCGAGGTTCGCAGGAAGAGCCAGCAGCAGTCCCGGCAGAACCCCTAACCCTAGACTCTGACATGGGTTTCTATACCGACGGAAAAGGTAACTACTTTAAGGACGAGCAGGGGCAATCACCTGTATCTACAGAAGAGTTTAACGCTAAGTTCAACGAGGTATACACATAGTGGCTGAGCAGCAAATCCCACAGGCTTTCGAAGAAGCCACCCAAGACGAAGTTCAAATCGGAAGACAAGACCCAGTTCTTGGGGTTGGCTCTGAGATTGTAAAGGATGAAACCATTCCTGAAGCGGCTCGTGAAGATGTGGCTGTACAGCAGGAAGGCGTGGACTTCCGGGAAGTATTGGCAGGAAATGTCTCTAAGGTTGGTTCTATGAACATAACCCCGAAGGCGTTAGAAGCTGCTAAGAAGAACCCATCTTTGATGATGCGGATTAAGTCTGAACATGCACGGGCAGGTCAAGCCGCTCCAGAAGACCAGACGATTATACCAATGCTTCGCAACGGCGAGTTCGTTCCGACACCTGAGATAATCTCTGACCCTACAACTATGGACAAGACAGAGAAGCTTGTCATGGCTCGTAAAGCTGTCGATGACCTCATGGTTCAGCAGGGTATTGAAAACCCGATAGTTCGTCAGATATTTGTCGATGACTTTGCTACAGGGGATTTCTACGAGTCGTTATCAACTCGGTTGGCACAGGCTGGGCAGTTCATTCCCGAGGGTTTTGCAAGCCTTGCTATTCTCCCGTATCACGCAACAGGTGCGTACTTCGATTCAAAAAGCAAAGGAACCGACTGGTCTGCTGAGTGGGGTTCTCGGCAAAACGACATACAGCAAGCATTTCGAACCACTAGAAATGCCATAGATATGGTTATTCCTAAACCAACTATGGCTATGGCTTTCAACGACCACGTTGAAGAAGAACTGAACAAGAAGCTTGAGGCTGGAACAATAACACCAGACCAGTACAAGCAGACCATGTTCATTACTGATGAAGAAGGTAACGAGGTTCGCAGGGATTTCTTCAACGACGAACAGGCACAATCTCTGATAGACCTAGGCTTTGAAGAACTACCAACCTTAGAAAAGTTTGGCGTTATCTTTGTGGAAACTGCTGCTCTCATGGGGGGGCCGGGACAAGCCAAAGGCATCTTGGCTATGCAGAAGTTCAACAAACTTGTCAAGCGGTACGATGAAACCACAGACATCGGCAAAGCTATCGCTGGCAAAACCGACCCGTTTGAAGTTGTCAACATCATGGAAAGCATGGGAGTCAAGACCCGCATCAATCGCAACGCCCTGTCTATCGGTGTTATGCAACAGCGCACAGACCGTGCCTTAGATACTCTCGCTGACCAGATTGATGAGGCGGGTACAAAGCTAGATGCGTTACGTATAAGCGGCGTACCTAAAAACAGCACCCAGTATAAGGTAGCCCAAGGCGAGTATCAAAACCTAACCAGCCGTATGCTTCGTGCTAAGTACACAGCGAAGGTATATCCGTATATCAAGGAAACCACGCAAGATGCCCTAGTGATTTCGGCGGGACAGCTAGCTGCGAGGGAATGGCTTCCTGAATTTACTGGTCTTAGTCCTGAAACCTCAGAGGTGATTGGGGCAATCAGCATGGTTGCTGGGGGTCATCAACTTACACAGGCTCTTGGTGGAACGCTTATCAAAATGACAGCCAGCCCTCGCGGAGGTGCGCCTCGTGTGTTCACATCCTCTATGGACTTCATGGCTAACGTAGCCACCTTGGGTTCGTTGAGATTGGCAGGTGTAAAGCTAACAGATAGTACCATCGAGAATTTCGAACTAGCTACGGGACGTAAGCTGTCTGGCGATGAAATAAAAGGCATCAACGCTACAGTTAAAATGATGAACAGCTTGAACGACACCGAGCGTGAAGTTGTAATGGGTGCTATCGACGAGTACGTAAATTTGCGTGATAGTATCGTTAAGGCGTTTCCAGAGGGTGAGCAAGCAGAAGCTATGGAACTGTTTAACCTGTCCTTCTCAAATGCCTCGGGTTTGAACTTCATGTCTGCAGTAAATTCTATAAACGCCAACAAGCTAGATGTTCGCGAACTGGGTAAGATGGAACTAAGTTCTATCTATAAACAAATGAACGCTGCAAACAAGCAGGTTGAAATGACCGAAACTGCTTTGGCTAATCTGGAGAACATGGTGCAACGCTCTGGTATTGAAAACCCAGAAGTCGTTACTGAATTTATAGCGTCCAATAGAGCGGCACTCAAGTCCTTTCAAAATTCACAAATTAAAACAGCGGAAGAGCAGCTTGCGATATTAGGTGATATACGCAAGACGGCACTCGCCGACCCTACAATAGACCTACCTGAAAACTTCTTGCTAGACCTAACTGAAGCGGATGCTGCCCTGCGAACACAGCTAGGCCAAACCATAGACAAGCGCACCCAAGTAAAAGAGGTTATGACTGACCTGTTCACAGGGTTGTCTACTCGTCTGGAAAGTATGCGTGGTTATCGCGGCAGGGGTAAGGAATACTATAGAGATTTAGGCAGAACTACAGAAGATGTGATAGACACCCAGATTGATTCTATCTGGACTATGGGACACTCTGCTTATGATGGCGTTCGAAAAGCAGCCCAAAACGAGCCGGGCATCGACCTGACGGATGCTGTAGACTACATGGTAAATCAGGCAGCCCCGGGAACAGCCTTTGACCGCTTCTTCAGTCCAGAGGGCCAGTTCTTCAGTGGTCGTTTGGGTAGGCAGAACATGATTGTGTTTAACGACATGGTTACTCGCGCTATACCTAACATAGACGAACTTCGTGACGTTTTGAAAACCAGTGGTGTTGACCAAGCCCTTGTCGACGAAATGACTAACATCGAACTGGCTATGGAACTCAAGCGCATCCAGCCAGACTTCAATCCGTTCTCTCAGGCTAATGCCTACGAGGTGGATGTCCTGAAACGTGCATTTACTGATTATGCCTACAAGGTTGACAATGGTGCGCTAGCCGATACCTACAGAAACTACGGTCAAACTTTAGATAACGCTATCCGTCAGCAACAGCCAGAAACTTTCAAGCTATTGCAGGAGGCGCGTACAACGTACCGCTCTGAAGTTGGTGACCGCTTACGTCCCGGGGGTTTTTTGTACAAGGTTGACATGTCTCGTCAGGGTGGGCGGATTGTAACTGCAACTGGTGATGATATGTTCCAGTATGCTTACAAAGGTGTGAACCCGTTAAACCTATTCAAAGGCGTGACGAACAACATCAGTAAAGCCCTCAAAGGTAACTTCGATGCGGAAGCAGACCTAACAGCAGAAGTTGGTGCTATCGTAACCCAGTTTGCTGACACGGTTGATGGGAAGCGGGTATTTGATTTGTCAACTGATGCTGGTCGCGCCAAGTTCGCGGCGTTACAAAATGCAGTTGGCGAGAAGGTATTTGCAGACTGGGCAGATAACCAGATAAAAGTTTTCGAACGTGTTAATAGTGTAGAGGCTGTCAAGCAGGGTGGTTATAAGCTAGACAACATAGCAGATATGGACTCTGTACATAGCCTGATGCAAGTACCAGTTCGAAACGCAGACGGCACTGTTGAAATGAAGCCCCTCGTCAATCTAACCGAACTGTATGCCGACCACAGAAACCTAGGCGAGTTTGTCAGGGGTAGCGAAAAGGCACGTAAAGAATACGCATCGTACATATCAGATTTTAATAACGTTGACAGCAAACTTCGAACAAATATTCAAAACAACATTCGTATTCAGGATGACGCACTAGACCAACTAAAACCATTTACAGGCGGTTTGAACGCAGACGCATTTTATCAAAGATACATTATTGATAGCAGCCCTGCTGAATTAGAAAATTTAAGAACTATGTTCGTAAACGCCCAGCGCAAAGCTGGTAAGTCTGCAGACGAAGCTGCTGATATGTTCGATTCAGCAGTAGGTCGCCTAGTTGCAAAGGGCTTTCAAAGCAGAGGCGGTCTAGCCCCTATCCCAGAGGCCGTACTCCCAGCAACACGCAGGGATGTTCCTGTAGCGCGGCAGTTTACAACCCCAGAGAACATGCTGGATGATATACGCGACCACCGCGAGAAGCTGGTAAATGTTCTGGGTGATGAACACGTAGATTACTTAGAAAACATAACCAAGTTCCTTGCACGTTCGCGGGACATGAGTGTTCGCTTAGATGGTATGACATCCGGCTATTCCCTAAACGAGGGACTCAGCCGTACGTACAACATCTCTCGTGGGATGGTTAGCCCCTTATATGTTACCTCTGAGTTCGCAGTTCGTCTTATGGCTCGTTCTAATATAGACGTATTACAGTTAGCTGCTGGAAACCGTGACGCTGCAGAAATCATCCACAAGATGTTCAAGACCCCTGAATTGGTCACCCTGCCTGACATGAAAACCCTTGATGCTGCCCTTACTGAGTTCGCATTTACAGAGATGGCACGAAACGACCTGTTCGCACCCGAACTAAACGAAATGTTCTTACTACCCGAGAAGGAAGAAGCAGATGATGAACAAAAATAAAAAAACCCGCAAGTCATACGCCTACGGGTCTATGGTTCGCAAACCAATGCAGATGGGTGGCACAGCAATGTCTGCCAATCCTATGATGCCACGAACCCAGCAAGGTATGCAGCAGGGTATGAGCATGGGTATGCCAACGATGGCTGGTGGCGGCAAGCTGAAAGAGCCTACCAATCCCGGCCTGAAGAAGTTGCCAAAGCCTGTACGTAACAAGATGGGTTACATGGCTGGTGGCGGCAAGCTAATGGAAACACGTCAAGAAATAAAAGACCGAGTTTCTAAAAAAGACCCGGACTTATCTAAGTCTCAACTTAGCCGAGCATACAACATAGCTAGAGGCATGGACCCTAGCGGAAGATTAACAGACCAAGACATATCTCGTGTGGTAAATGTTCTGCGCGGTATGCAAAAGCCCCGCTAAACGTAACGGCTAGAGTTTGCCAGCACTTCGTCGCCTGTCTCTCGTAGATAGCGAACGAGGCTAGCAACCTTGAACGTCCCCTCATACTCTGGAAAACCCTGTTCCATAGTCTTAACGAACTCCTCTGGGTCTACAGATTGATAGTCCAGTTCGATATGACCATTCGTGTTCATCATACATGTCAGGGTAAATAATTCAGCTTTAGCTTTCTTTGCCATTTTTATACGCCTTAAATACATCCGTTGAAAATAGCTTCTGAAGGCTGAGTAAGTACATACGAGCCGCACCGTTATCCCCCCCGGATACGGTGCGTTTTTCGTCTAGGTTGTTTATTATTCGTTTGAGAGACGGGACATCGAACACGAGGGTTGCAAAAGTCTCGTCACCAATGCACAGGTTGTGAAACCAGTAGTCAGACTCTGTCTTGTTGATACCGCTAGGCTTACCATAGCACTCGTATTCTATGGCGATGTTGCCAGTTCGAACCCACATGTCTCGTTCTGACTTCACCTCAATCTTCTTGTCCTGTAACATATCGGCTACTCGCTTCTCGCGTACCTTGCCGTATGCTAGGTCAAGGTCAAACTTTTTGCGGTCTGCTACTTGCGGTTCGAGATTGTTCATAGCTACCCCCTAGCTTCTATGAAGTTAATGCCTTCTTCTGTAATCTCCCAAACGGTCTCCCTACGCTTTCTGCGATTCAAAAGACGTTGACCGCTATCTTGCATAAGACCTATACGTACGAGTTCTGTGATACGAGGTTTTACAGAATACAACCACTCTTTTGTTACAGCAGAGGCTTGCTCTCCTGTCATAGGTCCGTGATTGTAGTAGCACTCTAATACAGTACGCCTTAGACCTGTGACTCTTTTTGCAATCTTGTTAGCAGCTTCCCTTTCTGCATCACCCGCATTTTTGTGGTGCATAGTATGAACATCAACCTTATCAAACAAATCTTGCATATTAATTCTTCCCCTTAAATCTATGCTTGAAGAACACAATCGTATTCAAGCCTGTGTTGATAGTTACCATAGCTAGCAACCACCATTGCCACCAGAGTAGCGTAAACTGTCCTGTATCGTCAAGCATCTTTTTCCGCCTGTTTTAGTTTTAAGGCTATCCACTCGCTGTAGCACGGGTGGCTCTTAGGTGGGTCGTACTGAACCCACCCGTCTCCACGTTTCCAAATCATGCCGCTGTCAAGTCCACGACTTCACACACACCCGCAGTACAGGCTAGTTCCCGCGAACCACTGGTATTGTCTTCCTTCTCAAACAGACTTAGCTGGTTCCAATCTAGTTCGACATACCCATAGGCTTGCTGCCAATCATTGTACTCATCAACGTCTATGTCCTGATATGGGGCTTGCTGATAGGTGTGGTCACTGTGTGGTAGGAAGGATACCCCTGAAGCCACATCAAAGTTCTCATACACCCAAGCACCAACTTCCATCCACTCATCTTCCTTGACAGAGATAGTTACAGATGGCTTGTGTTCACACCAATGCAGCGCGTATGTTTTCCACAGTTCTAGCTGTTCGATGGCTGTCATCTGAGTTCGCGTTACGGCGTTGCTGGGAGACTTCATAGCAAAGCTGAACACGGTAGTCGAATCTGGCTTCATCACATCCCGCTCATTAGGAACACCCGCCTCAATCATAAACTGAGTTAGCGGGTCTTTGTTATCACCACGAACAGTTCTGATATAGTAGTCGTTGTGACGCGCATGAATACCGCTAGCGGTGTCGGTTAGTTGTGACACAGTACCCGACGGCTTTACACAGGTGATTGCAGCGGATACTGGGATTCCAAGCATGTTCGCATACTTGTCGTTCGTCTTTACGGACTCTTCCCGCATCTCCTGTAGCCACCTTTTGCTGTCTACGTTCTTTGACAGAACTGCGTGGTCCATAATACCAGTTAAGGACACGCCTAATAAGCGTTCTTCCTCTGTGTTCTTCTTCCATACGCTCCTCAGATACTTGAAGTCTGTTAGGGTGGACTGTAGGGTTCCTAGTATGGTCGCTATGCGAACCTTACGTTTGAGGCTGTCTAGGTCATCTGTTTCACGAACCATCACCTCTGATAGGTTGCAGAACTGATACGGACGTAGGATTATCTCAGAGCATGGGTTAGTACCCCACATGTGTCCTGTCTCCCGCCGCCCATTCTGAGCAACCTGTTTGTCAGCAGCCTCACGATTGAACATACCACGTTCACCAGATTTACTATCGTACAACGCAAGCCATTCACGCATAAACGTACCCATCTCAGGCTTGCCTTTGTAGGCTACAGAGTTGTTAGCCAAGGCACGTTGGCCCTCGTTCTCCCACCACTGACCAGACTTAGCATGTGCCATTTGGTCGTCGTTCAAGTTCGACAGACTAATCAAGGCTGACCGTCTGACTCCCCCCACAACTACAATCTCACCAATCTTACACATCAGGTCGTG
>CAACVD010000565.1_pt1 | contig 17929 bp, 17 predicted proteins | sample 2381771 | NCBI WGS metagenome assembly CAACVD01 (sample SAMEA5211965, study PRJEB30684) | marine metagenome | biome: Marine; feature: Epipelagic; material: Water | collected 2015-10-15 | depth 15 m | reverse complement strand
GTCATTATATCAGTTATTAATTACCTTTATCAAGTATTTTATGGTACTGATTTTATCATTTATGTCAGTCAATTTAGTGATCAACTCGTCAAAGTGTTGAGTGAAGTTGGTATGCTCAGGAATTGATGTTGGGTTATCGGTCAAGACCTCTATATCTATGGTCAAAGCCGACCTCTGGCCCTCTAAAACATTGAGGTAGGACTTATATATCTCTAATTTGGTAGCCATATTTTTTCGCGTTCTCTCCTGGACCTGTGTTTTAAACAAGTCTTAACATTGACTAGTTTAGCCATTACTTAGCTTTTAAATGTCTTATTTCGTACCCTTCAAAAGCATTACGTAAATTAATTAATTTACGGTCTATCTCAGGCAGTTCGTTCCAATAAGCTGAGACGGTTTCTTTCTCGTAACGTCCACAACCTTTGCATCTGTGGTCGCCCCACTGGGCTACCGAACATCTTCCGACGCAAGGGCTGTCTGCCAAACTAGACACTTCACCATTTAGCGTTAGTGCCATAATGACTGAATTATAAGATCATTCCTAAAATTTGTCCATAAAATAGCTATTGACAATATATGGGATATATGTTATAATGTATTTTCCGGTCTAGAACCGGAGTGTTTTTTAACAGTATTGTTTGTTTCAACTTTTTTAATATTTAATTAGGAGTTAATTATGAAAAAAATATTAATAGGGTGTGAAACGTCTGGGACCGTACGCGAGGCTTTCTTAAAGTTAGGCTTTGACGCTTGGTCCTGTGATGTTTTACCTTCTGATATACCGACCAATAAACACATTCAAGACGACATTAGAAACGTTTTGACTTTGACCGATTGGGATTTACTCATGGTAGCTCACCCACCTTGCACTAGACTTTGCAATTCAGGAGTGCGTTGGCTTCACAACCCACCCCCAGGCAAAACTAAAACGCAAATGTGGACCGAGCTAGAAGCTGGAGCAGAATTGTTTAGCGATCTTTGGAACGCAGACATTCCGCACATAGCAGTCGAAAACCCAGTGATGCACAAGCACGCTAAAGCGTTGATAAAAAATTATCAAAACTTTGCTCAAAGTGTACAGCCTTGGCAGTTTGGTAGCGATGAAGCAGGGTTAGACAATCAGAAAAAGCGTACGTGCTTTTGGCTGAAGAATCTACCACCACTCAAACCTACCGGTACGCTCGATGGCAAGACGGCCAAAGATGATATTCACAAATGTCCGCCGTCCGTGGACCGTTGGAAGATTCGTTCTAAGTTCTTTCCCGGTATGGCTACGGCAATAGCTGAACAGTTCGGTGAGTATATTTTACAAAACTAAAATTAAGGGACCACTTCGGTGGTCCCTTTTTTATCTACCCTGTCCACGATATCTTTTAAACTGTTGCTTACGACGTTTGCCCCTGGGGACCGTGTTAGGACTACCACCATTGCCTTGAGAAGTATGTTTAGCTTTACGTTTATTGGGATCTATACTAACGACAGTCTTTAACTTTGCCATTAATGTTTAACTATTTTCTCTTGATTCAATTCAAACTCTGAGGCTTGCATGGTCATAAACCAAAGTGTGGACATCACAACGTCGCGATCCAACTCTTTCATACGCGTCAACGAAGCTACCTGAATTAGTAAAGCAATTACCAAATCCCAGGCCCTAGTTTCTTCGTTGGTCAATGCGTTTTTGGTAATCAACTGCAACTGATCCAAAGCTTCAGCTATCTCTTCATTAATCTCTATGTCATCTAAGGAGTCAATAAATTTAAAAGTTGCGGTCATTTTTAATATCCTAAATAATTTCTTATTCTTTTTAGAGTTGGGCTATCAAAAGTTCTTTGAGTTGTGCTGGGTTTGCCTAAAAGATCCTTTGTAGTTTCATAAGCTATTATTTTTCCATCATCAGTAAATTCATATTCATTTATACCCAGTCTTTTCCCATACTGTTGAGCTTCAACAAATCCGTGTTCTTCTAAAATTTTTGCAACATCATTTGAATTTAATTTATCGGATAGCAATCTGTTTGGGTAATCAGGATTTCTTTCCTCCCTAGTCATTTTTTTTCTGCTTTTACCTAGTCTGTTTTTGAGCTCTTGTAATTTATTTAATTGCTGCTCTTTGGTTAAATCAGAAGGACCAAAACTTGGATTTAAAACTTCGTCTATTTGAGCTCTAGTAACTCCAGGAGTGGTTAAAACTTCGTTAATTATCTCATCACTTTGGTTTAGTAGAGCGTTGCCAGCTTTTATCTCAGCATCACTGCCTAGACTAGAGCCTACTCTTACAGATGCTTCACCTCTTTCTTTTAATAACTTAGCCTTCAATAGTTTTCTAACAGCGATTAAAGGTAAGCCTACTTTGGAACTGGCGGCAAGATAATCGAAAGCACTGTCTGGGTCTGGAGCAAAAAGCGAACCAATGCCAGATAGTTCTGCAAAACCTAATGGATCAGCGGAAGGAGTTCTAGTCGGTACGGTTCTAACTGTAGACATCATTTGATTATACACTTAATCAAACCATTCGCGAATTTCTCCTAATACTTCATTACTAATCTTAACTTTATTCAATAGCGTCTTTAAAATGTGTTCGTCGACTGTGTTCTTTGAAACTAAATCAATGTACGTACACTTATCGTCCTGGCCAATACGGTGAATACGGTCCTCAGACTGGATACGAAGCTCTAAATCATAGCTATTTGAGTAATATATTATAACGTTTGCTTCTGTTAACGTGATTCCCCTACCACCTGTCTGTGGATTTGAGATAAAATACTTTAATTCGTTATCAGGATCTTGAAAACGAGTAATTATATTTTGTCTTTCACTTTGAGGAGTATCACCATAATATGTGGCAACCGAATTTTCCCCATATTTTTTTCGTAATATTTCTGCTAACCTCTCTATGTCTGTACGGAACACAGCGAATATCACAACCTTACCAGCCGTCTCTTCTAGTACATCCAATACCGCTTGTAGTCTGTTGTTCTTCAGACAGATAGTCTCACCCGTTTCACTACGCAAACTACCTGCTACGACTTGTTGTAGGCGCATCAGCTGAGTCAAGACGTTCATAGTAGAAAAAGTTTCTTCTTCCAAAGTCATAATCGCTTCTTGTTTCATCTGAGCGTACGCCTTCTCTTGTTCTGACGTTAGTTCGACGTAGCGTTTTATATAATTTTTACTAGGCAAATCTAAACATTCGTTCTTGGTGTAACGCACAGAGAACTGTTTGACTATTTGTTGCAGTTCATCTAGGCGTTGAAAGCCAACGATGTTATCAAACATACGTCCGCCCATCTGTTGTCGGCGCACAATGGCGTAGCGACTGCGAAAAGCATAGTAACTGCTGTAACCCAAAAGGTTTGGGTGCAAGAAATAACATTGTGAGTACAAATCCAGGGGCGCTTTGGTGATTGGAAAGCCAGTCAAGATACGACGATACTTTGCTTCCGGTGAAAGTGCGATTAAATTTTTAGTACGTTTGGCTTTTGGATTTTTTATTGTAGTCGATTCGTCAATCGTCAGTAGAGTATCGTGCGTTAGGATAAATTCTTCGGCGTGTTTACAACCTTTTACTGTGGCAAAGGCCTCTACGTTCATCAAAAATATATTTAAGGTCCCAGTGCTGTCCTTTTCTACCATATCTTTGTAGTCCTTGGTCCATCGTTGCGTATGATTGGGCTGCCAAACCAAGACTTTGCGTTCTATGTGGTCCGGTAAATGGCGATTGATCTCATTAATATCCCAATTATCTAACACACCTTTGGGGGCAACGATCAAAGCGCCAGATATTTTTCCGGCCTGGAACAAATAGGCCATGTTGTCGATCAAAATTTTAGATTTACCAAGGCCCATTTCTAAAAATAGGGCAAAGTTGGTTTCTTCACAACTTCGTGCTAAAGTTTCTCGTTGATGTTCGTAGGGAGTGGTCTTATATTCATACTGTTCAATCGTCATATCTCAATTTATCCTTTATTTTTCGTTATTAGTTAAAATATTTCTTGCTTTCTATAAAAAGCTTATGATACCATTTCAACAATGGCACTTCAAGAAAATTACATGTGGGTGAGAATATATAAAATCAAAAATGATTGGCAGGGTGTAGCGGGTACATATCAAGTAGAGTGTCAAATTCGTAACGACGATGTGCTTTTACAACATTCTGCTAACGAATACAGCCATTTTACTTTGGGCGTATATGAAACTATTACAGAGGCAATACAATCTATATTTTGGAATTTTAATAGCAAAAGAAACTCAATTCCTTGGCGTATCATACAAATGCCAGAGGTAGATGAGATAGATGAGCAGGATATAAACTTTTCATCAGGGGATGTTTTCACAAAAATAGATGACGACATCATAGACTTTGAAATGGACCCAGAGTTAGAAGCAAAACTTAACCCTCAAATTAAAAAGACACCAGTTTATAAAGACAACGTAGTAAAACTAAAACCGAAAGAAGATAAAAAATGATGACGATGGCAGAACATATAGAAATGATGAAAAAAATTAAACGTAACGAAAAAACTAAAAAGATAACTAAGAGGAAAACAGATGGCACTAGAAATACTATTTGAAAAAGAAACTCAAAAAAAGATAGAAACACTCGGGGAGGAGGAACTAAAAGGTTTGTCCAAGCTTTGCGACAAACTACTTAGGACTCAAGGGACCATAGGTAACACCGAGGATAGACTTCAAAGACTGAAAGAGCAGGAGAAAACTTTGTCAGAGGAATTAATTCCGCAATGTCTAGCAGACATAGGCGTGCAAGAGATTCGTCTGACAGATGGTTCTCGCATTTCAGCTGAAGCTTATTATGGCGCTCGTATTACACAAGCGAAATCCGTAAGCGCACACACTTGGCTACGTGAACAGGGCCACGGCGATTTAATTAAAAACATCGTCAGTGTCCAGTTTGGTCGTGGTGAAGATGAACGTGCAAAAGAAGTGTTGCAGCTTTTGAAAAAGGAAGGGCTTTTGCCTGACCAAAAAGAAAGTGTGCATCCAAGCTCGCTCAAGGCGTTTGTCAAAGAACAAATTGAATCGGGCAATCAGGTGTTTGACCAAAAGGCAAAGGAGTTATTCTCTGTCTATGAGGGCAAGCGAACTAAAATTGTCAAATAACTAAATAAAGAGGAACGAAATGGCAACTAAAAAAGCAAACGGGAATGGAAGTTTAACTTCCTTATTTGAAAGTGTTGAAGAGAAAGGGTTCGGTGAAGTAACATCGGATGATCTCAAGCAACCGCGTATATCTATAATTCAGGCCTTGTCGCCACAAAGGCAAAAGACTTCGCCAGATTATAATCCTGACGCGGAAGAAGGGGATCTTTACTATTCTGGTACCAACACTGTGGTATCTGGTGAAGAAGGCATACAGTTCTTACCAGTGTTCTATAACAAAACACTAGTGGAGTGGCGTCTCAGAGAAAAAGGTGGTGGTTTAGTAACCGTGCACCCTGCAGACTCTGATATCTTAAACCGATCTACTAGAGATAGTCAGGGCAGAATGATAACTCCATCAGGAGAAACTCAGATTACCACTACGGCTAATCACTATGGCTATGCCATGATAGATGATGTACCACAAAAATGTGTAATCAGTATGACTGGTTCACAATTAAAACATTCACGTAATTGGAACACTTTAATTCAAGGCATGAAGATGAAAGGTGAGAAGGGTATGTTTACCCCACCAGCTTTTGCTAATTGGTATCTGTTAAAAACAGAGGTAGAGTCCAATGACCGTGGTTCTTGGTACTCGTATCAAATAACTCAGTACGAACAATTAAAGGACGCTGATTTATTTGCAGAAGCTAAGGACTTTTCAGCTTTCTGTGCAGGTGGAGGCATGGAGCAACTAGGAAACAAAACGGAGAGCGCAGGTCAAATAGAAGATAATTCTAAGGAGAACCTGTACTAAAAAGTTTTGCGGGGGTCCTTTTATATTTTTTCATACCCCGCAAACCGAGTGGTGAGCTCTGCCATGATTGGCTCACCACTCACCTTAACAAATTATATGTATGACGAAAACCCTGGAAGAAAAATTTATGCACGTATTTTCTGGATTGGACAGGGCTTATGGTATTTACGAAATTACCGGACACAAAAACACAGCGACTGGAGTCAAGAAGAATGGTAGAGGTAAGACTCTACAAGAGCCGTTGACCGTGGAGCTTTGGCAACAACATCTATCGGGTGAAGTATCTATTGGCGTCATACCACTCAAAGATGATGAGACTTGCAAATGGGGGTGCATTGATATTGATGAGTACCCTATCGACGTTAACAATATTATTAAGACAGTAGAGAGCATGGGCTTGCCCGTGGTCCCTTGTGCTAGTAAATCTGGTGGCCTGCATTTATTTTTATTTACCAAAGATCCAGTCCCAGCAATAAAATTTAAAAACAAACTAGAAGACATAGCTGCAGCCATGGGGCGCACTGGTGATGAAATCTTTCCGAAACAATATCAGTGGTCAACTCAAGTACCCAAAGAAAGACAAACAGGTAACTGGTTGAATATGCCTTACTTCTCTGGCGAAGACACTACTAGGTACGGTATTAGTGCCAAGGGTGACTCGCTAACTCCAGAAGAATTTATTGTTTTGGCAGAGAAGAAAGCCATGACCGAGACTGCACTAGATGAGTTAGTCCCTGCTAAAAAATCTAAACGTAAACTTATTGCAAAAGATACCGACAATGTTTGGAGTGAGGCCCCGCCTTGCTTGGTGCACATGAAACTAAACGGTGTGCCAGAGGGTTGTCGTAACAACGCTCTGTTTTCTTATGGTGTATTTTTTAAAAAAGTACATCCCGAAACAGAAGAGTGGAAAGACAAGCTTATGGAAGTAAACAAAGAAGTTTGTTCTAAGCCACTACCGCACGGAGAGATGACAGCTTTGATACAGAGTGTAGAAAAGTCTGATTATAAATATCAATGCAGTCAGCCACCTTTGGTAGATTTTTGTCAGAGTGGTGTCTGTATTACTCGTAGGTTTGGTATTGATGCAGCAGAACGTGAGCCAGTCTATGGCGGCCTTAGAAAGTATTTGACTGACCCACCACTTTGGCACTTAGATATGGATGGTCAAACCATAGTATTAGAAACAAAACAACTGCATAACTTTTCTATGTTTCAACAAAGATGTATGGAAGTATTAAATACTTGTCCACCAGATCGTAAAAAAATAGATTGGGTAGCACAACTAAATACTTTGTTACAAGACGTACAAGAAGTGGATATGCCTTCGGATATGACTAAGAGTGGTTTGTTAGAAGAAAGTATTATAGATTTTTGTGTTAGTACAGAATCTATTTCAAGATTGGCCATCATGTCAGGCGGTGCGTATCGTTTTGAAGACACCAACGGAGCCAAACCACAGTGGTGGTTTCGGGGTCGTGATGTCGTTAAATATATTCAAGAGTATAAAAGTATGAAAACAGTTAGGGAGGCAGAGATATTTGATGAACTAAAAAAGATGGGAGCCAACAACTTGGCAAAATGGATAGACAAGAGTGTTGGTAATAAAAATATTTGGGTGTTAGATGTGATTGAGATAGACAATAGTCAGGTCACTGCAGAACAATTTAAGAAACCAATAGAGGATTCAGCATGGGAGTAATTAAATACTTTGGTCCACCTGGAACTGGTAAGACTACTAAATTACTAGGCCTAGTCGAGAACCACCTAGAAGCGGGCATACAGCCCGATGAAATGGCTTTTATATCTTATTCGGTCAAAGCTGCAAACGAGGCTAAAACGAGAGCTAATGCGCTCCTAGGGCTAGGTTTTGATGAGATGCCTTATTTCTGTACCAGCCACGCTTTCTGTAAACGAGTCATGGGTATTGGTCGAGTGATGTCAGGTGAAGACGTTAGAGATTTTTTAGAAGCCTACAGTTTTAATTTGACTAAAAAATACAACATGGACAATCGACGCAGTATCAAGTCCTTGGTCGAAGATCCGTATTTTCAAATCATAGAGAACGCAAAGACAAATTGTCAGAGCATAGAAGAAGAAAGACTGTCGACACTAGTCGGGTTACGTAAGGATGTAACCCCAGTTATTTTAAAAGCTGTGGCTGAGGCGTGGGAAGAGTATCGCCTGGCTAGTGTCCCCGTAATCTATTCGTTTGCAGACATGATTACTAAGTTTCTAACCGAAGGTACAACTCCTAATTTAAAGGTACTCATAGTAGATGAGGCCCAAGATTTAGCTGAACTTAACTGGAGATTAGTTGAAAAGATAGCCAACAGCGTTGAACTGGTATACATTGCCGGAGATGACGATCAAGCTATTTACGAATGGAACGGAGCCAAACCTAAACGCTTTATAGATTACGAAGGTACAAAGATTGTTTTGGATCAATCGTTTCGAGTGCCAAGAAAGGTACACGACGTAGCAGAAACTATTTCTAAAAAGATAAAAGCTCGTGAAGAAAAAACTTACAAGCCTAGAAAACAAGAAGGCACTGTTAGTGAAGTGCCCTCGATAAATCTACTGCCTTTGAAAGAAGGTCAGTGGCTAGTGTTAGCTTCCTGTGACTACATGTTATCGGATGCTGGTAAGGGCTACAGTATTAGAAAGTATTTGATCGACAATGGTTATCCCTTTTCTCATAACCACTATCGTTACATACCCTACAAAATGATCTCAGCTATGACGGCTTGGGATAAACTAAACACTGAAGGTAAGTTGACAGTGGCTGAACTAGGCGATCTATATACTTATTTAGGTAAAGAACATGTCAAACGAGGCTTTATAACTAAAGTATTAAACGAAGAAAACAAAGCACAAGAAGTAACAACACAACAGATAATAGATATGTACGGACTAAAAGAAGAATGTTTAGCTAAGGATTGGCAAGACATTTTTACTAAGAGCATTGATGTGCAACGTCGAGCTTTTATTGAGAAAGCAAAAGCAAACAACGAGGATTTGTTTGGTGAACCTAGAATAGCTATCTCTACTATTCATCAAGCCAAAGGTGGAGAAGCAGAGAATGTTGCTGTATTGTTAGACTTATCTCCCGCACAGCAAGAGGATTTTATTTTAAAACCTGATGGGCTGCACCGACAATTTTATGTAGCAGTAACTAGAGCATTAGAAAATTTATATTTAGTTAAAGCTAGAAACGACAACTATAGGTATTTAGTATGAGCGTATTTAAACCAGCGACTGAATGGATTGCACCAGACACTTTTCCTACCGAATTATTAGTAAAGTCTAAAGAAGTAGCAATAGATTTAGAAACGCGAGATCCAAACCTTATGTCCATGGGTCCTGGTTATATTAGAGGTGATGGTGAGGTTGTAGGTGTTGCCGTGGCTTGTGATGGGTTTGAGAATTACTTTCCGTTTGGCCATGAGTCAGGATTTAATTTTCCTAAAAACAAAGTGGTTAATTTTATTAAGAAAGTTTGTGCCAGTGACAACGATAAAATATTTCACAACTCTACTTATGATGTGGGTTGGCTAGAAGCTTTGGGCATAAAAGTTAACGGTAGGATTATTGATACTATGATTATTGCACCTCTGGTGGATGAAAATCATTACTCGTATTCCTTAAATGCTTTAGGGCGTATGTATTTGAATGAAGGTAAAACTGAGACAGAGTTAAATGAAGCTGCAGCAGAGTGGGGACTGGATCCGAAAGCTGAAATGTGGCGTCTACCCTCGGCTTATGTAGGCACTTATGCTACTCAGGATGCAGCACTCACACTAAAACTCTGGAATTATTTTAAGGTAGAGCTAGAAAATCAAAACCTTTGGAATGTGTTTGATTTAGAAATGGATGTCTTGCCTTTGATTATGGACATGAAACGCACAGGGGTACGTGTAGATTTAGAACGTGCGGAACTAATTAAGAAAAATTTAATTAGTAAAGAGAAGAAACTATTGAAACAGATAGAACAAGATTCTGGAGTGAAAGACATACAAATCTGGGCAGCACGTTCGTTGGCAAAAGTATTTGATGCTTTGAAGTTAAGTTATCTGCGTACACCTACTGGACAGCCTAGTTTTACTAAAGCTTTCTTAGAGAATCATACGCATCCAGTGGCTGCTATGATTAGAGAAGTTAGAGAGCTCAACAAATCTCACAGCACTTTTATTGATTCTATTTTAAAACACGAATACAAAGGCAGAATACACGCAGAGATTAGACAGCTCAAAGGTGAGTCTGGTGGCACAGTCACTGGTCGGTTGTCCATGAGCAATCCAAACTTACAGCAAGTACCGGCACGTAATAAACGTATCGGTCCTTTGATTCGCTCGTTGTTTTTACCAGAAGAAGGAGAGCGCTGGTGTTCGGCAGATTTTAGTCAGCAAGAGCCAAGAATACTAACGCACTACTCAGACTTATCTAAGTATGAAGGAGCAGATATTATCGCGGATGCCTATCGAGAAGGCGACGCAGACTTCCATCAAGAGGTGGCAACCTTGGTAGGTATTGATCGAAGCACAGCTAAGACCATTGGTTTAGGGATTATGTATGGTATGGGTAAAGGTAAACTAGCCGATCAGTTAGGAGTTACCCTGGATGAAGCAGCAGAAGTATTAAGTAAGTTTAATACCTATGCTCCCTTTGTGCGTCAGTTAGCTGACTCTGTTATGCGTAGTGCAAATCAAAAAGGTTACATCAAAACTTTACTAGGTAGGCGTTGTCACTTTGATATGTGGGAACCAGTGAAGTATGGCACGGGTAGACCGATGAAATACAAGGAAGCCATACACGAGTATAATGGCGAAATAAAAAGGGCTTTTGTTTACAAAGCACTAAACAAACTAATTCAAGGTTCTGCGGCAGACATGACCAAAAAAGCTATGGTGGACTGTTATCAAGCAGGTTACATGCCACTGTTACAAGTTCATGATGAGCTTGTCTTTTCTGTGGCCTCGGATGAGGACGTAGCGGAGATAAGTAAACTTATGGAAGATGCTGTACCTTTGTGTGTACCTAATAAGGTAGATGCAGAGGTTGGCAAAAACTGGGGTGACTCGATGGAGTCATCAAACAATTAACTAAAATTTGAGGATCAAATGGATACTACAAAGTGGAAAAGCGTAGCGATACGTAAAGAGATAGTTGAACTGGCTGCTGACATTGGTGAGAAGACAGAACGACCTACGAGTAATGTATTTGCTTTCGCTGTAAAACGTCTCGCTCAAGAGATGAAAGAAGGTAAATTAAAAGAAGTACCGAAAGCATGAAGCACGTAATTAAATACGAGTCACCGTATACGTACAATGACTTTACAAGTGAGGACCGTCCGGAAGGACGTTTCTATGATTGTCATGGACATAAACTGCCCTCGGTGACTTCAATTTTATCAAAGACAAAAGAAGATAACGACGGAATAAAACGATGGATAGAACGAGTTGGTGAAGAAGAAGCAAACAGAATAAGACAAGAAGCGGCTATACGTGGTACTAATATGCACTACATATTAGAAAAACAAATAGTCAATGGGGATCTTTGGGACTATCGTCCAGATAGTCCTGATGAAAAACAGGCGTACAAGATGGCCTGTAAAATAATGGATGAAGGTTTTCCCAGGATCGGTCAAGTCTATGGCTGTGAAGTATCACTGTTTAATACAGATAAATACGCTGGGAAAGCTGATGTGATTGGTATCTTTGAAGGTCAGCCAGCTATCATGGACTTTAAACAAACCAACAAACCCAAACGTCGTGAGTGGATTCAAGATTATTTTTATCAGTTAGTGGCTTATGCCTTGGCTCACAATGCAATGTATGGCACCGACATACAAAAGGGAGCAATCTTAATGTGCTCGGTTGATTTAAATTATCAAGAGTTTGTAATTCAAGGGGATGAATTTAAACGTGTCAGTGAAGATTGGTTGAAGAAAGTAGATCAGTATTGGGCAGAGAATATTTTTACTGATTCAAACGAAGATGTTTAATCTTCTTTTGGTAAATAAAAATCTAAGCCTAAATTTAATCTGTTGCGCAAATAAAAACCTTTTATGTCATTTATTTCTTTAATTGGGTAATATCTATCTTTAGAAATTAAAGCTCCAGCTTTTTCCATTTTTCTAGTGTTTTGATTATAAATTCTTTGTGAAGATGCAGGTGGAACAAAAGGCACAAAGACTCCATTTCTGACAGCACTTCTTAATCTTACAGGGTTAAGTCTTTTTATGTTTGTGTTTAAAACACTATTTTTAACATTTAATCTTTGTGCAGCTTTAATATCTAAATGTAATTCTTTTTGTATATCGAAGAAAGCTCTTTGAGCTTTTTTGTAAGCTTCAATTAAATCTGATGCAGAAACGTCTCCACTTTGTTTAGAGAGTCTTGTAAAAGTTTTAGAGGCATTACTAAATCTTTTTTGAGCTTCGGTTATTTTAAAAGGAATAGATTGAGTTGGATCTACGGTGTTGATTTTAACTCCAATAAAATTTAACATGGCGTCTTCAAACTCTTTTCTCGTCCCATATCTACTAAAGGAAGCTTCGTCAAAAGTACCCGAGGTGACTAGGTTTTTAGTTTGTTGCCAAAAACCAGGCTGTGCTCTTGACCAAGCATAGTCTATGCTTTGTTCAAAATACGAACCTAAACCATCTTCTAGCTCCGCTATCTTTGCTCCTTTACCTAGCTCTTTTCTGTTTAATAATAATTCTAACTGTAGTTTAGGAGCTATTGATAAATCCGTGTATAACTTAACAGTGTTATATACTGCTTTAGTCACCCCGTTTACAGAATTTTCTAAAACATTACCATCGCCCTCTTTAATGTCTCTGATAGCACCTAAAGCAAGTCCTGCAACTGTATCGTAAACAAGTAAATGACTACCATCTACGTAATCAAAACCGCCGCCTTCTTTTTCAGTTCTTTTACGAACTGGAATTATTAAATTTCTATCAATCCAATCTGGACCCATTCTTCTAATTGCCTGTATGTCCTCTTCATCGGCTCCTGTTTCTGCCATGCCATAGGCAACTGCTGCAGCGGGTATACCTGCCATCATACTTCCAAAACCAAACAGTCTAGTGTAGCCTCTTGTTTTTAGTTTACTGTTATCGGATCTTATTTCTGTTGTACCGATTTTAATAATGTTTCCAGTGGTTCGAAATATTTCTGTTGGAAAAGCTACAAAAGGCGCGAACGGAGTTCTTCTTAAAAACTGTACAAATTTTCCTACATAATCGTAGTTTGGTATGGTGTTTCTTACATTGTAAGCAGATAACTCATCTAAAGCATCTGTATAATCTAGTCCTTTAGTTGAGAATCCTAAATTTTTAGTGTGAGTATTTATTTGCTCTAAGCCAATATCAGAGTCAGTAAATATTTTAGAAAACTTTCTTCGTTCTGCTAAAAAACTAGCTATCTTCCAAAAATCATCTGCAGCAGTATAAAGTTTAACCGGTTGCCTACCTGCTTGTTTTAAAAAAGAAAAAGACTTACCCACTTTTCCTTCTCCCTTTGAAGCTAAAAAAGCAGTAAATTCTGCAGGAGTTCGATAACCACCAGAGGCAGCTTCGTCAAATATTTGTATAATTTCTCCTAGTCTTACACTCGTATTCACTACTCCTAACCTAGTTAGCTTATTGTAAAGTTTTTCTGCCTGCACACGACTATCTACTCGTCTACCTTGACTATCATAACCGGTGCCAGATAGCTCTGAACCAATCGCTTTCATAGTGGTAGGAAAATCTTTGTAGTGAAAATGTCCGTTAGCCATATAAAACATACTAGCAGAAGTAAAGTTACGCATTTGTGCCATGGGGCTAAACACAGTTTTAAAAGATTGCAAAATACCTTTTGGTAGTATTACTAACGGATAAAAGTATTTATAAAAAGTAGATTCTTTTTCTCTGTTTAAGGACAAGGCCTCGGCAACTTCTTTAGTTGTGTACAAGTTGTCTAAGGGAGTATCTTCTAGGGGCACTTTGACTGAGTATTTATCTTGTGGAGTTGTAGTAAATAATTTTTCTCCAGGCTCTTGATCTATTCTTAACAGCTCGTCATAAAACTTATAATTTTCTACATATTTTGCAACTTTAGAAACAGTGGCTGCTAGTATTTCTGCAGGGTTTTTAAACTCACCAAATAAAAATCTAAACTCTTTTGGTATGTTAGTTCTTTCGTTTAATACTCTTTTTGCAGGAGAAACTACTTCTGTCTCCGTATCTGTTTCTGATACTAAACCTAATTGTTCGTACGGAATACTTTCATTTTTAATTGTTGCTTTTATAATTTCATCTACTTTTTGCGAGGCTTGTTCTTTAGTAACTACTTCAGGGAACCTTTCACTGTTATTTAAAATATAATTTACTGCTACCTCTTTTGCTTTTATTTGTTCTTTGTTTCTTTTTCCAAAAATACTAGAGGGATTCCAACCTCTAGCGGGATCAAATATTTTATAACTTCTAGTAAAATATTGACCTAGCATAGTTTCAATTACTTCTTTTTTTGTTTTATCTCTGTCACTAGGATCTTTTTGTTCTAAAACAGATTCGGGTAATTCTTTTAAAATTCTTGTACTTAAAGTGTCCATTGTGGAACGCATTTGTAAAGCTATGCCCTGTAAATTAGTTGGTAAATCGCTCAGTCTAATTTCTTTATTTAAATATTTAACAACTAATTCATCTACTGCTTCTCTAGTAGTGAACCGACCATCTTCTATTACTGCAGCATTTGCTGCATCGTCATAGCTATAAGACAACATTAAAGCAGCTTTATTAATTGCACGTTCTCTGCCAAGTCTTTTTCGATCAGCAATAAAAAAGGATTGCCCTGTGGGTCCTGTTGGAGCCAACCAATTTCCTAAAAAAGTTATAGCTTTTGCTAAAAAATTTTCTTTGAATCTATACCCTTTGCCTTTGTTTAAATTGTAGCTTACTATTTTCCAATCTCTTTTTTTACCAAGTTCTTTAGTATTTTTAAATTCATCAAAAGTTCTGCCCGAATCTTCTTCATAGTTGTAAGAAACTATCTCGTTTTTGTCATCTAACACAGCTTTCTTTTTAAAAGTTAATATGTCATTACCATCTCTAACAGAAAATCCTATAGCCTCTCCTTGTTTTGGATCTTTTAAATTAATAATATTTGCTTCAATGTTACCTGCTTCACTTTCGTTTTGAGGCATATCTAGTGACATCGGAGTTTGTTTTTCAGCAAAAGTTGTTTGTTCATTAGATATTTCAATCGCTAACTGTCCTTTGGCTATTTCTTCAGCTAGTTTAGAACTGGTTTCTTTTGCAGCTTGTTCTACTGTTGGAAACAAATGTGGTGAAGTTTGAGAAGCTTTTATAGCCAACTCTTGTTTACTGTTTGTTTTTAATAATTTTTTGTAACGATCAAAAGTTAGTTTATTAAAAGTGGCTTTGCTATTACCACTTCTAATAAAAGCTGCTTGAACATTATTAGCCGCAACTATTTCTACAGCTTCTGCATAACTGCCATCAAAGTTAGGATTTATGTCTCTTGCTTGTTGTCTAATAAAACCAGGTAAGATTTCTCCATCTTTAGTTTGTTGAGTTATTTCTATTATTTCTGTTTCAACTCTATCGGCTAAATCATTTTCTGGAAGAGCAGATAACTCACCAAACTCTTTATAACCTTTAGTCCTACGTTGAGTTTCTTCTTCTAATTTAATTCTTTCTAATAAACTTACTTGATCATCTATTGTTTCTTCAAACCCATATTTATCTGCAGCAAACTTTTGTAATTCTATTAAATTTAAATCTTCTAAATTATTTTCGTTAATAAAAGTTTCAGTATCAGCTTTTGCTTGTTCATCAATTTTTGCTAATTCTAAAGTGTTCTCATAATTTTCTTTTAAAGTTTTTGCTCTGGATCTACCAGCAATAACCCCAAGTGGCCCTCCTCCAACTACACCCAAAGCAAAAGAGTTTATTAAACTTGAAGTAAGTTCTTCTTCATCGGAAGAAACGCCAGTATTTGCTTCAGCAAGTAAATCAATTACAAATTCTTGTGAAGCTTCGGTGGTACCTTCAGCCACAGCTGCAGCTAAACCTTGGGCAGCAGCTCTTAAACCTACATTTGGAGGGACTCCTCGTTTGACCAACTCGTCAACGGTATCATCAATTAAAGCTCTACCAACTCCTTTTTTTCTTATTAATTGTGGTAGCACTCCTTTTAAACCAAAAGCTAAGGCTGCTGTATCTAATGCTCCAACAATAGCTCCACCTCCAAGTGCTGCTAAAGGATCTTCAAAACCTTCGTCAACTCTACGCTTCATCTCTCTATCTATTTCACCAGCTCCTAAAAAAGATGAAGGTAAAAAAGCACCTAGTCCTCCTCCTATTTGTCCTGCTCTTAAAGCGGTTAGTCCTGTAACAGCTGGGAGAGCTGCTGCTCCTCCCGCAGCTCCTATTACAGCTAAGGGTACTGAGGCAAGTAATGATGGTATGACTTGTGGGATAGCGCTAGTAAATAGCCAGTCTGCTGCATCGCCTAGACTGTCAATATCTTCTATTTCCATAGGTCGACCATAACGTGCTGCTTGTGCTTCCCTATTTTCTACAACTGAATTTCCATAATCAATTAAACCTTGATTATCAAAAGCCTCTCCTAGCACACGAATACCAGCACCACCGGTAGCTACTAGTTGTTGAAAAGATTGATCTAAAACTTGAAAGAATCCAGGATCTTCTATGGGTTCAAAGTTTTTTGGTGTAGAAGAATTACGAGCTTCTTCTAAAAGAGTTAAATAATCCTCTTTGGATATTTGTCCACTAATAAATTTTTGATTTGCTTCATTAAAAGACACACTATTTATCCTATGATCCACTTAGCTTAAGCGCAGCTAAAGCAGTGTTTATCATATTATTAATTTCTGCTGGGTCGTCTATTCCAGAAGCCTCAGCTTGTTTTAATACATTGAGAACAACACTCTCTGTTAAATAGTCTCTTTGTCCTTTTGAACCAGCTAAAGCTCTTATCATTAATTCATCAGCTGAGGCTCCAGCTTTTGCTCCAGCACCTTGAGCTTGTCCAACTACGTCAAAAAATCCTGATAAACCACCTTGTTTGCTTTTGCCACTCATTAAACCAGCGGCAGTTACATTTCTTTGTAAATTTTTTAAACGATCATAATAAGGAGTTAAACGTTCTTCTAAAGTTAACTGTGTAGAACCAGTCAATGGAACACGGTCTTTTTCTTCTGGGTCTTTTTCTTCTAGCTCTTTTCCCTCTCCACCGCTTATTTCAGTTTCCGATGATTTTCCAATAATTTCTTCTTTAATTATTTGTTTGGTAGTTCCTTCTTGTTTAAATAACTCTAAACGAGCTCTAGCTGCATCCAATCTCTCTTTAATTTGATCTATGTAAGTAGTGCCTCCAGCTAAAGGACCTCTGTCTCCTATTTTTAATTGTTCTTCATAAGCTTCTTCAAGTCTTTTTACAATTTCTTCTTGTTGTTTTATTTTTTCTTCTACATATCCACCCTTTTCCATGGTCAATGGAGCTTGCGGTTCTTGTGCGGTGCCACTAAAAACTGCTTCTATTTCTGGAAAAGTTGTAGACATTTCTTGATCAAATTCATCTGTCATTAAAGTTATATTAGTTATGTCTATGTCTACATCTAATCTTTGTGCAGCGTCTCTAACTGTGTCTTTAAATAAATCTTCAGCTTTATCTGTGAAAGACTGCAACTCTAAAGTAAATTGTTCCATTGAATCTTTTGTTATATCTTTTTCTTGTACAAAAGTTTTTATCGCTTCTTGTAAAAGATCCCTTTGTTTTTCTACTTCATCTAAAAATATTTCTTTTTTTCCTGTAGGTTCTAAATCTGTCTCTGCTTTATCTGTTACTGCACTTTCAAGTTTTGGAGCAGGGTCAGTTACATCAGGTAGCGGAACTTTAGTTGTTTGTGGGTTCATGGTAGAAACCATATTATTTAAAGCTTCATTTATTTGTTGATCACCAGACTCAAATACTTCTGG
>CAACVD010000432.1_pt1 | contig 17935 bp, 13 predicted proteins | sample 2381771 | NCBI WGS metagenome assembly CAACVD01 (sample SAMEA5211965, study PRJEB30684) | marine metagenome | biome: Marine; feature: Epipelagic; material: Water | collected 2015-10-15 | depth 15 m | reverse complement strand
ATCCATAAGTAACGCCACCATCCAAAAAGTTTATATCACCACCATCAGCATCAAGAATAATATCTCCTGCAACATCAAGAGTGAGGTCACCAGAAGTATTAGCTATGTTGCCAGTAACAGTTACACCAGAAGAAGTGGTGGCTAGTTTGGCTGCGTTGTCATAATACAGAGTTACTGCGCCATCAGTCTCAAACTTACCCATATACTCAGTAGCACCCTTTTGGATAAACACGCCTGTTCCATTAGAATGAATTTCTAGCTTGCCATCACCAACATCAGCTATTTTTGAATTTCCATCATGGTAAATTTCTAAATCTGAGCCTGACCCAAATATGGCTTTTCCATTATCAGGTAATTTTATGTCGTGATTAAAAATAGCAGTTCCTGCATCAGACATATCAAGGGTCAGTGCCGTAATATCCGAACCACCATCAGCCCCTGCAAATTTTATATCTTTGTCATTAACACTAGAGGATATAACAAAATCACTTGAATCATTAGTAAACTTTCCAAACTGAGTTCCATCATCTAATAAACGTATATCGCCGCCATCTGCATCAATTCTTAAATCCCCTGCAACATCTATAGTCATGTCACCAGAAAGACCTATAATACTGTCTCCACCAGTTATTCGAATATCATTCCCACCAGTAGTATTACCTATCCCAAGAACAGTAGATAAGTTTCCTGCGCCACCCCCTGCAACTTGAGTATCAACATAAGCCTTAATAGATTGCTGAGTAGCTAAATGCGTAGCACTATTAGAACTTAAATCATCTTCGTCTTTAATTGCGGTTCCGCTTACCCCAGTATTTAGAACTGGTGAAGTTAAAGTTTTATTTGTTAATGTGTCAGTTGTAGCTCGACCAACTAAAGTATCTGAACCAGTTGGTATAGTAACCGTACCACTATTACTAATGCTAGTAATAATAGGCGTAGTAAGAGTTTTGTTAGTAAGTGTTTGTGTACCTGTTAATGTTGTTACAGTTGAATCAATCGCAATGTCATCTGCATTAGCAGTAATACCTGTACCACCTATAACGTTAACTGTTACATCGCCACTTGTGCCACCACCAGTTAAACCTGTTCCTGCGACCACTGAAGTAATATCACCAGTTGGAGCTCCTGCTATTGAAGAATCAACATAAGCTTTGATTGACTGTTGAGTTGCTAGATGAGTTGCAGAGTTCGAGGACATGTTGTCCTCATCTTTTATAGCCGTACCAGATACACCAGTATTCAACACAGCACTTGTAAGCGTCTTGTTTGTAAGTGTGTCTGTCGTTGCTTTACCTACCAAAGTGTCAGTTGCATTAGGTAAAGTTAAAGTCCGAGAGCCATCAAGTGATGCAACTTCTAATTTTAAAGTATTACTATTTTGATAGTATTGAATTTGAGGAGTGTTATCAGCTAAAAGCTGAATAGCTTGGTCGCCGGTGCTTGTTAAAAAATCATAAATACTATTTGCTGATTTAAAATCAATAGAGCTAGAAGAGTTGTTAATTTGTAAACCAGCACCATTAGCTTGAATTTGAGGTGATGAACCTAATTGAAATGTAAGCCTAGTTGTCCCATTGTTTTTTAAAAAAACTTGAGAATCATCAGCATCTAATATAATATCACCAGAAGCATCTACAGTAAAATCACCAGTTGTAGTCATTGTATTTTGATTTGTTAATGCAACTGTTCCACTAGCATCAGGTAAATTAATTGCTCTTGATCCTGTTGGATTAGTAACACCAAATGTTGTTGTATTACTATTTTGATGAAAAAGCATTTCTGGAGTTGCGTCATTATTAAATTGTATTCTTTGCTGACCAGAAGTTCCTAATATGTTTACCTGTCCACCAGCTGGTTTTAAATCAATATCAGTTGGGCTAATAATAGTTAAAATAGAAACAGTATCTAAAACTAAATTAAGAGTGCTAGAAGAAGCTACAAGTAAATCTCCATCAGCATCAAAAGACACAAGTTTAGAAGCTCTGTTAGCAGCCGTAGGTAATACCATAGATTTTTCAGCATCAAAATCTGGCAGTCTTATTGACCTATCTACTTCATCCTGAAGATCTGCATTAATAGCAATCATTCGATCAAGTTCTGTATTTAACGAAGCAATATTAAATGGACCAGATGAAGGAAAATCTGTTGTTCTATCTAAGTCTATTGATCTTGTAATAACAACAGTAGAACCACCAGAAGCACCAGTTACACCTATAGTAACAGTGCCAGTCGAACCGTCACCACCTGATACAGTATAATGTGTTGTAATTGTTTTTAATGTTCCATCAACATAAACATTAAGATCTCCATTATCAAAAAACTCAAATGGAACAGCAAAAGATGTTTGAGTAACACCTTGACCAACTGCATAAGATACACGGGGATCATTATCTGATAAATTGATCGTCATACTTCACCTCTTTTTTTATGGAAATAGCAGTGAATAAATAAACTCACAACGCACAAATCAATATCTACCGTACCCAGCAAAACCGCCATCATCATCAATTGCATTATCTAATGCTGATGTCATATCGTTTACTAAACCATGAATAAACCAAAGGCGCATATATGGTAAGGATCTAATAAGATCTTTAGCACCTTCTCCATAGTTACCTTCGTACAGTTCATTCATGCCTTCATAATATTGTTGCAGTATAGAAGGTCCAGCACCACCAACAGCAGTAAGTGCATTCAAATAGCTCTCTTCTTCAGGAAACTTTGGACGAACTATACCTTCCATATAGTTTTGACCAGTAAGTGCCATTGACATAGCCATGCTTTGATAAAAGAAATCTGTGTAAATAGCAGCAACACCAGAGTAATCAAATGCTCTAGCCAGTTTATCAGTCATAGGTAAGTTTTCCCAAGCTCTTTGACTTCCTGTTGATGTCATAGATTTAAGCTCAAGACCAAGATAACCTAGTCCAATCATCCACATTGTACCAAACAATGGTGACTTCATCTGACCTGTTGTGTAAGCAGCAATAGTTTTATTTATGTTTGCAAGTGTGTATCCATAGAACTGAAAGGGTAAACTTAGCAAACCATTTTCTATTCTAGCAAATCCTTTATACTTTGGATCTTCCTTCATTCCAAACTGTCTTGCTATTCTCATAGGAATAAGAGCAACGCCATCAGCTAGTCTTGGTCGATCAGCAGGTGTAGCCATCATAATAGTATTTAAAACACCAGAAGATAAAGACCTTCTAAATCTTTGTTGTAATTCTAAATCAGTCCATTCATCCGTGTTTGCATAAATTAAACCTGAGTCACCTTTTTCCCACTTAGTCCCCTTTTGAGTTGCAATCTTTTTAGAATCTTCAATAGAAATATTGTTCCGTCTTAAATATTCTTTTTCCCATTTTTTAATTTTAGGTAAGTTCATTTCTTTAGCAAGCTTTGGATTTGATTCTTTAATAGACATCATAATCAACTGATCTTGTCGAACTATCCCATCTAATCGTTTTAAACTTTTTGTAATAGGAGTAAGTAAATTTAAAATATAAAAAGCATCTTTGCCTCGCTCCCAAACATTGTGATACAATGGATTAGAATATAGCTCATCGCTAAATCGCATACTTGTGCTTTGCATTGCACCTTCTAAAGCCTCACCAGCTTTAGCAACTTCATCAGCAGCAAGCTTAACTCTTAAATCACTGCGAGATAAAATAGTTTTTAGAGTACGACCAACACCATGTTCTGCCATTATTCTACCAAACTCAGATATAGTAGAAAAGCCAACACGACCCATATAATTAAGAGTTGCAAGATCTTTTAATACTTGAGCTGTTCTTTGACTCCAAGAGTGAGGCTCTCGAACAGCAGTATTCATTACTCGATCATACGCTGTTCGAATATCAGCAACAACTCTATCAGCTTTTTCATACTTCATTCCTGAAGCAATCAACTCATCAAACTTTTCTTCAGCAATGTCATCCATTGTTTTGCCATTAAACTTAACAGCAAAAGAATAACGAGGTGCAACCTTCATAGTGTAAGCCATAAAAGTAGTAATAGGATTTGTTTCTATAAACTCTTTTACCAAATAGTTAGGAATATCTAATTGACGGTGCATCATATGTTTTGATTTACCATAACCAAAAAAAGAGTTTTCAAAACTTGTTTCATCAGACATGCCAAGAATATTATCTATTGTTTGATTTACTCTTTTTTCAATGTCTTTTGGATCTTTGCTTACTTTAATTCTTTCAGTTGGATTATCTGGCGACCATCGAATAACTTCAGGATTTTTTTCATACCAATCGTAAAGTATTCTAAAAAAAGCCTGTCTGTTTTTTTCAATAACTTTCTTTTTCCAATATCGAGGGTGAAAGATATCTTCATTAGGAGGTTTTACACCTGCTGTTTTTTGTGACAATTCAATATCTTCAATAGTTGCAAGTATGCCATCATAGTGTGCTTTGTATTGAGCAAGCCTATCTTTAACTCTATTTAAATGTTTTGCCTGACTCTTGCTAAGTCCAAGTTTTTTACCTGACTTTGATTTTGCTTCGTATCTTTTAATAATATCTTCATTATTTTTTATAACACCTGCCCAAAAAGTTTTTTGTTTTTTAAAGTGATCAATTGTCCCAATTAATCCAGTGTCAATTAAACGAGTTTCCCATTTTTTAGCATAGACATTAAGAGCATTAATAACCTCTTGTTCTATTGCATTATCACCTTTTAATCCATCAATACGCTTTTCATTTATTTTAGAAACAAATGCATCAAACTTTTTTTGTTTGCCTAATGGGTAATCTAAAAACTTTATAGTTCCTTCTGGAGTAGATCTTGCAAAAGCATTAAGAAGCAAACCATATAACTGTGCTGTTTCAGCTTTATATCTTGGTTGATCCATATGAACAGAACGACCAAGTGTTTGACCATTTACATGAGCATTGTGAAACTGACCTAAGTCTCCTTCTACATCATAATGAGTTTGTTTAACTGATATTGGAACAGCATCGTCCAACATATTTCTTTTAAATCCACTCGTAGCAAACTTAAAAAACCAACTATTAGTAAACCAGTTTTTTACCAATGAGGGATCTGGCGGTGCATCACTTAAGTTTGCAATAAGCTCATCTGTTTCTTCTGTTGTAGTTTTAATAACTTGAGGAGCTTTACCGCTTTTAACCAAGCCGACCAAACTGCCTAAAGTAAAACCAGCAATGCCAGACGTACCAATGTTTAAACCAGAAGTAAAAGGGTCTCTATAAACAGGATCAGAAGATGCTTTAATAGCTTCTTCAGCAGTCGACAAAGCAACATTAGCTTTTGCAACATTGATACCTGTTTGTAATGCGCCTTTAGTAATACCAATAGGTAATGACACTAAATTAATAGGATCAAAGAAAGAAGATAATAATATATTACCTATTGAAGAATTAGCTAGTGTTTCATTTCTAGCTTTAGATCTATCTATTCGATCAACCAAATAGTTAAGATGATCCTCACTTCGAGCAAACATAAGATTAAAAGCATACTTATGATATGAAGGATCAAGCTCTCCAACAGCACCAACAACATCATAATCAGGATCAAAGTCCATCATTTCATCGCCCATCATTGTAAAGTTCTCAATGAATGGCGACCACTGCCCTGCTATAGCTCCATATGTTTCTAACAGACTTGCCTTGTCATCTACTGTAGCTAAAGGATCTCTTGTTGTAGCTAAGAACGGTTTTACTTTGTAAGCATCAATCATATATCACCTAGAATAACGGCACTGGTTTTGCTCTATTACCACCTAGCAAAGTTGTTGCACTATCATAAATTTCTTTTAATTCTTCAGGCTCTAATCTTCCTTCAACAGAATCTGCACTGCCAATATAGTTTTTCATTTCATCAGATATTTGAAATGCAATAGTCATTTGTTTTTCTGTACCTTCATGAATAATAATTTCTTGCAATTCATAAGTACCCAAATCATCTACAAACATAAGCTTCATAGGCATAAATGTTTGATCTTCTGGTCTTACAAGATGAGGAAACATTGGCATTAAAACAACTGGTATCTTTGCCTCTTCACCTGTTATGTTTGCAATAGGTCTTTCATTAACATGATCATACAAAGTAAAACCAAACTGACTAAGCTGGCTTTCTATTGAGTTAACAAAAAATTCTTTTTCAGCAGGTGGTAAATAAGCATCTAAAGCATGACGCGTTCTTGATTTAGAGCCTACTGGTCTTGATTGATCTAAAACAAATTGAGCTTCTTTATATCTTTGTTCAAACTTTTGTTTAATTTCTGCTTTAATTTGCTCAGGCTTCAAAGAAGAAGCTATTAAAAATTCAGTGTAAGCTCCCAACTCAGCAGATGTTGCTAAATCATAATCACGACCAAGAACACTTGGATCTCTTAAAAAGTCTTGTACACTTCTTACTTTTCCATTTGAATTTAAACCAAACAATTTTGCTCGTCGTGCATCAGCTTCTGTTTTAGTAGGCTCTTGAAACAGTTTATTTATTTCAGTCATTGCTTCTACGGCGTTAGCTGTTCGACCTTGCACTCTACTGCTAAGTGCATATCTTAATTTTAGATCTTCTTCTTCAGAAAAAAATCTTTCTGTTGTATTTATAACTTTACCATCTGGTCGTCTATATTGATACATCATGCCCCAAAACATAAGAAGATTATCTGCATCTGGGGCAGCACCAAGCTGAGTAAAAGTTTTAAGACCATTAACAATATTTTCTGGCATACCTAAAGCTGCTATACGCATATTGTCTTCAGTCCAAGTATCTCGATTGCTAATATCAAAACCTTTTTTAGTTAATATTAATTGAGAAACCTCACTTGCTTTAGCTGGAGTTGTTTGACCTAATCTAAACAGTTCAATTTCTTGAGCAAACTCAGCTTCTTTTCTAGATTTTTCTTCTAATCCATATTTATCAACAGCTTCTTTTTCTATGCGTTGAGCAATAGCGTTTTTTTGTCCATCTAATAAATCTTTAGTGGCATTATCTACTGTTTTTTTATCTTCAGTTTTTAAAAATTCTCCATCTCTACCTGTTCTTATGTAGTAAGCAAGGGACTTCATAAAAGAAGAATTATTATTTGTTGGAGAAGCTATAAGATTATTAACAGTATTTCTAGCATCTTCTGTTTCAAAACCTTGTTTTAACTTTTGTTTAGTTTCTCCAACACCTAGAAAACCTTTTGTTGCTTTATCAAAGTCAGAAAAGAATTTATCAACATCACTCTGATCTTTTTCACCATTTTGGTATCCTATTAATAATTCTTCATGTTTATCGTTAAGATCTAAAAGAATATCTTCGCGTTTTAGTGCTTCTACATTTGCGCTAGTTGATTTATTTATTTCTGCAGAAAACTCACCTGCTGTATTTTCATCTAACAAATTATATTTATCTAATAATACAATTGCTTCTTGTTGCTCTAGAGTAGCTAATTTATAAGCTTCACTAGAAGTAGACATAGTTGATATAGCAGCTATAAAATTTTCAGCATTACCAGTAGCTGCAGCACGTTTTATAAACGGAAGAATTAAAGCTTTTTCATGTGCAGTCTTATCTCTTTGACCTTCTACCGTATCGTATTGAGAGTTTTCTCTTACCTCTGTATCTACCTGATTATTAAATTGTTTAATTTTTCTTGCAATATTATAAGCTGCATAATCAATATCACCACCGTCTTCAAAACCTTTTTGTGATACTTTACTTGCATACAAAGTGTTTTCATCAATTGCAGAAAAAACAGTTCCAAGAAATTTATCTTCTCGTTGCTGATCACTCTCTCTTGTTTCCGCTTCATCAAAAGCTTCGTTGCGTCTCTGGATAGCAAGTATATTATCAGCATCACTAAATGCAGCATTAAGTTCAGCCATAACAGTTCTTCTGTTAGAGCCTTTTATCATTTCTTGAATAGTTGTTTTTCTTACACCTTTTTCTGTGCCATCAGTATTAAAATAAAAAGTTTGTTGATATAATTTTTTTACCTTGTCACTTTTTACGTTTGGTAATGAAGCACCAAATGTACTTATAAGATTTGTAAGTTCTGCTCTTTCTAGCTGTGTTAGATTTTGTCGTGATGCTTCACCAATAACAAAAGAAGAAACAATTTGACCAGCAGACTGATCGATATAATTTTCAGTAGCACCATCTATTAATATGTCAGAATCAACGCCAGATTGAGTTGCTACGGCTCTTTGATAAGCATATGCTAAAGCATCCTCTGCGCCATCAACACCATTGTTAGCCATAACAGCAATTTCATTTAATGACTCATCATTTGTTTTTGCAATGAACTCACCATTGTTTTTACGAGATCTATTTCTTTGTTGTTCAAGTAAACCTACATAAGTAGATTCTTTAACAGCATTACCAATTTTATTTACATACTCTTTAAAACGCCCATCAGATGTTTTTGAAAACGTTTCTAAATAAGCATCCATTTCATTTTGAAAGCCAAGAGGATTACGATCATGTTTTACTCTAAGCTTTTGTGCTTGTAGTCGAATGTCAGTATCCATTGTATCAACGAATCTTTGCTCGACTACTTTTTGATAAGCTTCTCTTGCAATGCGTCCAAAACCTTCTGGAGCTTTTAAAGCTATAGGTTTTCCATCTGCATCAAAAGCTTTAAACTTGGAAGTTTCAATAGCATTAGCTGCATCTTGACCAGCTTTTTCTGCTGCTGCTGCATCAATACGATAAGCCTTTGATCGTATTTCTTCACCTGCATTTATGTATGATCTAGCTGTTGCCCCAGCATCAGTATCAAAACTAACAACACCTATTCTTTGATTTGTAGCTGTACCTTTTCTACGAATAACCTCTGCCATTTATTATCCCCCACTACCACCTGCCGCTGCAAAAAATCCTGATTCTTGCAAATCGTGCAAACCTGACATAAAGTTAGCAGCACCTGATATTCTTATAGCTGATGCTCTATTTTTACCACGTTGAACTTCAATTAAACTTTGAAGGGTTTGTTTTGATTTTTCCATATTTGCCTGACTTGCCATTATAGCAAGATCATCAAATGTTATATCTTTTTGCGAATCCATAAAAGCAGCAACACTTTGATCATAATCTCTATTTTTAAGTAAAGCACCTTCATTATAAGCTATATCATCAAACATTTGAGCATATCTTTGTGTTTGTGCTTGAGAAGCAGCCGCTTCACCTCTAATACGATCTGTAATCATATTTTCAGCAGTATCTTTGCTTTGCTGTTCTTCTGCTCTAGCAGCATCAGCAGAACCCTTTAGTGATAAAGCTAAACCCATAACCTGAAATATAGACATTAAATTATTAACTCCGCTATTAAACCATTAACTTGTAAATCTAATGGTGCATCTTGTGTTATTGTTATTTGAGGATCTCTATTATATCCAAGCAATCTAAATTCTTTTTTACCACTAAAAGGAGTTAATTGCTGAGATAAATCATCAGTAACATTTCTAATTACTAAAGCTGTATCATTTACTTTAACAGCTAGTGTACTATTCAAATCTAAAAATACAGAACCAAGACCTCTTGGCAAACCAGTAGTTGGACCATTTGTTACTTGAGCATCTATTGGATTTGTTTTTAGCTCAACATCAAAATTAAATCCTATTTCAGCTGATGAAAGAGAAGCATCAACAGAAGATACGTTTATAACACCGCTATTTACAGTAAACTCTCCAATATAGTTGTTTCCATTAACAACTCTTAACACAGCACCATTATTAAAATCTGCTGCTACATTAAACACACCATTAGATCCGCTATATGTTTTTGCCATGTCTAAATTAAATGTGGAATCAAATTCACAAAGATGTATTTTCTTTGTGCCATCTCCCAAATCATATTCTACATTTACAAATACACGATCATCAATAGTTACCGAAGAATGAAACTTACCATTAGTTGTAAACTCTACCCAACCTGCACGTTGTTCTGCTCTATTAGAATTAAATACAGCCATTGTGCCATCATTGTTTATAACAAATACATAACTTTCAGATCTGGATAACGCCCCATAAAGAGTATTCATTTCTATTGGCGTTTTAATTAAATGAGAAGAAATAGTAGATATTGGATTTGCTACATAAGCAGCTTCACTATCACTAAACAAATACTCTCTTACAATTTGACCACCTTTTTGAACAAATAATGTTGCACCATCAATAGATTGAGGTCTAATAAATCCAGAGCCAAAAGGTGTCTGTCTTCTAATTTGTGCATTAGTAGGTGTAAGAGATTGATTTTGAAATGCTGGAACAAACATTTCCGCAGAAGCCGCAAAAATTTGCAAATCTCTATTTGAAACAATATGTCTAATTTGCTGTATTTCACCAATAGCAGCAGTAAGATGAATAGATTCATTGTTCTTAGCTTCAGCGACATCAAAGTTATAATATGAAGCTATCTTACTAAACCAAATACTATCTGGTTGTGATATAGTACCAGCAAAAACTAATCTGTTTTCATGAAATGTAACAGCAGCAGGAAATCCACGAAGAGAAGAATAAGATTGTTCATCCCAACTTGTCGTTGGCGCATGAGTAGTTACGCTTGGTGTGCCACCACCTAACTCTGAATCATTAGCAGAACCACCTGCTGTAAATGTAAAAACATCATCACTAATAACACCAGCAACAGTTCTTGCTCCATTTAAATTACTTATACTTATTCCACCAACTGTATCACAGTTAGAAAAAGTAATTGAATCACTTACTTTCATTCCATGATTAAGAAGAGTAACTTCAACAATATTAGAACCATTATTAGTTCTAAGTGAATCAGGATTTAGTTTTACTGTTAAGGCATCAAGTATATCACCTGTTGCAACAGTTGAATTTGTAACACCAGTTATTTCTATTTCTTGTCCATTATATCTAACAGTTGTTCCAATATGTTTTGATGGTGAATCTGTATTCCAATATGCAGAACTAGTTGTTAACGTTACTCCACTGCCACTTGTTGCAGATGGATCAAGAGTAACACCAGCACTTTGAAATGGGTAATAAGGTTGATAAACTTCTTTATTGTCAGACTTTTGATCAAATTGAAATGACTCTACTTGAAAAGTAGTTAATCCAGTTCGAACAATTTGTTGAGGTATAAATGTTTGATGTGCAATAAACATAACATCACCAGCTTGTGCATATGTATATTCATGTAAAAAATCATGATCAAATTTAAGAGCAGCACTATTTATATCTGCTGTTATTGTTTGAATTAAAGAAACTGCACCAGTGCTTGGATTAATTTGAAATACTCTTACTTTAGCATTTTCAAGAGAAATAATATATCTTTCATCATCAGAAAATATAAATGGTAATAATCTACATTGTTGTACTTTTGCTTCATTAATAGTTGTATCAAACTGAAAAATATTTTGTAGACCAGATCTTTTAATAACACCGCCTTCAGTTCTTATAAAAAAGTTTTTTAATCTTTGGGCAGATTGATTATAAACTGGAGAATCAGTTCGAGAATATAAAGAAGGGCTTACTTCACCAAATGCAAAGTTTGTTAATGGTACTCGTACTTTCTGCATTATGTTCGCCTATTAGTGATAAACCTATTTGTTGTAAGCTTTCTTGTTGTTTGTTGTTGTGAATCTAAATTTCTAGCTTTCATCATACTAGCTGCTGCTTGTTGAGACATAAGTGTGGCAAGAGATTGATCCCTTGCTAAAGATAATGCAAACACGGAAGCAAGCTCATATTCAACAGCTAATGTAAAATATGAAGGCCAATCTTGTTCATTAGCACGATAAGTAAAATCAAGAACCAAACTTGCAGAAGCATCTTCGTTGCAAAAAAGTTTATCACCGTATGTTTGATATTCTATTGGAAAATCATTTACAGTAACAACATGAGTCATTAACCACCCACTAGGCAATTGATATGCAGCATCAAAACGACCTGTCGGTGCTTCAGTCAATCTGTTTAATACAGCTTGATTTGTTGAAAATCTCCAACGTGTATTTACTAATGATGCTCTAGCAACGTCTTCATACATATTAGAAGAAACTAATGCTTCATTATTACCATCATCAAAAGATGAAATAGGATCTGCACCTATTAAAATAAGAGCGCGGCTACATACATCTACTGGTGAATTTGCCGCTGTACTTGAAACCGCCATATAAAATCCTCAAAGAAAGGTGGGGCCGAAGCCCCAACCTATTAGTCGCCATCGGTTTCAGCTACTGCCGTACCATCAGATACGTCAACAACAGTACCAGTATTCGATAAAACAGTACAAAAATTTGTTGTCGGAACATTAGTATCGCGAACGATAATTAAGTCTCGAACATCAAGCATGTTTGCTGCATCATTAAAATACCCAGCACTGTTTACAGCGGCAATAGCATCAGCGGATGTATACATCCACAAGCTACCGTTTGAATCACCACCGACACGAGTTAGTCCACTTGCGCTAAAAGCCATTTTCTAACCCTCCTAGTTGTTATCTAGCAGTTCGTATATACCATTGTCATCAATGACAACAGAACCCATTGACATCATAGATGTCGCTAGGTGCGATACTTTTTCTGCTACATAGTTTACTTCAGTCTGAACATCAGCGTTCACACCAATTCCAACTGCTCTCATGTGGTAAACAAAATTCTTACCACCAGCCACAGCCGATGTTGAAAAGATCTTGAAGCCCAAGAACTCTTTCATTGTCATACCGCCAGCAAACGGTAAGTTTTGTGGTCCAACAAAATCACTAGAAGCAAACTCGTTAATATTAAACAAGTCTGCAAAACCAGCAGGGGACATAGCAATATAGCGTTGTCCATCTTCTGGAATGCTTGCTGTTCCAAATGTTTCAAAAGCTGATAGTAAATCTGCTTTTTCTACCGCAGACGATGTATCGTGCAACTGAGTTGAGTTAGCACCAGCATCCATAGCTGTTGTGATAAGCTCATCAGTCTTACGACCCAATGCAGCAGCAGCACTTTCAGCGATAGCTTGACGCTCGTTGATATTTGTTTTCAACTCATCAAGTTTATCAATGTACTCAGCAGCATAGAAGTCAGACATTGTTACTTCCACATTAGTATGTGCAAGTTCCATTGGTGTGACGTTACCGTTGCGTGATTTAGTTGAAGCAGTTCCAGTTCCTATTTTCTGGAATCTTGCAGTGTTGCCTGACACATTCGTAGAACGAATGGTATTACGCAGCTTAGAACCCATGCGCTGGTATGCAAGATGCACATCGGTTTCAAACTGTTTAATAAAGGCTTGGTCAATTGTATTAGCCATTTTACAGTTCCTAAGTTAAGTTAAGTTTTGCATCTTTGGTATCTGCTCTACATCCTCAATGAAGTTATCCTAATGGGCTTCTCAGTGTATTACAGGCATTGATGTTTTATCTGAAACATAATTTTTTTCAGGATTGCAACGCACAAAATCAACATATCGTATATTTTTTTCTTTAGTAAAACCTATTGGATGAAAGCCAAGCCATACTGCCCAGTTCAACATTGATATATATTCATCCCTTATTTGCATAGATAATTCATTATATGATTGATCTAAAAAAGATATTAAAAGCTTTGATCCTCGAGCAAGACCTTTAAAGTTTTTTGTTATATGTTTTGTAAATAAACCAAAAAGCTGTGGTGGTTCTTCAGAATAAAAAACACCACTTACCATCATTATATCCCAACTTTTGTTTCTTATAGTATAAACTTCAGAATCTTTTTGAAGATCAAGTAAAGCTTCCAAAGTAGAAGAGTAGCCAAGATTTATTAACTCTTTTTCTGTTTCTTTATGAAGAATAGGTAATATTTCTAATATATGATTTGGATGAAAAGGGGTCATATAGTATGACCCACTTTGTAATATTTTTACCTCATCCATATAACTTTTTATAACCATCATTCACTTGATTTACAAAGTTATTATCTCTTTTAGCTGGATTCCAATACCTTTCATCTCTTTGCATTTCTTGAAGCTCAACCTCATTAAAGTTAGAAGAAATATTAGTTTGATCAGATACAGATGGATCTTTTAAAGCTTCCATTATTGCCTCCATTGCAATAACACCTTCAGCACTTTCAAACATTCTTTCTATTGCTGGTATAGTTTCTTCTGGGAAAAATTGATTAGCAAATAAAGATGCAGCTTCTATTCTAGATTCTGAATTGTCACCAAGTCTTTCAGACTCAGCTTCAAGATCTGTATCATTAGGAAAAGCACTCATATACATATCAATGCCTTTCTTAAACTCTTCATGGGTATATCCATTTTCAAAACAATGATCAGCCCATGATTTTAATGTTTCACTTTCAATAGCCTCTTCTTCGTTAAGATAATCAGGTAATTCATAATCACCAACATTTGTTGGAACACCTTCTGATGCTTGCTCAGAAAGTTCATTCATCAATCGTTCCCTTACCTCTTCTTCCTTTTCTCCAAGTTTTGTTGACAAAGATGTATATGACTTTGCCATATCTTCTGGACTATTAAACTTTTCTGGAAGCCACTCAGGTCTTTCAGAGCTTTGCTCTTCTTGTTGTGAGGTTTCTTCAGTTACAGCCTCTTCAGTTACATTCTCTTCATTCATTTTTGCCCTCCTTAGATTTAATTGTGCTAGCATGATTTGTTCTTGAAGAAAGCAAACCTATAATAAATCTTTGACCTTCTAAATGTCTAAGCTCATCATTAGAAATGTTTGGACCATTTGCAATATCAGTTGTAATAGACTTTAAATACTGCATTACAGACTGACCAGTTGGTGTTGATAACATCGCAGCAACATCTAAACTAATTCTTTCATCAACATCTTGAGGTCTTTGAATACCATCAATACCTACATAAGATTTTTTACTCAAGCTTTACTCCATTGGTTGTGGTGCTTGAGGCTGACTTTGCTGCATTTGCTGCATTAATGCAATAATTTTTTCACGTTCTGCTTTATCTCTTATTAAATTATCTGGAACACCAAACTTTTTAGCAAGATATGCAGCAGTTTCTTCACTATTAATCAATACATTTACAGCTTCTGGTCCAAATGCTTGATTAGCTAATTCTAGAAAACGAGACACAGATCCAATATCTTGATTTGCTTGGGCTTGTGCTAATGGTGAAATAGACCTTACTTTTACTTCTCTGCCATTAATTGTTGGTATTTCAATACGCCCTTGCTTTTTAAGGATATAAACGACACGCTGTAATACTGGTTGTACTAATTCTACTTGTAATCTACCAAATGCAGATCCAATACGCCTTGAAAGATCTGCCATACGTTCAGCTACTTCTGTAGCAGAAGCAGGGGTTTTATTAGGATCTCCAAGCATATCATTGTATAATGCACGTTTAATATTATTTTGCGCTCGATCTAAATTTAATTGTGCAACATCAAAACGACTTGCACTAGGCACAGGCTGCAAACCTGCTGATCCCATAGCTTTAGGAATTATAGTCCCTGGAACAAGATTTATTGTATCTGGGTTTATTATTCCATCGTCTTCCATTTGATATATACCAGAGATAGCCATCTGTGCATTTTCAAGAACTAATTCTACAGTAAGGTTTGCTGTTTTAATTGCACTCAAAGCATTAAATAGTGGACCTCGACCATATACTTCACCAGCACATTTTGACCAACGATAACAAATAAATGGGTTTGATCCCACTCCTTGCATTTCTCTTTTCATTAGTAATGATTTTGTTGTCATACAGATTGCATAATGAAAAAATGCTTCTTGGTTAGGTTTGGAATAATCTTTACAAACAATTTCTAATACTGTTGTTGTTTGATCAGATTGATTTTGCATTAATGATTGTAGTTGACTATTAAACTTACCCTTTGGATAAAGTAAGTTTATTTGATCATATCTAATAAATTTTCGTTCTCTAAATACATGATCTATTTGATCATCTGGACCAGTGTCTAGTATGACATGAGGCAACGGAATAGCTGAAAAACGTATTGGATTTATTGAATCACCTTCTTCACATACTAAGACACCAGTGCCAACTGCTAAGTCCATAAAAGACTCATGCACTTCTTGAGCAAAGTTAGAGTTTTGTAATATCTCAAACACATACTCAGTTACTTCTTCAAGGTTATTATTAACAGAATCCTTATTTTCTTTAGGGGTTTCTGAACCTGCTATAAAATCTGCCCATCGAGCAAAGTTAGGAACAAGACCAGACTGTAACCTTGACGCAAATTCCTGAACACCTACTACGGCAGTTTCATCAAAAATCTTATCATCGCGTCTTTGACCAGATACCTCATAGTAAAAAGATTCTCTTTGTGGCAATGCATATTCATAGCATTCTTCAAACACATCAACAAAGTTTGTACGTTTAGCTTTTGCTTTGTCGTAGCGTTGCAAGTATTGCTTTGCAATCGGATCAATCATTATGTAAACCTACTATAAAAACCTCTACCACCACCTGATGATGTTAATAAACTACGTCTTCCTCTTCTGCCAGATCTTGCTGATCTACTTCTTCGTTTTGCTGCTTGACTAGCAAAAAGATTTCTTTGACCACTTTGAAGCTCAAGCTCAGATTGCCTTGCATCTTTTCCCATATTATTTTGAGCAGTAGCAGACTCTCTTTCAAGTTCTAATAGCTTTTCACGCTCAGTTTCTTTTTTAGCTTCTGCTTGTTCTTTAGCAGCTTCAGCACCTTCTCTTGCTCTTTTTTGCTCCTCATCAATGCGAGGATCTCTTCGTTTTCTGCCACACATAAGAATCTCCTTTGTTATTTTTCTCCAAATCAGAGAAAATAATAATTTGCAACGCACAATTATAATCTAGCCCAAAGTCCTTGCCTTCTTCCCTTTGTAGGTTTTTTATTAAATACATTAAAATCTCTTGAAGCTACAACAGGTTTAGATTGTTTTTGATTGTTAAGTAAAGCTCTACCTTCACCTGCACCTAACATCATATATTGTAAAGCATCATGAATATGAGAATACATATTTTTATCAGGTTTATCTGCATATCGCTCACCAGATACTTCCATACGTTTATATTGATATCCACCATCAAAACCTTTGATTAACTGTTGGCATCTTCGGTCAATTAAAAATGCTGGCTTACCCTCGACCATCTTAGTTAGCTGGGAAGAGACAGCCTCCAATCGAAGATCTACAGAGTTCGAAGGGGCTGGGAATGCCCTCAAGCCAGCACCGCGCAAAATATGAAAGGGAGTTGATTCATCTGTTTGCGCTCTAAAGTCCCCAGCAGGATCGCCATATATGTAAACCTCAGATGCTTGGGAAAATCGGGAGGAAATTTCCTCACGCAACACTTCGGCAAACCTAACAATCCCCATATCAAAAGCCACTATCTCGGACTGGACAAGCCAGCGGCCTCTGATCTTTTGTCCAAGGGTGGCGGCTGGAGTTAACCCAAAGTCCAAACCAACATATAACGGTAGACCTGCGGCTACTGCTATTTCTTCTTTGGCTATGTGTACTTCTGCTGCGAACATTGGATATATCGGTTTGCCATCTTGGATAGATCCTAGCCTATTCATAACATAGACATCAATCCAGCTTTTTGTTTTACCCCTTACTAAATTGGTATAATAGTTGTTTAACATATGCTTTTTGTTTTCAGCATCTTTATTTGGCTTGTAGTTATCTACCTCACCGTCTTCATTCTTTACTTCGAGCATTGCACAAGGTTGAGTAAAGAACTGCCAATTATCTGGCTTTACTAACATCTTAGCTTGTTCTCTTGGAATATGATCAGGTATTGGAACCTCACCTGACATAATAGGCCACCAGTGATCTTCTTCTGGTGCGTTAGTATCTGCAATTACGCCTGTCCAAGAAGGGCCACCATCACGCATTGAAGGATAACGACCAACACGCATAGTACAAGCGTCAATAATAGATTTTGGAATCTCTCTTGCTTCATTTATCCATATCCCTGTTAGTTCATTCATCAATCGTTCCCTTACCTCTTCTTCCTTTTCTCCAAGTTTTGTTG
>CAACVD010000564.1_pt1 | contig 17939 bp, 20 predicted proteins | sample 2381771 | NCBI WGS metagenome assembly CAACVD01 (sample SAMEA5211965, study PRJEB30684) | marine metagenome | biome: Marine; feature: Epipelagic; material: Water | collected 2015-10-15 | depth 15 m | reverse complement strand
CTCCCGTTGGTCAACCGGATCATGGAGCGGATGAAGAAGAACAACCTTCTACCGCCCCTCCCAGCAGACATCGTGCAACCCACGATTGTCACAGGCATTGAGGCTTTGGGTCGGGGGCAAGACCTCAACAAACTCGATGTATTCTTGGCTGGTGTGGCTCAACAACTTGGGCCGCAAGCACTGGCACAGTTTGTAGACTTACGAGAATACATTGATCGTAGAGCGGCATCTCTCGGGATTGACACTGAAAATCTTATCAAGAGCCAAGAACAGATCGCCGCTGAACAACAGGCTCAACAACAGGCTGCACTGACACAACAGTTCGGCCCGCAAGCCCTAGACCTCTTTGGTAAACAACAACTGAAGAGCATGGACATGCAGCAAGAGGAAACCCAACAAAATGGCTGATCGAGTTCAAATGACAACTGAAGATGGCGGAATGCCTGACGAGATGATGACCAACGCCCCTGAGGTCAATGAAGAGGCGGTGGCAGAAGAACGACCTGAGTGGCTCCCAGAAAAGTTTGAGTCTGCCTCTGATTTGGCAAAGGCTTACTCTGAGTTGGAGTCTCGGATGGGCAGTCAAGAGTCCCCAGAATCCCAAGAGGTGACTGAGGATGTAGACGCTTCGGATCGCGAAGTTCTGACGATGGATGACATCCGTCCGTTCTCTGAAGAGTTTGCCGAAAAGGGTGAACTTGGTGAGGAGTCCTACCGAAAGCTGGATGACCTTGGATTCCCCAGGGAGTTGGTTGACAACTACATCCAAGGCATGTCCGCTTACTCACAGCAGCAGTCCACTCAAATGATGGCGGCGGTTGGAGGCGAAGAGTCATACAACCAGATGACCGAGTGGGCCTCGAAGAGTCTCAGTGAAAACGAAATCAACGCTTACAACGCAATCATGGATAGCGGCGATCCATCGCAGATCGATATCGCTGTCCGTGGCATGCACGCTCGTTTCAAAGCAAACGACACAGAACCAAGCCTTATCCAAGGAGATACTGTCAATGTCAATAACGGCTTTAATTCGACGGCTGAAGTCACTGCTGCAATCAACGATCCTCGGTATCGCAAAGATCCCGCTTACCGTAAAGAGGTTCAGCAAAAAATTCAGATGTCGAAAGTGTTGTGATGATTGCTAATAAAACGGCAATTGGGGTCGGGGCCGTATGGTTGGCCCTTGGAGCTGGGATCTACTTCATGTCTGGCTGCGCCCTTGATGACCTAGTCCAAGTCAGCGTCCCCAAGGGTGTCCAGACGGCTACCCAAACTGCATCCACCATCAAACTTTCTGATGCTGAATACACTTGGACTGAATGGCAGAACTTTGTTGATGTCAACACCGCAAAGTTCCAAGAGTCCATCGACGATGCCAACAAGGTCTGGGGCGTTGCCTCCAGCGTTGTGAACATCGGTGCTGACTCTGCTGCCGGTCCACTCTCTCAGCTCCCCGGCGGAGCGGCCCTAGTTTCGGGCCTGTCTCTTGCCACTGGTCTTTTCCTTCGTCGCCCCGGCGATGCCAAGCGTGAGGCCAAGGAAAAAGAACGATCATTCAACGCCGGTTTGGCTCAGGCTAAGGCTCTGGTCGAAACGGCTCCCAAATCTTGACCCTCTTAGGGTCGCCATAAGCAGGCCCGCTGCGGCGGACAACTTGACTGATGGGCGAATCTAACGGTCTGTGTTTTTCTCTATTTTTTACTCCCTTTCATAAGGACTCTTTCCAATGGCTAACGCTTCTGTTACCCGCCTTGGTCAGGCCAACTTGCAAGGGGACACAGACGCTCTGTTCCTCAAGGTATTCTCCGGCGAAGTTCTCGCCGCCTTTGAAGAACGGAACGTGATGATGCCCCTGCACAACGTCCGGACCATCACCTCGGGCAAATCTGCCCAATTCCCCGTCTTCGGTAAAGCACTTGCCAAGTATCACACGCCTGGTGAAGACATTATCGATAATGACAACGAACAGATCCCAATGAATGAGCGGACTGTTTCCATTGACCAACTCCTTCTCTCGAAGGTCTTCATCGCCAACATTGATGAAGCAATGGCTCACTACGACGTTCGTTCGATCTACTCCCGTGAACTCGGGTTCGCTCTTGCCAACCATGCTGATGAAGCATGTATTCGTACCGTCATCGCAGGTGCGCAAGACCAAATTACCTCTCCCAACCCTGTTGAAAACGGCGGGACTGGTAAAGAAGGTGGGCGTATCGATACCCAAACAACCGGTGATGGCGTTATTAGCGCGATCATCGAAGCTGCTCGCAAGATGGACGAAGCCAGCGTTCCTGCTGATGATCGTTACTGCCTCCTGACTCCCGAGTATTACTACAAGGTTGTCGCAGCGGCTGGTGCTGCCAGTGTCGCTGGTGCAGTGATGAACCGTGACTTCGATGGTTCCGGTAGCATCTCATCTGGTCGGTTCACCAACGTCGCTGGTGTGACCGTGATGATGAGCAATCACATCCCAACCGCCAACGAAGATTCTGTCGCTGCGACCGAATTTGAATCCACCAGCATTGCTAACGACCTTCATGGTACGAATGGTGATGGTTACGGTGGTCTCAACTACACCAACACCAATGGTGTCGTGTTCCAGCGAACCGGTATCGCAACTGTGAAGTTGTTGGATCTCGCCCTTGAAACCGAATACTCCATTCGGAACCAAGGCACGTTGATGGTTGCCAAGTACGCAATGGGTCACAACTTCTTGCGTCCTGAGTGCTGCTACCACCTCCGTACGGCTGCGCCGTAAGCGGATTTTCGAGGAACCTTTCTCCTCTTCACGGGTAGGCTCACTTCGGTGGGCCTGCCCCTTTTTCTAAAGGAACCCTATGGCTCTCGCAAAAACCTCAAGGCTTCAAGCCGTAAACACCATGCTGAGTACGATTGGTGAAGCACCTGTCAACACTCTTACTGGCACGGTTGGAGTTGATGTGGCAACCGCAGAGCGGGTTCTGGATGAGACATCTTTAGAAGTCCAGTCGATGGGCTGGCATTTCAATACTGTTCCTGAGGTTGAGTTGACACCGGACTCATCAACAAAACTCATTACGGTGGCCCCGAATGTTGTTCGGATCGATCTTGAGAGTTCAGCAACGCATGACTTGGTTCTCCGAGGAGATACGCTCTTTGATCGCAAGAACAACACCAACCTGTTTGACAAATCCATCAAGAAAGTCACGGTCGTAACGGCCTTGGATTTCACGGAGTTGCCACAACTGGCCCGTCACTACATCACTATTCGAGCGGCCCGAATCTTTCAGGATCGGGTTGTTGGCTCAGAGAAGCACCACACCTTTACCCTGCGGGATGAGATGATGGCCTTGTCGAAGCTGAAGGAATACGAGATGGACACTGGAGATCACTCGATCTTCGACAACTTCACTGTTTCGCGTGCATTGCGTAGAGAGCCACCTATCAACGAGGTTCACTGATGGCCTTTATTTCTCAGACTGTTCCTAACCTGATCCAAGGTGTGTCCCAGCAACCGGATTCTCTCCGGTACAACACTCAGGCTCAAAAGCAAGACAACGCTTACGGAACACCTGTGGATGGTTTAATTAAACGGCCCCACACTGAATTCATCGACAAGCTCTCAAGTGCGGATGCCTCAGCAAACCAATTCTTTCATTCGATCAATCGTGATGAAAACGAGCGGTTTATTCTTGAGATTACGGAAGCATCTACCCCAACCGTGAAGGTCTACGACACCACAAACGGGGCCGAAAAAACAGTGCATGTTCCCGATGGAACAACCTATCTGGATGCTTCTAGTCCATCCACGGCTTACAAGGCGTTGACCATCAGCGATGTCACGTTCATTGTCAACACTGAGAAGAAAGTGGAGGCCGACTCATCTTCACTGGGGTCTACTGGATATACCTTGGATCGCTCGGACTTCAAAGCAATTTATGGTGCTTCGTCGAGTGCCGTTGATCTACCTTCAGGGTTTACCAAAGGTGATGAAAAACTTTACTACCTAAAACAAGGTGTATTGAATTCTCAATACAAATTGACAATTTCAGTGGTTGGAACTGGCAACACTGGTATTGCAAGCAGAGCCACCGGAAGTACGTCTGGCACAAGCATTGATGACAATTCGACCATAACGGTTGGAATTACAACAGAGGATTCCAGCGGCTCTGATGGTTCTATAAATTACGGCCTGCCTTTTCCTCAATCGACCGTAATTAGTTCAGGCAATCTTGAGGCAATCCCTGAAAAAATGCTTGCCGCCATGATGAGTCTGCTTGTAAAAAACGAAAGCGGCGATGATGGAATTCACTGCCCAGACCCTCGAAAATCAGATGTGGCCAATGATAACAAACTCCTTGAAACAGGTAATGCAAATTCTGACTTCAAGCAGGGAATTATCGTTAGGCAAGGTTCTCACACTAACGTTAATGCGCAAACAGGTAGTACTACTGGATCACACAAAGGTGCTGGTGGTATTGGTTCGGTTCTCCACTTTATTTCTCACAGTGGATGCAAGTTTGCTCTGAACTCTGTCAGCCCTCAGAACGACACCACTGCGGTTGTCGTGGATTCGTTGAACGGTGTCCAATCATTTGTTGATCTGCCCCCATACGCTCCTCATGGATTTATTGCCAAGGTAAATGGAGATCCCGAGTCGGCGGCTGATGACTACTACGTTGAGTTTGTCTGCAACGCTGGAGAAGGGTTCGGCAACGGATACTGGAGAGAGTGCCTTGGTGTCAAAGAGGACACTGATGGTCTAGGGAATGGCTTGGGCCGACCTGTTGGCCTTGAGAAGTCATTTGATTTCGCCACCATGCCTCACATCCTGATCCGGCAGTCTGATGATACATTTATGTTTACGAAGGCTGACGGCACAAAACAACCTACAGGTGCGCCCAGCGGTGCTGACTACTCGTCCTTTAAGTGGGCTGATCGCAAGGTTGGAGATGATGAGACCAACCCGTTCCCTTCTTTTACTGATAAGAAGATCAGCAACATTTTCCTTCACCGAGGAAGGCTGGGCCTGACTGCTGACGAATCTGTGGTTATGTCCTCAGCGAACGAATTCTTCAACATGCACCGGACAACAATGACCACGGTTCTTGATGGAGACCCCATTGATACCGATGTGTCCTTCCGTAAGGTGTCATTGATTCGCCACGCGATCCCATTCAATCAGAACCTAATCCTGTTCTCCGACACCGATCAGTTCGCACTGACAGGGTCTCCGAACCTGACTCCGATTACTGCTCGTATTGTACCGATCACTTCTTACGAAAACGTGATTGATGCGGCCCCAGTTCCCGCAGCCTCCAGTCTCTACTTTGGGTTCAACCACGGAAACTTTGCGGGCGTTCGAGAGCTGTTCCCAACCGACTCTACAAACTTTGATGCTCTTGACATCACTGAGGCTGTCCCTGCTTACATTCCAGGCAAGGTCAGACAGTTCGCATCCTCAACTGACGAGAACATCATCGCTGTTCTTTCCTCAACTGAGACAAGCTCGATCTACATTTACCGATACTACGAGGTCGGAAGCGGGTCTCAGAAGCGGAAGATTCAGTCTGCTTGGAGTCGATTCACGTTTGGATCGGATGCGAACATTCGTCACATCTCCTTTATGGATGAAGATTTGTTCCTGATGGTTCAAAGAACCGATGGTCTTCACCTAGAGAAGATGCGGATTGAGACGAAGCTGGTCGATACTGGACTGAACTTCCGAGCCATGCTGGATCGTCGTATTACCTACGCAGGGACGGATGGAACGATTACAGCGTCATTCTCAGCAGCGACTGGGAACACCACATTCACGTTCCCCTATGCCAAGCGGGGCCGTAATCTTGATGGTCTGATCAACAATGGTGTTCGTGTCAATGTCGTGACTCAACCGTCTGATGGCGGGACCACCTTGATCTGCGAGGGCGACCTAACGTCAAACACCATCTTCTTTGGTGAGGCTTATGAGATGGACTATGGGTTCTCCACGGCTTACCTCAGGACATCCTCACAGACCGCAGGTCAACAACCAATCGTCACTGGTCGCTACCAGCTTCGGTTTGGTAACATCATCCATGAGGACACTGGATTCTTTACCGTGGAAGTTGCAAGTCCAAACCGTGATACAGCCGTGTCCACCTTCAGTGGGGTCGTGGTTGGTCAGGATGAGACTGATGCCCTCAACCTATCGGATGGCACATTCAGGTTCCCAATCCTCCTGAAGAACACCGATGCAACCATCAACATCAAGAATGACTCACCGTTCCCCAGCAAGTTCATGGCGGCAGCGTTTGAGGCTTCTTACAACACCAAGGTTCGCCAGCGTCTCTGATGAGTGAGTTCGTCCGCTACGCTCGTATGCGTGACATCAAGTATGTCGCTGAGAACATGCGTGAGGTTGACATTCAGGAGATTCAGGCCCATACAGGCAGAGATCCATACTCGACCCTGAGGTCTGGATATGAGAACTCACATGAGTGTCATGCGATTCTCTACCCCTATGACAAAAAAGAAGTCATGGGGATCTTCGGGGTATCTCCAAGTCCTGAGGACAAACTGGGCATCATCTGGATGCTGGGGACGGACAGGATCGCTGAGGTTCCGATGCACTTCCTCAGGCACTCCCGTTCTGTGATTGACGAACTACACCGACGTTATCCCTTGCTTGCCAATGTGATGGATGAGCGGAACAAGGTGCATCAAAAGTGGCTCCAATGGTTGGGGTTCACATTCATTCAAAGACATCCAAAGTATGGTGCTGAGAAGCGTCCATTCTTGGAATTTGTGAGGTTGAAGGACTGATTTATGTGTACGCCTGAAGCCTACGTTATATTGACTATTGCCTCTGCGGCAACGTCGTATGCCGCATCAAGTGCCGCCGCAAACGCACAAGAAGCGGCTGCTCAACAGTCCTACGACTTGAACAAGGCCAACGCTGAACAATCAGCGATGAACCAGTACCGGCAGATTCGCCAGCGTCAGGCACAAGAGAACGAGAAGTCTTCTCAGGAGATCCAAGAGGTTTCCAGGCGTGCCCTTAAGGCCCGATCTACTGCGATGGTGCAGGCGGCTGAGAAGGGTGTGTCCGGTCGCAACATCGCTGACCTGTTCCAAGACTTTGAGCGTCAAGAGTCTGAGTACCGCAACATCTCACTGCGTAACCGTGCGTTCCGAGAGTTGGCCTATGACGATCAACTTGAGGCTGTCCGATTGGGTACTCAATCTCGCATTATCAATGCTCTGCCTACTCCAGTCGCCAAGCCCAGCTTCATCGCCACCGCCCTCAAGGTTGGTGGGCAGATCGCTGGCGGTATTGGAGACTTCCAAGACCCTGACCCCGCTCAGGGCGTACCACAGGGAACCGGCTAATGTCACAGTTCGATGTTGATCTTGGCCTTTTCAAAAGGCTTGAACCAGCCGCACGGCCCATCGATACCTTTTCACCTGTACGCATCAAAGCCCCCGATGCCGGATCTCAGCTCCGTGAACTTGCTGCAGGTCTTTCTACGTTCAATAAGGGCCTCACAAAGTTTGCCCTAGAGGAGAAAGAAGAGTTTGACCAAAAAGAGCGTTTACTTGGCGAGGCGGAGGCTGCGGAGTTGTCCGCAGAAAAACGAAGACAAATCGCGATTAACGGCATCCGACAGGCCGAAAAAGATGGACTCATCCCAGAAGGGTACAGCCCCGCCAGATTGATCGCTATCCAAGAAGCGGTCGGTAGGGAGATTGCTCAGGATTATGAGAAAAGAGCCTTTTCATTGGTTCAAAGTCTCAGCGATCCCACAAACAACGACAATATCGAAGAGGCTTTCAAAAGTGAGTGGGAAAAAACACAGCTCGGAGATCAATCTTTCTATATCACTGCTGCGGCCTTGAAGGCACGGGCCGAGATTGATAACCGACTGGAGCGGCAGGTTTATGCTCAACGAGCCGTAAATACAGTCGCACTCAACAAAGAACAGCACTCAGACGAACTCACATCGAAACTCGATGACTTGGACACTCTGAAATCAGACTACACGCCAGAGTTCTTTGATGATCATATGAATTCTGGGTTTGAACAATTCGGCAATTCGTTCTTTGAAGAGACTTACAATCGGGTGGCTGCTGAAGCAATCTCACTGGCCCAACAAGGGGACAAAGAGCGAGCAGTGCTTTTGATTGAAGCATTCTCCCAGGCCAATCCTAGTAAGCAAAAGAATGCCGATATGGGCCGTAAGTTTGGCATCGAGTTGAAAGAACTCGAACGCAGAGTTGAACTTGCAGACCGCGACTTTGAGGCTGCTGAGAGAAGCCGAGATGCCCAAAAAGAAGCCGAGGCTGGAAGAGAGCAAGTCAGGCTGAAAAGGGAGCGAGACGCGGTTGTCAACAGAATCTGGGCAACAACTGACTTTACTCAGTTGACACGAAGTGAAGCCGAAGGAGTTGTTCTATCTGGATTTGAGGAAGCAGGAATAGCTCCTGAACAAGTGGGGGACTACATCAGAAATGACTTCCCAAACGATTATTCCAAATCTCAGGACTCAACCGCCGAGCGAGAAGAGGGACTACTTCTCGGTAATGCGGGATCTCAAGCAGAACTGGATGCCCTGATTGAAGAACTTAATCCCAGTCGTGCTGTCATAGCGGCAGCGCAATCTGGTCTCGAACGGCGTCTGCTCAATCAATCAGATCGAATCCGAGGTAGAACTTCAAACTCTAGAACAAGATGGGCGCAGATTATTGCGGTCGGCCTAGAAGACTCTACCAGTCCTTTGGCTAATCAACTATACAACCGTGAGATTCAAAGGTTTGATGACGCAGTAAGCGACATTATCGAGGAGATCCAAGAAGAAAACCAAGACATTAGCCCTGTTGATTTAGGCAATGAGGTTCAAAGAAGAATCGGTGCGTGGGTAAATGAAAATCAAGCAAGAGTGACGGACGAAAGGGATGTGGGTTCGGTGGTCAGTCAAATCAGGGCCGAAGGATTTGAACTTCCACAAATTGGTGAACTACCTCCTGAACCTTCCGATGAAGAGTTCGCGGGAGAAGGTCCTGCTGAGGGATTGTTCGCGGGAAGACTTGGAAACAGGGTTGGCGACTATTTCGATCAGACAACATCAAAAGCTCGGGAAGACTACGCACGCGAGAATGTTCAACCCATCATTCAAGAAGAGCTGGAAGCGGCAGATCAAGCTATCAGACTGATTGTCACAGGAACAACTTCAACTAATCCGATTTCTAGAATTCCTGTGCAGATCCGACCACGAACGCTGGATCAAAATGGAAGGGCAGCTCGCCGTTACCGATCTGCTGTCCTGTTCACTGGAGTCTCTATTGACGATCTTGAACGTGGCACGTTTGATAACGGGGTGACGATTGTTGACGATCTTAGAAATCCAGAAGTGACTCCGTACTTCCCAAACAAGAAGGCACTGTCTGATGCTCTGGACTCGTACAACGCCGCTGCTCCCGAAGCCAAAAACGAAACCTTGATCGGACGTTTAATTAATGAGCTGGGATCTGGGGAAACAGGAACCGCTGAACAGTTCGCCACCGTGCAGGGTCTTCTTCTTATCCGGCGTGGAATGGTTGAACAGGAGTCAAACTAAATATGTCACGACTTGATGAACTACTCGCTCAAGTACCCCAAGAAGAGATTGATGCTGCTGCTCAAAAAGAATCAGGATTCTTCGATGTCGCAGGGGATATTCTTGCGGCCCCATTCCGTGGAGTTGAGGGAGCGGTTCAAGGGGTCTACAACCTCGGGGACTTCTTGACGTTTGACCTGTTGCCTGACTATGACAATCGGTTCTTGGGAACCTCATCCACGCTCGGTGGTTCTATTGTCGAAGGCATTACTCAGTTTGGAGCAGGCATGTTGGCTCCAGGTGTTGGTGGCCTATCGGTTGCTTCTAAACTTGGCAAGCTCGGTAAGGCCCAGAAGTTGCTGGCGGCTGGATCAAAAAAGAGAGAGTTGGCTAAGTTCGCGACTGCCGGTGCAGTGACAGACTTCGCGTTCTTCGATGGACAGCAAGGAAGACTCTCGGATCTCGTCCAACAATACCCATCACTTGAGAACCCTATCACCGACTTCCTCGAAACCGATGAGGACGATACCGTTCTTGAGGGTCGCCTCAAAAACGCCATTGAAGGTGTGGGCCTTGGGGCATTGACTGACGTTTTCATCATGGGAGCGAGGGGCATCAAAGCGGGCCGTAAAGCCCGAGGCGAAGGCAAGGGTCCGGCAGAAACTGATAAAGCCATGCAAGGGGCTGCTGTTGAATATGGACCCCCTAGACCAACGAGTCTCGATCCCGAAGCCCCAGCTGCTCCTAAAGCTGCGGAGTCTGCTGACGAATTCTTGGAGGGTGTTGAGGCTGACGATCTCACAGGGGTGTTTGATGCTGACGATCTCACAGGTAAGCCGCCAGATGAGCGATTGAACATTAGAAGGATTTCCGATCAAGACGGTGCGAAAAGGTACGTCAAAGGGATTCTCAATGAAAAAGAGGCCAAAGGAGACTTTGACGATGTTCGCACTAAATCATTTGAAGAGCAAGTAGAGGAAGCCTCAGCGATTACCGCTGAAATCGCGGATGCGACCGGAGACTCTTCATTGAAGAATCTGGATGGTGTCCTCAAAGAAAAGCAAGAAGAACTTGTCAAAGCATTACCTGCTCTTACTGCTGTCCGTGAGACTATGGCAGAAGCGGCTCGTCAGGCATCTGAGATCGCCCGTAAAGGCAGTCGAATGAGCCAGAGTGAAGCAGTTCAACTCTTCGCTCTCAATCAGAGATTGGATCTGCTCACTGAAACCGCCGCCAACATGCAGCGAGCAGTTGCAAGGCAGTTGGGACTTCAACGATACGTTCCCGATGTCAAGGTAGATGTGAAGCTCATGCCTGACTCTCTCATCAACCCAAAGACTGCCGAAGAAATCGCAGCTCAAGAGCAACTGCTCAAAGAGATTGGTGGTGGGGATGCCGAGGTTGGACTCAAGCGTCTCAGGGCCGCTGGTCAAAAGTTTGCCGATGCCTACCGACGCAACCCTATGAATGCTGTTGCCTTGAGTCACAAGGGTGGCCTTCTCAAGTCTGGCATGAACTATTGGATGAACTCGATCCTGTCAGGTCCAACTACTCACCTTGTCAACGTGGCTTCCGGTGTTGCGACTACAGCCTTCCTTCCAATGGAGCGGGCACTCGGTCAGGCTCTGACTGGGAACCTTGATGCTGCGGGACGAGAACTCAAAAAGTATGGATACATGTTTGAGGCTTTCAGTGACTCACTCGCTGCCACCAAAATGACATTGAAGACCGGTGAGAACCAACTGGACACCTCTTCAATGATTCGGGATGACATGGCTAGAGGGATCAACTCAAAGATTGACCCAAAAAACGATGACATGATCTCAATGGCTCAGAAACACATCACGAGTCTGATCAATGTCCCAAGCCGATTCTTGGCAACAGAAGATGAGTTCTTCAAGCAGTTGAACTATCGAGCCAGCGTCAAGGGCGATCTCTATCAACTTGCGGCTGAAAAGGGACTGTCTGGGGACGAGATGGCAACATTTGTTGCTGAGGGGTACAACAAGATCACCAAGAATGGTCGCCTGTACTCTGAGAAAAACATGCTGGAGCAGGCTGACACTGCGGCCCGTCGCCAAAAGTTGGACCCTCTGAATACTCCAGATATGTACCAACGGTTTGTCAAAGACTTCATGGGGAAGAACTACAACGAACGGTTTGGTTCTATTGCTGAAACGGGATTGTCCAGAGCAAGAGAATCCACGTTTACCACCCCATTGACTCGGGATCGCGGGGTGATTCCAGGTGTTGGACGAGCGGTCAACTCGGTCGTTCAGGAATACTCAGCACTTCGCTTTGTTCTTCCATTTGTCCGGACACCTGCAAACCTGCTCGACTTCTTCTTCAAGAGAATGCCCAACGAATACGCCTCAGTTCTTTTCAGTAAAACTAAGAGGGATCTTCTCAGGACTGACCCCGGAGCAAGGGCAGACTTCTTGGGCCGTATGGCGACGGGTGGGATGCTCTTGACCGGATCTTACTATCTGTACGCCAGCGGGCGGCTTACCGGAAACGGGCCAAGAGATCCATCTCGTAGGCAGCTTCTTGAAGAGGCAGGATGGCAACCGTATTCGATTCTTGTAGATGGCAAGTATGTCTCATATCGACGGCTTGACCCATTCGCTGGATTTCTTGCAATCGTCGCTGACTTCCACGAAGGGGCTAGTTATGCCGAGGATGAGGACATTGAAGGAATCCAGAAGAACTTTGCAGGCATATCCTTCGCTTTGGCACAGTTCAACAAGAATAGATCTTTCTTCCAAGGTCTTTCAAATCTACTGAGTGCCGCTAATGAGCCAGAAAAATATGGAACCAAGTTGCTGCAAAATTACGCCGGATCGGCAATTCCATCCTTCATGTCTCAACTCAAACCTGCATTCGGAGATGACATAACCAGAGAAGTGCGAAGCAGCCTCGATGCAATGAGAAACCGCATCCCAGGTCTTGCCGAAGGTATTGCTCCTCGTCGGAACATCTTCGGAGAAGTAATCACTCGTCCCACCGGACCTTTGGCTATCGACCCCTTCCCATACACGGAAGTCAAAGAAGATGTGATTTCTGAAGAGTTCATGCGGATTGGGCAGAAGAATGGCATCTCACGGCCCAGAGCTACCAAGGCTGGCCTTGACCTCAGGAACTACACAAACTCCAAGGGGCAAACCGCTTACGACCGCTGGCAAGAACTCCACGGCAAGGTCAAACTTCAAGGTAAGACCATGAGAGATGCCATGAGCCGCCTCATCAGATCCCGTGATTACCAGCAGCTCACCATGGACTCTGATGCGATGTATGACTCGCCACGGGTCAATGAACTCAAGCGTCTGGTGTCCCGATATCGGGCCGAGGCGTACAAGCAACTTCTTCGTGAGTTTGACGATCTCCGCAAGGATGACCGCAACAACTCACTAAATCGTAAGGCTCTCCGATCCGGAAAGAGTCTTGATCAACTTCGTGCTTTGATTGGAGATGAATAATGGCTGTTGCCTCGCTTAGTTACAGTGGTTACTCAGGCGGGACCACGACCTTTTCGACCGCCTTCAGTGGGGGAACAGCTCTTGATCCCTCCCACCTTGTCGTAAAAGTCGGCGGTGTCACAAAGACCATCACCACCCACTACACCGTGGCTACGGATCGAAACTCAATCACATTCACCGCTGGGAATGAACCCACTGGAACTGTGGTGGTGTCCCGAGTCACCCCCGCAACCAACGCTACCAGGCTGGTGGACTTTGTAAACGGGGCCACCCTCAAAGCCGAAGACCTCGACAACATTGTCCTACAGGTCTTGTATGTCACTCAAGAAGTCAGCGACCGCGTGACTGTGCTGGAGTCTTGAGATGGAAGATAGCAATCAAATCATGCTGGCCTTGGGCCGTCTTGAGGGCAAGGTAGATGCCATGCTCACCAAGCAGAAAAGCCAAGATGAAACCTTGGAAAAGCATGATCGACGAATCCGAACCCTTGAGCAAAGTCGCTCTTGGCTCCTTGGAGCATCCGCAATCATTGGTGCTTCAGTCTCTTTCCTTATGAAGTACCTAATGAGGTGAATTACCATGAAAATTGTAAAACTGCTTGATGGAGTCTCCGCGAACGGAGATTCATTTGTGTACGAATCTAAATTTCTTCGGGACAACGAAACTGGCTTGGTTCAAGCTGTGTTCGGCGGAGATCGAACGGGAACCTTGAAACTTCAAGGAAGCCTTGATGGAACCAACTTCGTCGATGTGGCCTCATTTACCACTTCGGGATCTGTTGCTGTGACCATCTTCCCGTTTCTGAAAGGCAACCTCGCCAGCATCGGTGGATCATCCGGAACCGTGTCCCTGCTCTTGGGAGATTGATATGGCACTTTGGAACCCATCCAATCAATCTGCGACCCTTTCTGGTTGGTACAAAGCGGACGCGATTACCGGGCTGTCTGACGGTGATCAAGTTGCGTCGTGGGTTGACTCATCTGGTCAAGGCAACACGCTCACACAAAGCACCACCTCTGCAAAGCCTTTCTATCAAACCAATGAGTTAAACTCGTTGCCGATTTTGCGGTTTGACAAGGACCATAAAACCGGTGACAACATGCTGAGTGCGGACCTTGGTGGCGACTTTGAACCCGGTACAGGTGACTTCTATATTGCGATGGTTGCGAGTTTTTCATCTGTCGGCACGCAGTTTGTTATGTCGAAGGCCGCTAGCGGCACTCAAGGTCTGAACGTGTTTCTTTCAACCAGTGCAACCACCGATCTAACTTTTAGGCCGCAAACGTCAGGCGGCACAACCAACAATCTTCAGCAGAGTAATGTTGTTAACTCATCTTTTCACACGATTGTCGGACGCAGAGTATCAAGCACATTGGGTTCAGAGTTCGACGGTTCGGCGTTCACAACCGATAATGGCTCAAAAGTCAACGATGGTGACATGAACAATGACGCCGAGTTTAGGATTGGTTCATCATCCACTGGTGGTTTAGATACGGATATGGATCTTGCCGAAGCCTTAATTGCTGTGGGTACTTTAAATGATAAAGACCTACAGAGGACTAGCGGATACCTCTCACACAAATACGGTCTTGCTTCAAATCTCCCAGCCACCCACTCCTACAAACAGTTCCCACCCACAGAGTCACTTGAAATCTCAGGAACCTCTGGAGATATCGAAGGCGGTCTCACGCAATCAATCTCATCCGAACTAACCACAGTGAGGATCTAATGGAAGAGCTACTCAAGAAGCTGCACACAGGCATGTGTGAAACTCTTCTGGCCCGGATTGAGTCAGGTGAGGCTACCGCTGCTGATCTCGGCGTTGCCCGTCAGTTCCTCAAGGACAACGGGATTGACGCATCTGCTACCAAGTCAGAACCACTGGCAAACCTTGCCAGGTCTTTACCATTCGATCCCAGTATCGAGAAGGAAGCCATCTAATGAAGCATAAGAAAATGAGTGCAAAGGATCGCCGTCTGGCGGCTCTTGCTGAACCCAAGAACAAAATCACCCAAGCCGATGTCATCGCTGGTCGAACGATGAAGATCAAGAAGGGCAAGAAGAAAAATGGAATGCGGGCCTGATATGTATCACACCAAGCGAAAAGTCGGAAAGATGAAGTCCAAAGCTGCGGCAAAGCCAAAGAAGACCAAGCCAAAGAAAAAGGGCTGATCGATGGCAAAGCGTAAGGTTGGAAAGAAGACCGAAGGTCTTACCAAGCGTCAAGAGGACACCATGAAGCGTCACTCTGTTCATCACACCAAAAAGCACATGGACATGATGCGGTCACTGATGATCAAGGGCGACACCTTTAGTCAGGCCCATAAGAAGGCCCAGAGAAAGATTGGTAAGTAATGGCGAAGCGTAAGGTAGGCAAGAAGAAGCCAATCCCAACCGACAAGGCTTTGTATTCCAGAGTCAAGTCGGAAGCCAAACGTAAGTTCAAAGTGTATCCGTCTGCCTATGCCAACGCTTGGCTGGTGCGAACCTACAAGAAGCGTGGCGGAAAGTACCGGATGGGCTAATGAGTTGTCCTGAATGCAATAAGAGAGCGTCTGACGAAAAGAAGGCTCTTCTGGACTGCAAGGGCAACTGTGAAAAGCTGAACACCAAGGCCCAGCGTCTATCTCTGGTAGTCGCAGTCCTTGGCACGGTTCTCGGCAAAGAGACTCTTGATATGGCCTTGGGCCTAGAGTCAACGCTCAATCAACTTGCGGCAAAGACCGAAGACACCGGTGCAGCTCTGGCTTACTCGCCGCCTGTCATCGTCCCACCCAGTTCTCCAAAGGCTCCTGATTCCAGTCCCTCAGGGCTGACCTACATGAGTGCTTCGGTTGAGCGTGAAGACTCCTTGCTGTCGTATGTCCCACCTCTGACAACCTTTGAGTGGACTGAGCCAGACCCAGAGTTGTTCACTTGGCAGGATGAAACATCGCTACAAAACTCAATGATTGTTCCGTTCCGCAACGGGTTGTTCCTGTTCGGACTCGCATATCTTGGACACCAGCAAAGGCGTAGAAATGGCTAGACACTCAGGCGGACTTACCAAGTGGTTCAAAGAAGACTGGATCGACCTACGGACTGGCAAAAAGTGCGGGCGTTCTGGTGAGGAGATGTCCACTCGGAAGTACCCAGTGTGCCGTCCCCGTAAGATTGCCAACCGGATGACCAAGAAAGAAAAAGAGTCTGTGATCCGCCGCAAGACTGGTCCCGGTAAAGTCAAGTACCCCATCACTGCTGCTGGTCGCCGTAGGATGAAGATCAAGGGTAAGAAGAATGGCTGAGTACAAAGGCAAGAAAGTACCCCTGAACAAGATCATGCGGATTCGCAAGGGCGAGCCGGGGCATGGCAGAAAGAAGTCCAAGGTCTTCGTCAAGGATGGTGGTAAAGTCAAGAAGGTGATGTTCGGAGACCCCAACATGAAGATCCGAAAGAATGAGCCGGGTCGGCGTGCGAACTTCCGTGCCCGTCACAACTGCGACAATCCCGGTCCCAAGACCAAGCCTCGATACTGGGCCTGCAAGACTTGGTGATGGACGAGAGAATCCACGACTTTCGGAACTTCTTGTATCTGGCCTGGGAGCAACTCCGGTTGCCCGATCCCACCCCTGTCCAATACGACATCGCGGACTACCTTCAGAATGGACCCAAGCGGTCCTGCATCATGGCGTTCCGTGGGGTCGGCAAGTCTTGGATTACCTCCGCCTTTGTCTGCCACCAGCTCTTGCTGGACCCCCAGAGGAACATCTTGGTGGTCTCAGCGTCCAAGGCCAGAGCCGATGACTTCTCCACGTTCACCCTGAGGTTGATCTCAGAGATGCCCATGCTTCAGCATCTGCGGCCCAAAGAGAACCAACGGAACTCCAAGATCGCCTTTGACGTTGGCCCTGCGACCGCCAGCCATGCTCCCTCCGTGACATCCCGAGGTATCACGGGGCAGATCACGGGATCTCGGGCTGACCTGATCGTGGCTGACGATGTAGAGTCCCTGAACAACTCCGCGACCCAGACCATGAGGGACAAACTCTCTGAATCAATCAAAGAGTTTGACGCTGTGTTGAAGCCCGAGGGACGCGTGGTTTACCTCGGGACTCCCCAGTCCGAACAGTCCATCTACAACGCCCTGCCCCAGCGTGGGTATGAGACTCGTATTTGGCCCGCTAGGATCCCCTCTGAGAAGCAGCAGAAGAAGATGGAGGATACCTTGGCTCCGATGGTCAAGCGTCTCTCAGGGGATTCTAAGGCCGATTACGGGCAACCCACAGATCCCCAGCGGTTCGACGAGCATGACCTGTTGGAACGCGAGGCGTCCTACGGTCGCTCTGGGTTTGCCCTCCAGTTCATGCTGGATACGAGCCTGAGTGACCAGAGCAGATATCCCCTCAAACTCAGTGACCTTGTGGTCATGCACCTGAACCCTGAGACAGCCCCTGAGAAAGCAATCTGGGCCGCTTCCCCTGAGTTGATCTGGAAGGAACTGCCCTGTGTCGGCTTCTCGGGAGACCGGTACTACCGCCCGATGCAGGTTCAGGGCGACTGGAAGCCCTACAGCGGGGCGGTCATGGCGATTGACCCCTCGGGTCGAGGTGCTGACGAAACGTCTTACGCAGTCGCCAAGACCCACCACGGGCAGATCCTGATTACAGCCGCAGGTGGACTGCCGGGTGGATACGACGAAGAGACCCTCCAGAAGCTGGCGGATATCGCCAAGGAACAAAAGGTCAACAAGATCATCGTCGAATCAAACTTCGGTGACGGAATGTTCACCAAACTGTTGACCCCCTACGTCACCAGAACCTATCCCGTGACTCTGGAAGAGGTTAGACACTCAACCCAGAAGGAACGACGAATCATCGACACCCTCGAACCTGTAATGAACCAACACAGGCTCATCGTGGACTACGGGGT
>CAACVD010000563.1_pt1 | contig 17960 bp, 15 predicted proteins | sample 2381771 | NCBI WGS metagenome assembly CAACVD01 (sample SAMEA5211965, study PRJEB30684) | marine metagenome | biome: Marine; feature: Epipelagic; material: Water | collected 2015-10-15 | depth 15 m | reverse complement strand
TTATGAGCACATATAGAAAAATACATGGACGATCAATTCAGGCAGTAACAACTGATCCAACAGGAGATATTACTGAAGGTCAAATCTGGTACAATACAAGTAGTGATACTTTTAAAAGTGTATTGGTTACTGAAGCATTTTCAAGTGCTACTAATTTACCAGCAGCAGCTTTTAGAAGAACAGGCTTTGGAACACAAACCGCAGGGGTTATTGCAGGTGGATCATCTACATCTACAAACAGACTAACTACAACTGAAGAATACAATGGATCTGGTTATTCTGTGGGTGGAACACTAAATGAAGGAAGAAGACTTTCATCAGGTGCAGGCACACAAACTGCAGGTTTATTTTATCTAGGAGCTGGACCAGGTGGTGATACAGACGTAAGCACAAAAAACGAATCGTATAATGGAACTTCTTTTTCAGAGGTAGGAGATTTAACTACAGCACGACAAGGTGCTGCAGGAGATGGCACACAGACCGCTGCATTTGCTGCAGCAGGTTCTATCGCTCCTGGACCGAGTGCCGCTGCTGAAACTTGGGATGGATCTAGTTGGACAAACATACCCTCAGTAAATACAACACGAAGATTTGTATCAGGAAATGGAACTCCAAGTGCTGCAGTTATATTTGGTGGAGAAACAACACCCTCTGGAACACCAACTGCAACTAGAAAAGCAACGGAAGAATATAATGGATCGTCTTGGACCTCAGTAAATTCTATGAATACTGGAACCGCAGCAGGAGGTTCTGGTGGTACTCAAACAGCATTAATATCTTTTGCAGGAAGAGCCCCATCAGTATTAAGTGGTGCAGAAGCTTATGACGGAACAACTTGGAGTGCTTCTCCAGCAACTTTAACAACAGCTAGAAGTATGGTTGCAGGTTTAGGTTCAGGAACTCTTGCTTTATGTGCAGGTGGTGAAACAGGACCAGGACCTAATACTGCTGCTTCAGAAGAATTTACCAAAACAATAAACGTTATTACAGCTGCAGCATGGGCCAGTGGTGGAAATTTAAATACTGGTAGAAATGGAGCAGGAGGATGTGGACCTCAAACTGCTGCTATGGCTTATGGTGGTCAACAAAACCCTGGAACAGCTACAAAAGGTGAGACAGAACAATATGACGGAACTTCTTGGACAGAGGTAAATGATTTAAACACTGTTAGATATACTGGTGGGCCTTCTATTCAAGGAACTCAAACAGCAACAATATATTTTGGAGGAGCAAGACAAAGTCCAGATGTTGCTGGTTATAATAATACAGAAACCTGGAATGGATCTAGTTGGTCTGAAGTGGCAAATTTAAATGAAGCTAGAGAAGAAATAGGTGGTGCAGGAACTTCAACTTCTGCAGTAGGTTTTGCAGGAAATCCTTCAACAGCAACGACAACAACGGCAACAGAAGAATGGGACGGATCTAGTTGGACATCTGTAAATGCCATGCCTGGAGCAGACAGAGCTTATGCAGGGGCAGGGTCACAAACAGCAGCGCTTGCTTGGGGTGGTAAAGGATCTCCTAAAGCATCAACTTATGAATACGATGGTACTAATTGGACGGCAGGTGGTGATTTAATCACAGCTAGATGTCGTCAAGGATGTGCAGGAACACAAACAGCAGCACTTGGATACGGAGGAGATACTCCTTCTACTTATCCAACAGCTACAGAAGGTTATGATGGAACAGCGTGGTCTACAAGACCTAGTATGGCAGCTGGGAGACAGAGACTTACTGCAGGTTCAGGATCACAAACAGCAGCTTTGGGTTCTGGTGGGTACTCAACAACTACATCATCAGTAACAGCAACAGAAGAATTTACTGGAGAAACAGAAACAGCTAATGTTAAGACTTTGACTCAAAGTTAAACTATGGTATACAAATTTAAAAAGGAGGACTAAACTATGGCACACTTTATATATGGAGTAGCTGAAAACACAGGCAAAGGATTTTTTACTGCAGAAGACAGAAGAAAATTCTTCCTTAGAGGTTATCCTGCAAACGTCTGGATGGTTGGCAACAACGTCGATGGCGCTATGTGGTTAGCTGAAAAAGGAGCTCGTGAACAGACAAAAGCAGAAGCACAAGCTTTGATTGACGCTGAAGTACAAGCGGCACAAGCTGAGTGGGATGCTCAGACTGACGAACAAAAAGCTCAACCAAATAATTCAAGACCAGCCGAAGTAATATTGCCATAAGGATATTTTAAATGGCAACTTACGAAGAAATATATGGTAAGAGAGTAAAAGAATTTGACTCTGACCCCACGCTCGATTCGAGTTATGAGGGACAGGTTTGGTATAACTCAGGCTCAGGTGTATTAAAATCTGTAGTAACATCTTTTGCTTTTAGAAGCACAACAAGTTTACCTTCGGGAAGAGATTATGGAACAGGAGGAGGAGCAACTCAAAATGCATCATGGGCAGCTGGAGGAGAAGAAGGATCTACACAAATAAACACTACTTATGACTATAATGGTTCAGGGTGGACTCAGTCAGGTAATATGGGTGATGCTAGAATTAGAATGGCTCTTGGAAACATGGGCCCTCAAACAGCAGGACTTGGAGTAGGTGGTTATTCTCCAGGAATAGTTTCAGGTGTTGAAGAATATGATGGATCAACTTGGACTGGTGGACAATCATTACCAGGGGCTTTACAACAAGCTGGTGGAGCGGGTCCACAGACAGCTAATATAATTTTAGGAGGTGGAAACCCTACTACATCATTGTCTTACAATGGAAGTTCATGGTCTTCTGAAGGAAGTTCTAGTGAAGCTTTTGCTTATTATGGACTTGCAGGAGCAAATAGTGAAGCATGTTTAGCTTTTTATGGAGCAGAAGGGCCTCCAGGTACAAATAGAACTACAGGTGAAGAATACAACGGCACGTCGTGGACAACTGTCGTAGGAACTTTACCTAATCAAGGAAATTCAGGGGGAGCTACAGGAACCGTTACCTCCGCTATTTTTGCTGGTAATAGTACAACAGTTAGATCTTACGATGGTACTTCTATAACATTAGAACCTGCTATGACACAATCAAGAGGAAACGGATATATAGGTGGGACTTCAACAAGTGGTATAACATCCGGAGGATCAGCTCCAGGATCAACTGCTAATTGTGAAGAATTTGACAAATCAATCAATACAATCACTGCAGCAGCATGGGCAGCTGGTGGAACAGTTCCTTATGCATCTAGACAAAACATGTCGTTTGGAACACAGACAGCAGCCATAGCTTGTGGAGGACATCCTCCTGGAAATCTAAATACTTCTGTTAGTTATGACGGCACAAGTTATTCAAGCACACCTAATTTAAATTCAGCAGCAAGAATAGGAGGTGTTGCAGGAACTCAAGCAGCTGGATATGAATATGGAGGAATACAACCTCCTGGAACTTATAACGTTAATACGCAAACCTGGAATGGAAGCTCTTGGTCTAATAGTCCATACAATTTAAATAATGGTACATATGGTATGATGAGCTGTGGTACTTCAACTGCTGCTCTAAGTGCAGGTGGAGAAGACCCAGGAGGTTCACCTTGGAATGTAACAGAAGAATACGATGGAGAGGGTTGGACTTCAGGGAATACTATGCCTGTTTCAAGATATTATGGTGCAGGCGATGGAACTCAAACATCAGCATTTATTGCAGCTGGATCAGCTCCAGTAAATACCACAACTTTAGAATATGATGGAACAAATTGGACAACAGGTGGTAGCCTAATTACTAACACTGGAGCTGGAGCGGGAGCTTCGGGAGAAAATAGTGATTCAGGATTGGTTTTTGGTGGATCACCTGCTGTAGCTGTAACTCAAGGATATGATGGAACATCATGGTCTACTAGACCATCACTTGCAACTGGAAGAGGCTTTACTACTGGTAATGGAACGGCTACAGCTGGCTTAATAGTTTCAGGTGGGCCACCAAGTGGAACGTCAACAGCAACAGAAGAATTTACAGGAGAAACAGAAACCGTTACGTCTAAAACATTGACAACTAGTTAATAAACGTTATATATAAAGAATCGAAAGGATATTATGACAGAAAAAAGAAATATACATGCGTTAATAGAAAAAGAAGCACCAAGTTTAAATAATTTATTAGATCCAAATGATGTAAAAGAGTTTAAGGCTATGACAGCCGAGCTTCGTGACACCTGGACTAAAAAACAAGTATTTAGAACAGAGACAGAAATGAGAATGTCTGTTCTTCAAGATATGAAGTATCCAACAAAAGCTGCAAAGTATTGGCAGTGTGTTAGAGAACAAAACGTATTCTTAGAAAACTTAATGAGTCTATCGTTTGATTGCAGAAGATCAGAGGCTAAAGTTAAATGGTTAGAAAAAAAGATTGAAACAGAACAAGACGAGTATAAATTAGAAAAATACAAAATAGATTTAGATGAAGCAAGATATGGTTTAGCTAATATGCAACTTGTAGCTAAAGACAGAATGAGAGAGATTAAACTTTGGTCTACGTTAAAAAAAGAATTTGACGATGGTACATTTGATACAAAAGATGTTAACAGACACCAATTAGATTCTTATCATATGATTATGAAAAATAAAGCAGAGACATTAACATCTGGTTCAAGTCAACCAGAAGTGTTTAATGTGTTAGGTCAATTAAAAAGTATAGAAAGAGTTAAAAAATCAGGAGAAATGATTTACAACAAGAAAGAGCAATTAACCAGTGACCTTGGAGCAAAAGAAAAATAAACAATTATTTTTTTTAGTAGCGCAACCTAGATCGGGTAATACTTTATTTACAAGTATTATGAATCAAAACCCAGATATAGCATGCACACCTAATTCTATTACGTTAGAAATAATGAAAGATTTATTTTTATTAAAAGATACAGATGTATTTCAAAACTATCCAGATCATAAATCTTTAGATAATGTATTAGATGTCGTGTATGATACTTACTATAAAGATTGGCCGCAACCAATAATCATTGATCGTGGACCTGTAATGACTAAAGGTAATTTTGCATTAATGCAGAAACATTTTAAAAGACCTTTTAAATGCATTGTAATATTAAGAGATGTTATGGATGTTTTAGCAAGTTATATAAAATGGTATACAGAAAATCCTGATGCATTTCCTAATAGATTTGGTTTTAAAAATGATGAAGAGAAACTAAGCCAAATTATGAATGTAGATGGTGCCGTTGCAAAAGATTTAGAAGCAATTAAGAATGCATTTAATTATCCAGATATATGTCACTTTGTTAAGTATGATGATTTAGTTGCACAACCAGAAGAAGAATTAAAAAAAATATATCAATTTATGGGAGTGTCATATTATAAGCATCGGTTTGAAGACTTGCAACAAGTAGAAGTTAATGGTATGAAATACAACGATACTATCGTAGGAAAGAATATGCACACAATTAGAACTGTTGTTAGAAAGGTAAACAACCCTTACATTAATAAAATACCAGAAAGGATAAGACAAAAGTATGAACACATCAGATTTTAAATTTGTATTTTTAGGTCAATCTGTTTTAAGATATCAAGTGCCTCTTGATATCTACCATGTGTTAAATGGTATATATGAAACAAAATTTTCTGAACTAAAACCTGCTAATAAGCAATTAGTTGGTAAAATAGAAAAAGAACATAGTTTATTTTTTGATGGTCAAGATAGCGAAAAAATGACCAGACATAATTTGTTACCACAAAATGTTTTACAATGGTTTTATGAAAAATTTAAACACTATCTAGAGTGGAACAAGATAGTAGATTACAAAATGCATTTTAATTCTGCTTGGGTAAATCAAATGTTTGAACATGAATATAACCCAGTGCACGTGCATCAAGGAACATTGTTTACAGGTTTATCTAGTGTCATGATTTTAAAACTACCATCTAGTTTTGGTGTGGAATACTCATCACCAGATGCACCACAAAATGGTAGACTACAAATTTTAGGGTCGTCAAGTGGTATGTTTGCAAATGTTGATTATCAACCAGATATAAAGGAAAGAGACTTTTATATATTTCCATATGATATGAGACACTGTGTATATCCATTTAACGGACCTGGATATCGAAGAACTCTTGCAGCAAACATGGATGTTGAATATAACCCAATTAAAAATAGAGGAGTGAGTTAGTGTACGAGAATAGACATATTACAGAACCTAAATGGAAGAGTTGGATAATACAAACAACAACTCCATTATTTACACCTGATCAGTGTAGACAGATTATTGAGTCTGGTCGAAAACAACCACCACAGACAGCACAGGTAGGTATGGGTAAACCTGGAGGTGGAACTGATACAAAGAAAAGAGTTACAACAATTAGTTGGATACCATTTAAAGAAATGGGTCACATGTATCGTGATCTTAATAATTTTATACAAAAAGCAAATGAGAATCATTTTGGGTTTGGAGATATACAGGTCACAGAGAATGCACAGTTTACAGAATATCCAGAAGGAGGATTCTATGATTGGCATATGGATTGTGATGTAAACATGACTCACGAACCACCTGTTAGAAAAATATCAATGACATTATTGTTAAATGACCCATCGGAGTTTGAAGGAGGACATTTAGAACTTATGGCACCTGGAAAATTTGCAGAACTTAAACAAGGTCATGCAATAGTATTTGCATCCTTTTTAAATCATAGAGTACAACCAGTTACAAAAGGTGTAAGACAATCTCTTGTTGTTTGGTTTGGAGGTAAACCATTTAGATGATTAAAGAACAATTTTTTCCAACAAACATATATGGTAAAGATGTAAAATTAGATAATCAACTATTTGCTAATGAAATAATTGAATGGTCTAAACGAGATCCTGGTGTTAAAAAAACAAATCGTAATGGTTGGCACTCTACAACAGAGATGCACAAGATGCCTGTGTTTGAACCTTTAGTAAAAGAATTGTTTATAATGATGCAGGATATATGGAAAGAAGAATGGCTAGATAAAGAACCTGTATTAGGAAATATGTGGGCTAATATAAATCCGCCTGGTGGATATAACGCTCCACACATACATCCTAATAGTTTATTCAGCGGAGTATATTACATAAAAGCTCCAAAAAAATCAGGAGGTCTAGTTTGTAATGACCCAAGACCAGGGGTTCAATTAAACATGCCTACTAGAAAACCAAATAAACCACCTAAAGATTTATGGAGAGAGGTGCATTTAGAACCTATTGAGGGTAGAATAATTATGTTTCCATTTTATCTTTGGCATAATGTTGAACCGAATCTATCTAATGATATAAGAATATCAGTAAGTTTTAATTTTATACAACATGGCTTTCAATAAATATCACGTAATTAAAAATGCAGTTAGCTACGAGTTAGCTAATTTTATATTTAACTATTTTCTTCTTAAACGAGATGCAGTTGCTTGGATGTATCAAAACAATATTACTTATGATACAGGTATGCTTGGTACATGGACCGATAAACAAATACCTAATACCTACTCACACTATGCAGACTTTGCTATGGAAACATTACTTGTTAAAATGTTACCAGTTATGGCTAAAGAAACAGGACTTAACCTAATACCAACTTATTCTTATGCTAGAATATATAAAAAAGGTGATGAATTAAAAAGACACAAAGATAGGCCCTCTTGTGAGATATCTACCACATTAAATCTAGGTGGAGATCCATGGCCTATATTTATCGACGGTACGGGGTCTGACAACGTCATAGACGAGTATAAAAACATACATAAGCCCAATGCACCCAAAGGTACTAAAGTCTTGCTTGAAGTAGGAGATATGCTAGTATATAGTGGATGCGAACTTGAACATTGGCGAGAGCCTTTTGACGGGGACATTTGCGGCCAAGTATTCTTGCATTATAACCATGTAAATGGCCCATTTGCTGAAAAAAACAAATTTGATGGAAGACCTATGCTAGGTCTACCAGCATTTGTAAAATAGTATTATAATGGAGTCGTATGTTACAAAAAATAGGTTTTGCACCTGGAATCAATAAACAAATCACAGCCACTGGAGCAGAGAGTCAATGGATAGACTGTGATAATGTTAGATTTAGATATGGTATTCCAGAAAAAATAGGTGGTTGGAAACAACTAGGAGACGATGCACTTACAGGTGCAGGACGTGGTCTTCATCATTTCGTAAATAGTAAAGCTAGAAAATATGCAATCATTGGCACAAACAGAATTTTATATGCATACTCAGGTGGTGTGTTTTATGACATACATCCTATTAAATCTACAACAACACTTACAAGTGCATTTACCACTACTAACGGATCATCAACTGTTACAATAACTTTTAGTGGAGATCATGGTATATCTGCACAAGATATTATTTTATTAGATAATTTTAGTGCAATAACTAATTCAAACTTTGCTGCTGCAGATTTTAACGATAAAAAATTTATGGTAACTACTGTACCATCAAGCAGCACAATAACTATTACAATGCCATCAAATGAATCTGGATCCGGTGCAACAACATCAGGTGGTATTAGAGTACAACATTATTACCCAGTAGGACCAGCGGTACAAGCAAAAGGTTTTGGTTGGTCTCTTGGATCTTGGGGTGGTGAGGTAGCTGGTGAACCTACTACTACATTAACTAATGGTATTACTGATACTGTAACGTCTGGAATTATATTAGGAGATGTATCACAGTTTCCAGACTCAGGTACAAATTTTATAAAAATAGATAATGAAGAAATATCTTACACAGGTATATCTGGTAATGAACTTACAGGTGTTACTAGAGAAGTTAGAGGTACAACAAAAGCTGCACACAGTGGAGGTGCAACTGTTACAAGCACAACTAACTTTGTAGCATGGGGTGAGGCTGCATCAGGAGACTTAGTCTTAGAACCAGGTATGTGGTCACTAGATAATTTTGGTGATAAAGCTATTTGTTTAATTCATGATAGTGCTGTTTTTTCTTGGGACTCTGCAGCAACAAATGCAGAAACAACAAGAGCTTCAATTATTACTGGTGCACCAACTGCATCAAGACACATGTTAGTATCTACACCAGATCGTCACTTAGTATTTTTTGGAACAGAAACAACTATTGGTACACCGTCAACACAAGATGATATGTTTGTAAGATTCTCGGATCAAGAAGATATAAACACATATACACCTACAGCAACTAATACAGCTGGTACACAAAGACTGGCCGACGGATCACAGATCAGAGGAGCGATCAGAGGTCGTGATGCAATCTATGTTTGGACTGATACAGCATTATTTACACAACGTTTTGTTGGTCAACCATTTACATTTGCCTTTGCACAAGTTGGAACTAACTGTGGACTTGCAGGACAGAATGCATGTGTTGAAGTTGATGGTGCTGCTTACTGGATGTCAGAGAATGGTTTTTTTAGATATGCTGGTAAGCTAGAATCATTACCATGTTTAGTAGAGGATTTTGTTTATGATAATATAAATTTAGAGTCTGGTAATCAAATGGTGTCAGCAGGATTAAATAATTTGTTTGGTGAAGTTATGTGGTTTTATCCAACAACAGGATCATCAGTTGTAAATAGAATGGTTGCATACAACTATTTTGATTCATCACCAAAAAGACCTGTATGGACTGTGGGATCATTAGCTAGAACTATGTGGGAAGACTCTGCAGTATTTGGTAGCCCACATGCATTAGAATACACTGCAGGCAATGATTCATCTTTTGATGTTGTAGGAAACACAGAGGGTAGAACAATATACTATGAACACGAAACAGGGACTGATCAAGTTCAAGGTGGAGCAACAACTGCAATCTTAGCAAGCATTGAATCAGGAGATTTTGACATAAGTCAAAGAAGAAGTGTTACAGGTCAAACTACAGGTGCAGCTGATCTTAGAGGAGATGGTGAATTTATAATGAAGATAAGAAGATTTATACCAGACTTTATATCTCAAACTGGTAATACACAAGTTACGTTACAATTAAGAAACTTTCCAAATGATAGTCAAGCTAGTTCATCATTAGGACCATTTACAGTATCATCCTCTACACAAAAAGTAGATACACGTGCAAGAGCTAGAGCTATTGCATTAAAAATAGCGAACACAACAACTAATCAGAGTTGGAAGTTAGGGACTTTTAGATTAGATATACAACCAGACGGACGTAGATAATGGCAAAGATAGTACAGGTATTAACAAGAGCTAGTTCAGAATATGATTTAGAAACAGCAGAATCTCAGGTAAGAGATCTTGATGCGATTGTAGAAAAATTAAATACAACATTTCAAGAAGAACTAAAAGAGGAGGTAGAAGCATTTAACTTCTTTTTAAATTAATGGCTAATAGTTTTATAAATAAAAAAGTAGATTTAACAACAACAGATCTTACTACACTATACACAGTGCCTAGTTTTAAGACAGCTGTTGTAAAATCATTAATAGTATCCGAGGACGCCGGATCAGGATCTACGATAACTATAACATTAGTAAATGCTAGTAGTGCGATATTTAATCTGTTTAAAGATAAAGCCATAGCATCTAAAGCAACTACAGAACTTTTAACTCAACCTTTAGTTATGGAAGAAGGTGAGATACTTAAAGTACAGGCTGCTGACGCGAACGAGCTGCACGTCATAGCTTCAATATTAGAAATACAGCCAAGAGAGGTAACAACATAGTGAAAGACATACCAACAATAGAACCAAAAGAGATTATAACAACAATAACAAATATGAAGACAGGCGAGGTATATAAGGATGATACAGAGTGGAAAGCTAAAGGTATACCAGAATCTGACATAAGAAAAGATGTTAGAGTTATCATGCCAAGCCTTGATTTATTTGGAGAAACAAAATAAGATAGAACGATGGCCATAACTAGAACTCAAATAGCAAGACAATTATATAGAATAGGCGGCGTTGGAGGACGAGCTAAAGAAGGATCAGTTGAAAGAACTGGTGGAAGTTCCAATAGAGAACGAGGTATAACTCAACAATTTAAAGGACCAAGTGGGACAACTGGTAGAATAGATACACGAGACGCAGATCCTAGAGGTCCAGATAGAAGAGCAGTAAGTCAGTTTTCTCAATTTGGTAGAAACGTAATGACTCAAAATTTAAAACCTAAAAGGTTTCAAGGTCTAAGAAGTTTAGCTTCTAGATTCAATCCACTATCTTTTATATTAGGATTGATAAACCCTGCGTTAGGTATAGCTTCTAGATTTGTTACGTCAGCACCAGATACTTTTCAAACATTTAAAGACTCTCCAACATTAGCAGACTTTTTAGAAAACATGAAAACAAATAAGATTTCTGATATTTCCGTAGACTCGGGAAGAGGCAGTGGTCTTAGACAACCAATAGTGCCAATAGAACCAATATCTGAAAGTGATATGAGCATACCTATGATAGAAAGAATATCTGAAAGTGATATGAGTTTATTAACACCGGAACAACAATTAATACAAGATCAAAATGTTAACGAACAAGTTGGTGATATTAGAGATATAATGGCAGCTGACGGCGGTATGATAGGTGGAGGCATCATGGATGCTGCAGGTAGACAAAATTATTTTTTAGGTAAACTAGTTAAGAAAGCAACAAGAGCAGTTAAGAAGATAGTTAAGAGCCCTATTGGTAAATTAGGATTAGGAGCTGCACTTGCTTTCACACCTTTTGGTAAAGAAAAATTATTACCATTTGTAATGAAAAATAAAGCATTAGCTGGAGCAGCTGGATTAATAGCAGCACCATTTTTATTTCAAGAAGATGAAGATGAAGGACAACAACTAGCAAGTATGGGATCAGTAGGTGGTCAGATAGATCCAAGAGCGTACACAGATCCTTACGGTGTATTATTTCCTGCGTTTAGAGCAGAGGGAAGCCCTAAAGAAGGTGAAAAAGGCATTATGAAAGTAGCATCTGGACCAGACATGACAGATACATTAAATGAATTAGCTAATCAATTATTTGGTAAAGATTTAAGACTTTTAACAGAAGAAGAAATGGATATGTTAAGAGATGAAGCTGAAAGATTAAGATCTAAATTTATGGCTGAAGGTGGATCTGCAAAAGAACCAGTAGCCAAAAAAACTATGCCACTACTAGATATGGGTGGACAAGAAATGGATTTAAGAGCTGAAGGTGGCTTTGTGCCAATAGGTAGAATGGAAAAAGCAGATGATGTTCCTGCAAGATTATCAAAGAATGAATTTGTATTTACAGCTGATGCTGTAAGAAATGCAGGTGAAGGAGATGTGGACAAAGGTGCAGAAGTTATGTATAACATGATGAAAAACCTCGAATCCGGAGGTGAAGTATCTGAAGAATCGCAAGGATTAGAAGGCGCACGTAAAATGTTTCAAACATCAAAAAGACTTGAGGAAGTAATATAATGGCTATACAAGAAACTAGAACATTACCCGCACCATTTGTAGATAAATTAGGCACAGACCTTGCAACACAGATCACGGCCCAAGCACAAGTACCTGTTGTTGCACCTGGAGCAGCTGGTATTACACAATTAGCAGGAGAATCTGCTGCAGATTTTGCAAAAAGACAACAGGCAGCACAACAATTTGATATTAGACAACAGAGTTTAGCTGGACTTGCACCACAAGTTGCAGGTTTAAGTCAATTAGAACAAGATGCAAGAACCAGAGCACAGGCAGGTCTTGGATCATTTCAACCGTTTTTAACAGAAGCACAGACACAGGCAGGAGCTGCTGCAACAGGATTAGGAGCTATATCTCTTGGAGCACCGACCACGCAACAAGTAACAGATTTCATGTCACCGTTTCAATCACAAGTGATTGATGCAACTTTATCTGAATTTGATCGTAACACTGCACAAAGAGAACAGCAGATAAGAGATCAACAAGCAAGTTTGGGTGTGCTCGGCGCTGGTCGAGCGGGCGTACAACTCGCCGAGTTTGGTACGGGGGCGGCACGAGAACGTGCATTATTGCAGGCAAATCTTTTACAACAGGGGTTTGGACAAGCAATGGGTGCGAGACAACAAGATATCGCTAATAGATTTGGTGTTGCTCAAGCACAACAAGGTTTAGGACAATTTCAAACAGGACTAGCATCACTAGTTCCTGGATTACAAAGAGCAGATGTCGGACAACTTGGAGCATTGGGCGCAATCGACAGATCATTAAGCCAAGCACAACTTGATGCACAAAGACAAGCAGCAACAACAGCAGCATTTCAACCACAACAACAGTTAGATAGATACGCTGCACAAGTAACAGGTCTAATGGGTGGTTATCCAGGTGGAACAAGGCAGGAGTTCATACCACAACCTACACCATTACAATCTGCTTTAGGTATCGCGACTACATTAGGAGGCCTATATTTAGGATCTAGATAATGAGAAGCAGAACATTAAAAAGACCAATGTTTAGAATAGGTGGTTCGTCAGGAACTGGTATTACATCAGGACTTGATAGACCAGGATATAGAACAGGTGTAGGACCAAACATGTTAGAAGTTGCTGGTAGATCATTACCAGGTAATGCACCTGCTAATAAGATAACTTCAAAAGTAGATCGTAAACCAACTGGTATTGGTATGGGAACATTACCAGGATTCTTAACAAGTTTAGGTTTAAACATAGCTAGTGCTGCACCAACAGGCAATATTTTTTCTACTATTGCAGGAGCAGCAAAAGATCCATTTGATACTTTCCAACAGGCTAAGTTTGCAGAAGCAAAAGAAGAACGAGAGTTTGAGAGAGAAAAAGAATTACAGTTATTAAAAAATCTAGATGAAGACGATAGAATTCAAATACAAAAAGAAGCACAAGTTTTATCTGACAATCCAGAAAGTGAATTTTTTGGAAACTATAATGAAGCACTTAATGCTTTAGCAAAGAAAAAAATATATGGTGTAGATTTTATGCCTGGAGAAAAACGTGAAAAAACAATCGAAGCTAACGCACAAACAATCTCTCAAAATATGAGAGTTAATAGTTTAGTTGCAAATCGAATGGCAACTTTTGAGTACGACTTTGATAGCATACAAAAGAAAAACGACGATCTTTCGTTTGATATTGAAGATCCTTATTGGACTCCAAATAAACCAAGTAAAAGTTACAAAAATGGTTTTGTATATCATGATGCAATTTCAGGTAAATATTTTAGAAGAGATTCAGGGGCACCAGGTGGTGATGGTGTGCCACAAGGGTTTGTTGAAATACAAATTAATAGATAGGATCTACCATGGTACAAAAGTACGATAGATTCGCAATCCAAGAGCCGGAAACAGAAACAAATCTAGCTGTATCTGTTGCAGCAGGAATAGGTTCTGGTCTGATTAAAGTACCTTTAGGTTTAGTTTCAGTAGCTGCAGAATTATATGATGCAACACAAGGAGAAGGTGTAAACTACGATGAAAGTGCTGTTGCAAGATTAGAAAAATTTATTGATGACAGTGTTGTAGGTGATGTTATCAACGGTTTAGAAGACAAAGCAAGAGACACTGCAGCAGGTAGAATAACAGAAGCATTGGTACAAGTTGGTGTGCCTGCAGCAAGGGCTGCAAAACTCGCTGGTAATATAGCTGTTAAAGTAGTCGGTGGTATACAAAAGGGTAAGAGAGTTGCCGTAACAGGTAAACAAGGTAAAAATTTATTAAAAGGTGCACAGAAAGCAAACGAATTAAATAAAACAGCAAGATATTCTAAATATGCTGCAACTAGTCTTGGTGGTGCTGCAGGTGCAGCTGCTGTTTACGATGTAGAAGACATAGGAACTTTTGGTGATGTTGCTCCAGGCATAGGAACAGGTTTAGATAGAGATGCTACAAAAGATACAGAAGATGATGCTATTAGAAGATTAGAAAACAGAGCTAAATTTTTTGCAGAAGGTGTTTTATTAACACCTTTTGTATATGGTATAGGACAAGGTGCAAAATTTCTTGGTAAAAAAGGTAAAGAACTTGCATACAGTAATTCTAAATTTGAAAGAATATTAGATAAATTTGCATCTACATTTAGACCTAGAAGTAAAAAATCACAAGAATTGTTTGAAGCACAAATGAGAGTTGAAGGACAAGAGGGTGCAGCAGCTATTGTTGCAAAAGATTTAGTAAGAGACATTGATGATTCTTTTAAAACCATATTTGATAAATCATTTACAGCCGCTGAAAGATTAAAAAACACAGATACTATATTAGAACAAATGGATGGCTTAATTAGAACTGGTAAAGACACGATTGTAAAAAACGAAGTGGTTTTTAGAAACTTTGACAAAAAAAGATTAACAGATTTTAAAAAATCATTATCTAATCTTAAAATACCTGCAGCAAAACAAGATGAATTGGTGGCTGCAGTTACCAATTCTAAAAACGCTTTTAATAGATTACAGACAGATCTATTACAAGGTGGTAATCTAACTACAACAAATAAAGATGAGCTATTAAATTTTTTTAGTCAAAGATTAAACTCAACACTATCAAACGATTATAAGATATTTCAAAATAATAAAATAGTAAAAACAACAAACTACATCCCATCGGACGAAAAAAGACAAGCTGTTGCGCAGGTGTTTATGAATTATGCAAAAAATAACAAGGTTAGGGGTTACACAGATAAAGATGCTTTGCTCGATGTAGACAGAGTTCTTGAAAATGTAAAGATGGACCCTGTAACAAAATCACCAACATTTAGATTTGAAAGTAAAAGTGCATTATATGATGGTGTAACTCAAGAAATTAACATTTCTAAAATGATATCTACAAATAAATTTGACCCTAAAGATTTAATTACAGGGCAAAGAGATCTAAAAGCATTTAGAGAATTATTTGGCGAGATAAAAGACGCAAGAAGAACAATTATTAATAACATGCAGGCAATGTCAGCAATTACCGCAAGAGATAAATTTTATAATACAATCGTGCAAAGTGGTAAGATTGTTTTTGATAACCCCTCACAGGCACAGTTAAATCTACCTAATAGACCAGGGTATACTATGGGTAGAAATGGTATGCAGATAAAATCACCTCTTGGAGAAGAGATATATACTAACCCTATGAACGGTAAATTTACTTCATCAGAGTTTGAACAAGCAATAAAATTTGCAGAAGAGATGCCACTAGATGGTTTAATGAAATCTTCTTTATATAGATATTTAATAGCAGTGCCAAAGGCAGGAGCACAGGTTGCTAAAACAGTATTGAGTCCATTTACACACATGCGTAACTTTACAAGTGCTGTTGCATTCAGTGTAGGCACAGGTAATATGTTTAAGGACCCAAGATTTATCTTAAGAAGTTTTAAACAATCGTTTAATACAATACAGCCACAGATATTATATAGAAACCTACCAGAAGACCAGGCGTTTTACAGATTTTTACTTGATGAGGGTGTGGTTAATTCAAGTTCTACATTTCAAGATGTGCAAGGATTACTAAAAGATATCGCAAAAGGTGGTGATTTTATAGAAAGAGCTTTTGGTAAATTAGGTAAGAGAATGAACAAAGTGTTTAGAGGAGCACAGGATCTATACGTTGCAGAGGATGACTTTTATAAAATATATAATTATCTTGCAGAGTTTGATAATTTAAAAAATGCTTACAGAGGCACAAAACCTGACATAGAACTTGCAAAACAGGCTGCAAGCATTGTTAGAAACACAGTGCCAAACTATGCATACGTATCAGATTTTATAAAAGGTTTACGTAGATCTCCTCTTGGTAATTTTGTATCGTTTCCTGCTGAGATTGTTAGAACGACATTTAATATTACAGAACAAGGTCTAAAAGAATTAGCAGATCCTGCACTACGTAACATAGGTGCAAGAAGATTATTAGGTTTAGGAACCACTCTAGCAATAATACCTCCGACTATTGTTGAAATATTTAGAGGTGCGTACGGTATTACAAGAGATGAATTAGCAGCCATGCGAAGATTCTTACCTGAGTGGTCTAGAGAATCTACAATCATACCTAACAAAGATAAAGAAGGTAATCTATATTATACAGACTTCAGTCATGGTTTTGCTTATGATACAGTTGTAAATCCAATTCAATCTGTAATAGCAAATGTAGAAGCTGGTAAAGAAAGACCTTTGATTGAAGGAATGATACGAGGGACAGGAAGAGCATTAGGTAGATTTCTTGATCCATTCGTTAGTGAATCTATCTGGGTTCAAGCACTAAATGATTTATATTCTAGAGGTGGTAGAACAGATACAGGTTCAGAGGTATGGAACCCAAGAGATCCAGAAGGTGATAAAATGGCAAAAGGTATAAAACATTTGGTTGAAGCACTTGCACCACTATCATTACCACAGATATCAAGAACTATAAAAGCAGGTATTTATGGAGAAGATCCTAAAACAGGTAGAGATCTAAGTCTAACAGGTGAACTTGGTGGTTTCTTTGGTTTTAGAAATCAAAAAATGGATTTTGAAGAATCTCTTGGTTACAAAATATCAGACTATAATGGAGCGTTAAGGGATAGTAGAAAATTTTTACCAAGACCAAGAGGTAAAGTTGATGCAAATGATATTTTAAAAGAACTTGTTCAAGGAAACGCATCTTGGTTTGAAGCACAAAAAGATATGAAACAAGATATTGAGGCTATGAAAACTTTAGGCTACACTGATCAACAAATAGGAACTATATTTGACAGACGTGGAAAAGGTAAAGATTTTAATGCAATACGTGCAAATAAATTTACACCTTTTGACATACCTGAAGGATTAATAGATGAGTATATTAGAAATGCACAAACAAATGGATATACGAACCCGATGACATCAAGCACATTTGGAGTTATTAATAGTGTTCTTAGAGAACTTAACAGGTTATATTTAGATAACGACTTTCCATTAGATTTAATAAGAGAGTTTACAATAGGTAATGTATCAGCGTTACCACCGACACCAATGCCTAATGTAAACACTGTAAATACAACACAAAATGTTAACCCAAATACTAACTTGACACGTACAGAGACTGCTTTATTATCTCCTGAAGAACAAGTAATAGCGAGTAGAACATAAT
>CAACVD010000562.1_pt1 | contig 17976 bp, 27 predicted proteins | sample 2381771 | NCBI WGS metagenome assembly CAACVD01 (sample SAMEA5211965, study PRJEB30684) | marine metagenome | biome: Marine; feature: Epipelagic; material: Water | collected 2015-10-15 | depth 15 m | reverse complement strand
CCACCGCCCAAATAGACGATTAGTTCGGAGTACCAAATCGTTAAGTAAGGAACTCTAGGTTTTTGTGTGTTTCCCCTCTCATGAAATGCACATTATAAAAAGAAAGGATTAACAAATGTTAATAGATAAAAAACAACAAGAAGAAATAAGACAAAAATTATTTGATGATAGAGCCTATAGAATAGCAGATAGAATATTTTGGATATTTATTGAGAAATTACATCCAAGAAGTGTTGGTGATTTTATAGAAGCAGACCCCGATAATCTTCATGGTACAAGGAATACCGAGAAAGGTAGAGAACTATTTGAAGAGATAGAAGAATTTGCGAGGTGTAATTTATGAGTAACATACATAACGATAGAATAAAAGAAGATATCATGGAAGAGGTTGAGGCCATGTCATTACATGAGTTTCAAGAACTTTTAGAGAAACATTATTTTAAAGCATTAAATCAAAACATAGACGAACATATGGGAATGATAGTAGAGAAGTTATTTGAAGAGAGGTCAGAATGATAGATAAACTAAAAGTAATACAGTACACTTTGAGAGATACTGAAAAATATTTGTTTGGTATTATAAAGAATGAATGGATGAAGGACCACCCACATTTTGCATACAATCAAAAACAAGTATTACAAGATATAATTATTAATCTAGTAAATAAACAAAACGAACTATCTAAGTTGATAGATGAATTAAAGGAAACAGAATAATGAGTACAGTAACAGAAATGGAAGCACAAGTATTAAAAGTAAAAGAGAGAAGCAGGGAGCGATTAAAAAAGATAAAAGAGTTAGAAGAAAAAATTACTTCCCTAGAAATAAAAAATGAAGTGTTGATTGAGAGGCTAGAGAAATGGGCAGAGAGAAACTTTGAGTTACGCCAAGAAAAAATTAACATGACACTAGACGAAGTTGTTGAGCAATCTAGAAATAAAACACAATTCAAACAGGCTCAAGAATTAGCTAAGACTGTAGACGAAGTGAGCGAGAGAGTTCAAAACTTAGATACAAAAGGAATTGCTAAGACAGAGTAATGGCAGTATATTATCTAGATGAATACATAGAGGCCACAAAGCTAATGGTAAAAGAGGCTAAGATGAAATGGATTAATGGTGTTGATTGGGATGATGAACAATACGAAAAGTTAAAGTTCTTAGAGAAAAGTATTGATGACTTAATAGAAATGAGAAAGCATGGACAGGTATTTTATACTGACTTTTAACCCCTTACAAAGACACACGAGGGTCTATACAGACCCCTTGTATGCGTCTTAAAATGGAAAAAAATCAGCTATCATTTGACTTTTTTAGATTTTTTAGCTTTAAGTTTGTCTTCAATCCATGCCCAATCATCTTGTGGGTATTCTGTTTGTACATACTTTCTGATATACTTCTCATCAGAACTATACCTATTAAACATACCAACAAGAAACCCGATAGATTTTTCAGTAATCCCAAATACATTCATAATTTCACCTCCATGCATTATATAAATTATAGTGATGTTTTATGAAAGTACTAGTGTTATTTTAGCAAATGAGGTGTTACAATTTGATACATTTTGTTCTTGACAAACGAGATAAAATGTGCATACTAATATTAGAAAGGAAAGTAAAATGAAACAAAAAAGAAAAGTAGAATGTCCCGAGTGCGAAGGCAAAGGTAGAATACCTATATGTCCCGAGCCTAGATACGATGAATGGGAAGATTGTCCTGTTTGTGAAGGGCATGGTGGTTGGCTAGAAGAGTATGACCCACAAGACGACAAGTATCTGATAGATGATGAGTATCTTGAAACTATGAAGAAAGATATAGAAGATACACTTATAGAACAAGTTAGAAAAGAAAGGATAATATAATGGAAACCAAAAAGTATGTAGTCTATGTTACAGAAACAGTAACTAAAAAATATTTTGTAGACGCAATATCGGGTGAAGAAGCAGAAAAAAAGTATTTATCAGAAGGATTAACTTCACCTTTATACACTACAGAAAAAGATAGAGAAATAATTTATGTGTCCATAGCTAATGAAGATAACTTTTAATTTTTCCATGTGTGTAGTAGATATATACCCCCGCATTGGGAATCATATGTTATCATATATAAATAGATTTGTCAAGAAAAAAATAATACTTGACATATGTAAAAAAAAGTGTATAGTATACTAGCCAATGGAATATCAACATCAATTAAAAGCAATTCAAACCCTTAACATTGAGAAGGGTAGGAATTATAGGGGTGATTGTATATTCTGTTTGAATAGAAACACCTTATCAGTTAGAAATGAAAATGGTAAATTAATTTGGAATTGTTTTCATGCTAGTTGTGAAGCTAAAGGTATCGCTAATAATGGTGTAACCATAGATGACTTACAAACTTTTATGGACAGTAAAGATATTCCTCATGATATCCCTCCTAAATTTACTATGCCTAAAGAGTTTGTAACAGTCTATGGTAATAATAAAGCAAGAGAATACATTGATAAGTATGAGTTAGAAAATACTGAAGCTAGATTAATGTATGATGTGAAACAAGATAGAATAGTTTTCCTCATAGAAGATAATGGGGAAGTTGTCGGTGCGGTAGGTCGTGGCTTGGCTGATGACACAATTCCAAAATGGTACAAATATAATACTTGCCATTACCCTTTCGTGGCAGGTAGTAATAAGTACATTGGTGTGGTCGTGGAGGATTGTGTCTCAGCCTGTAAAGTTGCAATGGCTAACCTAACAGGTATAGCTATCATGGGTACAAGTTTAAAAGAAGAGTTCATAACACCAATAGCTGATATTGTAGACAGATGTTTTGTTTGTTTAGATAAAGATGCAACGGATAAAAGTTTTAAAATAAAAGATACATTGTCTTATCATGTTCCTACATATGTAGAAATGATTGACAAAGATTTAAAATATTATAGTGTAGAAGAATTAAAAGAATGGGGTGAAAAATTATGCGAGACTTTATAGCGTTATTAATGTCAATGTTTATAGTGTTAGCATTTCTACTTTACTTAGTAGCAAATCTACCTAATGCATATGTATAACAATATTATATTAGAGAGACACTACAAGAAAGGTAGTAGAGGTGGCAGATTTAAAATATCTGAAAAGAATAAAAAGTTTTGGAAGACTTGGGATAAAGCAGTTAACAAACCCGAGAAACAATTAAATCCAAAAGACTACGAACACAGAAATAGTTTAGTTGATAAAATTACTTTGACAGATAAAGAGGCACAGAATTATAATATGAAAGTTTTTGATTGTGATAAGCAAACAAAAAAATTATACGAAGACTATTATAAAACACACAAATACGAATAGAAAGGGAAACAATGGGATTATTTGACGATAAAGAAAAATATTTAATAGATGTAATGGGAGTTGCTACAATAGTTAAAGTTGGCTATAGTAGATATGATGATATATATAATGAGCCTACAATAATGTATCATATTACTTATGAAAACAAAGCATTACATGACTTAGGTGATAACACAGATAAAACTTATCAGCCTAATAAAAAATGTAAGACTAGTGGTGTAAATATAGTTAGTGGTAAAAGATTAAAAGAATATCAATTACCATTTAGTGATACAGGATTTCGCTCAGACTTTAGTAATATTATGAAATATAATCCACAGTATACTAGCCAAGAAGCTATTTTAGAATCAGCAAAATATTTATTAAAAGAAAGTGGTATACATAGAGATAAATATTTTGATGCAGAAACATTTGAAGACAAACCTATTGTGAGTGTGGAAAAAATACTATGGCAATAAAATTATTATTATTATTATTTATTAGTTCTTGTTCATTTTCTTTTAACAAAGATAAAGAAAAGAAAATAATTATAGAGGAGTTAGAACCTATCAAAGATACAAAGGTAGAGTGTGACACAGATAATCTTACTGAATTACAGATAGCTAAATGTAAAATGGAAGCTAGATTATTGGAGTTAAAATATTAAATCTTACATGTGTAAGATAGAAAGGGTATCATGGAAGACGGCAATTTAAAACTATATGTTTTAAAAATAATTTTAAAAAAGAATGTATTTGACAGAGTTAAAAAAATTGTATCGGATTCTTTCTTTACAAATGGTGGTAGAGATATATACAAAGCTATCTCTAAAATATATGAAGACAATCCTGGGATAGAAGAGATAAGTATTGCTGATTTAAGAATAAGTTATTTCGAAACATACTTTGCTAATCAAAGTTATCAAGCACAAAAAAATATTAAAGATTTAATTAGTAGGATAGAACATATCCAAGACATGAACGATAGCGTTGTAGAAAATGCTATTAAGAGTATGTACAAATCAGCTAAAGCAGACGAGATGTCAAGGCTATGTATATCTATTGGTAACAATCCTAGCGAACATTCTTTTAAAGAAGTACAAAGATTTTTAGAAACTATTGACGAAGAGTATTTTGATACAGTAGATGATACTGCAGTCACTAGAGATGTTGATGAGATAATAGAAGCAGTCAATCAACAAAGAGAGTTTAAGTTTAATATACATGCACTACAAAACGCTACCGAAGGTATTGGTAAAGGTAATTTTATGATTGTCTTTGCTAGACCCGAGAGTGGCAAGACTGCCTTTTGGGTTAGCATGGTAGCAAACGAAGGAGGCTTTGCATGGCAAAAAAAGAATGTTCACATATTTTGCAATGAAGAACCTGCTATCCGTACACAAATGAGAATGTTAAATGCATGTAGTAATCTAACTAAAAGGCAGATATTAAATGGTAGTAGACAATTAGCTAAAGATAAATGGAAAGAAATAGAATCTTATATCTATACCCATGATAGTGTTGATATGAATATGGAAGACTTAAACACTTATTGTAAAGAACATGATGTAGATATATTAATTATAGACCAATTAGATAAAGTTAATGTGACAGGTAAATATAATTCATCCCATGAAAAATTAGGGGAAGTATATAGACAGGCTAGAGAGATTGCTAAAAGGCATGATGTATTTGTAATAGGATTATCTCAAGCATCAGCAGAGGCTCATGGCAGAACAAGATTAAGTTTTAATGTTATGGCAAATTCTAAGACAGGCAAAGCTGCGGAGGCAGATGTTATTGTAGGTATAGGAAAATTAGATGAGGGTAGAGAAGACCCTAGCGAAGCATGTGTAAGACAGATAACTATTTCTAAAAATAAACTAACAGGTGACCATGGTGAGTTCGAAGTAAGATTAGTTCCCACCTTATCACAATTCACTTCATTTACATAGAAAGGACAATAAGTGATAACAACACTAGACATAGAGACTACAGTAAGTAACGAGGGAGACCCTTCACCTTTTAACCATGAGAATAGATTAGTAAGCATTGGTATTAATGATGAGTACTATTTCTTTTATCATAAAGATGTTAAAGATGTAGAACACATAAAACAAAATAAAGAAAGAGTTCAAGAGATACTAGATGAATCTGATTTAATCATAGGACACAATTTAAAATTTGATATGTCGTGGATGTATGAGTTTGGATTTACATACAATGGTAAGTTATATGACACAATGTTAGCAGAATATATTATCATGAGAGGTAATAAAGATAAATCATTATCTTTAAAAGAATGTTGTAGAAGACATAACATTAGTTTAAAATCTGATATACTAGCTACATACATGGAAGACGGATATGGTATTGATGAAATTCCAATAGAACATTTAGAAACTTATGGTAGGCAAGATGTTAAAATAACTAAAGAGTTATATCTTACACAAGTAAGATTTTATAATTTACCTGCAAACAAAGGACTATTACCAACTAGAGATTTGATGAATGATTTTCTACAAGTGTTAATAGATATGGAATGTAATGGAAACTATATAAATTTAGAAGACTTGGAAAGTGTTGAGAAAGAATTAACACAAGAATACTACAAGTTAAAAAGTAAGATAGAAAAAATTATTGCTCAAGTTATGGGTGATACAAAGATTAATTTATCTTCTACAGAGGATTTGTCTAAAGTAATTTACTCTAGAAAAGTACAAGACAAAAGTATTTGGACAAGTATGTTTAATATAGGTATAGATAAAAGAACAAGAAGACCTAAGAGAAGACCTAGAATGACAGACAGAGCATTTCAAGAGTTAGTAAATAAATATACAGACCCTATGTATAAAACAATAGCACAACAATGTGATGAGTGTAAAGGCGTAGGCCATGTCAGAAAAATAAAAAAAGATGGTAGTCCTTTTGCTAAGTTATCTAAATGCCCTAAGTGTAAAGGTGAAGGTATGTTATTTATTGAGACCGAAGCCAAAGCAGGATTTAATTGGAAGGCTAATAGTGTACAAGATGTGGCACAAGGTGGTTTTAAAACAGATAAAGAAACTTTAAATAGAATAGGTATTTATGCTGAAGGTACATTAAAAGAGTTTGTAGATTCTATTGTTAGGTTTGGTGCATTAGAAACTTATCTTAATACTTTTATAACAGGGATAAGAGATAATACTAATCATGATAATATATTACATCCTTCTTTTAATCAACACATAACTGCTACAGGAAGACTATCTAGTTCTAAACCTAATTTCCAAAACATGCCTAGAGGTGATAAGTTCCCTGTAAAAAAAGTTATACAATCTAGGTGGGAGAATGGACAAATACTAGAGGTAGATTTTGCTCAGTTAGAATTTAGAACTGCAGTATTTTTAGCACAAGATAAACAGGGTATGAAAGATATAGAGGATGGTATAGATGTTCATCAGTATACTGCAGATGTTATAGGATGTGATAGACAAACTGCAAAGGCACATACATTTAAACCTTTGTATGGTGGTATGATGGGTAAGAAAAAAGAAAGAGAATACTACGAGAAGTTTTTAAAAAAATATCCACAGATTGCAGAGTGGCATCAAGTGTTACAAGATAGAGCATACAAAACAAAGATAGTAAAACTACCTAGTGGTAGAGAATATTATTTTCCAAATGTTTATAGAAGAAAAGACGGCTCTACTACACAAGCTACGGCTATAAAAAATTATCCTGTCCAAGGGTTTGCTACGGCAGACATAGTACCAATAGCATGTATTAATGTTTGGGAGTTACTAAGAAAAAGAAAAATGAAAAGTTTAATTATAAATACTGTTCATGATTCTGTAATACTAGATACACATCCCGATGAAATACATCATGTTATTAGTGTTATAAAGACAGGATTTAGTAATATAAAAGACTCACTACTAAATAGATATGACTGTGAGTTAAATGTTCCATTAGACTTTGAGATAAAAAAAGGTATAAATTGGCTTGACTTATCCACAGTTTTATGATATAATAACACAACAAAAAGGAGGCATTATATGTCAAACGAAGTACTAGCGGATATAGATAATATGTCCAACGATAAAGTGATGGCTATGTTAGGTCAAGATGTAGAGTCGGGTGGCTCTTCCCTATCAAGGTTGTCAATCAACTACGATACCGAAGACAGTGAAGGTAATCTGATAAAACGAGGTCTATATAAAATAGACAGTCAGGAACACGGACTTGTCTTTGCAGAGAAAGTATCATTTAGACCCTTTCTAAATACTTTCCAATATAATAAATATGATGAAGAGAATGAAGATAACAATTATAAATCTGTTATGTTCACGAGTTGGTCTGATGCCAAACCCGATACAAATGGAACTGATGCATGTGGTAGTGTACCTAAAGCATTACGAGAAGACTTAGACCCTGCTTCTAAAATAGAACAGGATAAGGTTACTTGTTATAGAAATGTATTTGGCGTGGTATCTGCAAAAGGTAAAACCTCTAAAGGGCAGGATGTCACGATTACAGAAGAGGCAGTCCTATACAGAGTTAGAGGTGTAAACTTTTTACCTATCGGTGACCAATTAAAAAGTCTATCTAAAAGAAATAAGATTATGTATAATACTGTTTTAGATTTTAATGGAACAGAAAAACATACTAAAGGTAGTGTAACTTACTTTACTGCAAAAATTAAAGATGCAAATAAAGATGTAAAATTTTCTGATACTGATAAAGAAATACTAAAAGATTTCTTAGAGTATGTAAAACAAGAAAATGATTATGTCAAAGCAGAGCATAGTAAAGCAAAGAAAAGCGAAGTGACTGCAGAAGATATTTTAGATGATGAAATAATGAAGGAAGTTACCGCTTGACTTTCTTAGAAGAAGTAAAATCATTTTTAGCACAGGCTCAGCGAGAGCCTGTCGCTATACCTAAACCTATTATAGAAAAGTTTAAACAAGAATGTGAACAAGCAATAAGAAAACAATTTACAGACAAAAGAGAATCAGAGTTTAGAATCCGAATGTCTAACATAGGTAAACCACTATGTCAATTACAAATGGATAAAAAGTATTCGGGCAAAGATAGTATCATTAGTTATGAAAATTATAATTTTAAGTTAAGAAATTTATTTGGAGATATAATAGAAGCGGTTGTAGTTATGTTACTGAGAGCAGTTAAATCAAAGATTGATGGCGTTCAAGGTAAAGTAAAATTAAATACAGAATTTTTTGACATGAAAGGTACATATGATATCATTATAGATGATAAAGTTTATGATATAAAATCTGCTTCACCTTTTGCGTTTGAAAAAAAGTTTGGAGAAAGTGGTGGTGGCTTTCACAAGATAGCAGAGGATGATGTCTTTGGTTATTTATCACAAGGATATTTATACTCAGAGGCTACAGGTAAACCCTTTGGTGGTTGGATTGTAGTCAACAAAGCTACAGGTGAAATGTTAGTTAGTCAGCCTCCCGAAGATGATACAGAGTATAGAAAGAAAGCATTAGAAAAGGTACATCATAATGTAAAAGCATTAATGGAAGATAAACCTTTTGAAAGATGTTATGAATTACAAGAAGAATCATTTTATCAAAAGAAAACAGGTAATAAAGTTTTAGGTACTGTCTGTTCTTATTGTCCTTATAAACATAAATGTTGGGGTGATACTATTGAATACTTGCCCCAACAACAATCTAAGGCCAAAAATCCTAAGTATTATTGGTATGCAGAAGTAAATAAACCAAAGGAGATAGTACATGATTAAACAAGTTAAGTTAGATAAAGATAGTGTGGTTATAGTTGTAAAACCATTTGGAAAAAAGAATAAATTTATTTGTGGTATAGATAGAAGTTATGTTAAAGATACAGAACAAAAAGATATTTGTTTTAAAGTTGCATTAGGTCTATGTCAGATAGCACTAGATGACCCCGACATGGTATATGAAATAGGTTTGGGTGTTTCAAAATTAGAGGAAATGGAAAATGGAAAAGCAGATATTATTAACTTAAATGATTGGAGGAAGAAATTAAATTGAAACATAACTCAGATTTTAAATATGATTTAGCTACAGGTAAAAAAGGTGAAGGTATAATAGGTACAATACTAGAAGGTGATAAGGTTGAAGTCAAATCAGAAATAGATAAATGGATTAAGAGTGGTAATCATTACTGTGAATACAGAAGTAGAGGTAAAGATAGTGGAATATTAAAAACACAATCACAATATTGGACTATCAATTTTTATAAGGGTAAAGATTTTTGCTTTGCTATATCTTTAGAAACAGATAAATTAAAAATGATGATTAAGAATAATAACTATAGGTCTGCACCAGGAGGTGATAGTAACACATCATGGGGTTGGTTAGTTCCTATAAAAGATTTAATGGATGTAAATAATTATAACTATGCGAATACTTAAAGACCCATTCACAGGAGATTTACTTTTGTCTTTAGACACATTTGAATCTAAGCAAGTAAAAGATAAAGGATATGTAAAGATATCTACTAAAACAAATTTCTTTGGTTACTTAAAAGTTTTGCACGATGATTTATCTGCAATCATTACTGAAGAATTAAGAAACATACAAACTCAAAAGGAGAAAAGCAGAGATGCCAAAATACGAAATCAGTCAAAAACTAGTACAAGCAATAGTTAATTTCTTATCCACACTACCATGGAATCAAGTTAATCAACTCTTAAATTCTATAGCTGTCGAGGTAAAAGAAAATGAAAGTCCAAAGAAAGAATCTAATACGAAGAAAATATGATTTTTTAATTGATGTTGGTAGATTTAATGTAGGAATTAACAGAGATTTTGAATTAGTGTTAGACTATAGTACAGTTAATCATAAAAAACTTTATGAAACTATGAAGAAAAAATACCCCGAATACATGCACACTAATATTCTAGTTGCTCTTACTCAAGAGACTAAAGTTATGTTTGAGGATTTGACAGAAGATTTAACTAAATTTATTAATAGTATTAATTAGTATTAACTCCTGCTCTTCTAGCAGCTAATTCTGCTCTAGTTATCTGTCTATCTTTTAATGGTTCTGGTTCTATTTTTGTCATGTCTACCATAGGATTTGTTTCTGCAGTTCTTTCTCTCTGTGCTGTTTCAAATAATTCTAGTTCAGCTTGTCTTCTATTAACTAAACCATCTAAAATAGTACCACCTTTTTTATCTTTTACAAAACCTATTTTAGAATCAAAGGCTTCTTTTTTAAATCTATCTATATCTCCAACAGCTAGTCCTTCTTTGTATGCTTTACTATTTAAAAAACCTGTTTGTCCTATATTATACACAAGAGAGGTTAAAGCTGCTTTTTGATTAATATCTAAGTTTAATCTTTTTCCTTTAGCATCTGTTAATTTATTAACAAAGTCTATATCTTTTTGTATTCTTTCTTTAAATTGTAACTCCATTTCAGGAACTGTTGTAGCAGGAACCACTCCACCCACATTGTTTGCAGTTCTAATTTCTAATCCAAATCCGTAGGTTCTATTACCTGATGGGTCTTTATATTCACCTAGTAAAGGTATTTCTCCTGTCGCTTCATTAGGTATATACTTACTATTACCATCATACCTTTTAAAGGATAAAATTGCATTATATAATGGTGCATTTTCTTGTTTAGCTATAAATGTAAATGCTTTATCTAATACTGTTCCTAAATCTTTTATTCTCTGCTCACTCATTTTTTTACTAAACTCCCACCAAAATATAATCCCACTATCGCTGACATTAGGTGTGTATCTAGTGGTGTGATAATTACACCTGCAAAAGATTTATCCATTAGTATCTCTTTCTTTTCTACTAAAAAGAAAAATCCATTTGTAAATTCTGTCCATGTTAATATAACTGGTACATCAAATAATACTGGTACAAGTTTAGGATATGCTATAACCATGAATACTGCAGTCAATGCAATAATTCTTCTTGTCCATTGAAACCCTTTATTCTCATATGTTCTAGCTTTTTCTATAAAAGACATTTGTGTCTCTGCTCTAGCTAGTAACATTTTCTGTTCTTCTTGTTTTGCTTTTATGCTTTGACTCCATATGGACATTACTCCACCTAGTAGGCTTGAGCCTAGCATTGTAATCATTTCTACTGGTAATCCACCTAACATTTTTTACTCCTTTATATTTAATATTCTATTTAATTCTTTTATTTTTTCTGATTTTTTAGGAGTCATTTCTCCTTTGTATAATTTTCTTATAGCACTTTCACTCATATTTTTTACTCTTGTTTGTACGCCTTTAAATAATTCAGTAGGTGTCAATCCTAACTCCATGGCTTTATCCCATGCCCATTGATGCACTACTAAAGGCTCATCAAAGTTAAATGAATTATGTGCAAGATAATCCATTAATGCATCCTTACTTAAATTTTCTACTTTCTCTAATTGTGAACCATACCATGTGTACTTAATATATTTTGATTCTCTTAAAGAGTAAGATGTAAACCACCTTGCTTTCCAATCGGCCCACTCTCTTTGAAATGTCGCATTATCATTAGTTATCTGTAAAGGATTATCATCTGAGAAAACAAACTGCTCTATAAAAGCATGAAAGATACCTTTAGGTGTGACGGCTTTTAATTGTTTTTTTAATTCACCTTTATCTATGGGTATGCTCAAAGGCTCTCCTACTGCCCCAATCATCAAAGAGTTTATACCATACATAGTTAACGCACTTGATGCTTTTAATATTCCTACACCAAATTCAATTCCCGGAAATGATATAAAATCTCCAGGATGTAGGCTTGGTGCTGCAAGTGTTGCAGTCAAGTCCATATTAGTTAATTTAGAGGGCACTCCAAATAGTAACCAATCTGGTAATCCTTGTTGAAGTAAAAACAAACTTAATGTAGGCGTAGGGTTACCAGGAAATAATCTATTTTTTAATTGTATTAATGCATCAGCACCATTAACACCTATCGCACCTATTAATCCTGCAGTTAAAACATTACTACCCATAAAACCTATTAGCTGTGCTCTATCACCTCTATCTGCATTTTTTATAGCTTCAATCATTTGAGCATACCAATTATGTTGGAATGTTCTAAATAAACCTGCGGCTCTACCTATTGTTCCTAATTGTTGAAATATAATAGGTCTTTCTGCAATATCATATCTAACCATGTATTTATCAGCTAGTTCCCATGCTCTTGTAGTAGCAAGTTCTTCTTTAGCACCTAGTCTTTTTAAATGATGTGCAAATAATAATGTTGCATTTAATCTAGAAAATTGTTCCATGTTAGATGCTAATGCTCTACCACTAGCCATGTTCAAAATATTTCCTTTCATATTTTTAACATCTGTGAATCTACCTTTTTTATAATAACCTTCTCCTGCAAACTCTCTTAAAAAGTTATCATTAATTGTTCTATTTTTAACAGCTTCTTGTATGACTTTTTTACTAAATTCGCTAGGAGCAACTAATTCTTTTTGAACTTTTAAAACTGTAATATATGCGTCAGCTAGTGACTTTGCTGAGTTCATACCTGCTAATTGAGATAAGTGAGCAAGTTTATGAGGTATCATTTGATAAGGCTGAATACCTTGAGCCAAGGCAAATCTCGCATTTAAACTTAATAAATAAAAATGGTTTGCTAATGCAGCACTAGTAGTGTACAAATTTCTAAATTGAGGTAAAACTTTTAAACCATCAGTAAGTGTGTCCTCTATAGACTCAATAACCTCTTTAGGTTTTTGTCTTTTTTTACCAAAAGTTCTTATAGCTAATGCATTACCTAAAGCATTATTTAAATAATTAACAGCAAACTCTGCAGCATTGGGATATAGTTGTCTTATAGTATTTTTTTCACCATACTTAACATTAAATCTAATTGGTGTGTCTAACAGTTGTTTTATTCTAAAATTAAACTCCATGTGATTGGCAGCTTTTATACCACCTTCAACATATAATTTAATTGCTAAATTAAAATCATCTACATCTTTTCTAGAAGATTTTACACCTAATATGTTTCTACCTTCAGAACCTAAAAAACCTTTTACTAATTCTTCTTTTACTGTTCTTCTTTTTAATTTCCTTCTGTTAAATCCTTCTGCAGAATATATTTCATCAGACAGTTCTTTTATTTTAAGACCTAATTCTTTTTTCTTACCTCTATATAAATGCTCCGTTACTATTTGAAAAGCTGCTACAGCATCATCAGAGTATCTACTTACATTAGGTTTATTTACATTAACTATAACTTCATTACCTAATTCTTCTTCTAATCTTTTTTTTAATCTGTTTGCACCTGCTTTAGTAGACGCAGGTAACGCCTGTATTAATACTCCATTTTTATCATTTACATAAACTCTATATGTACCAGTAAATATATGTGGAAAATAGTTAGGTCTTCTTGGTAGTAAAGAAGTATTAGAACCTGTTTTTTTAATTTGCATATTATAATATTCTCTAACTTTTTCAAAGCCGTTAATTATATCTCTATACGCTAATATTTGTTTATCATTAAATCCTAATTCTTTTAAATAAAAATCAGTGGCTATATCATCTTTATCAAATCTGGTATCTTTATATTCTTTTTTTAATATCCTAGCATTTAAATTACCTGAAGTATCTTCTGCTAATTTTTCTGATATAAATGCTTTTCTACTTTTTATAAAATTATTATATCCTACTTCTACTTTAAATGTACCCTCTACTAATGTTTGTTTTTCTTTCTGAGATAGTCTATTAAATCTAAATAACATACCTCCTTCACTAGCTTCTAACTTACCATAGCGAAGAGCAGTAGCCCCTACAGTTTTTGTAAACTTAGGATTATCTAGTATTTTTAAGATTGCATCTTCGTTTTTAACACGAAAAGTATTATACTCTGCTACAACTTTTCTAACTATAGGATTATCATTAAATTCTTGAGGGAGTGTAACTCTACCTAATTTATCTAATATATTTGGGTCTAAATCTTTATATTTTCTCTCTAAATATTTTACTTTAACTGTGCTTTCTTTTTTAGTTTTTTTATCTACTATAGTTTCTTCTCTAGTTTTTAAAATAACAGCATCATTTCTAAATTCTGTAGGTTCTCTAATATCTGCAACTTCTTTATTTACTCGATTAACAAAACTAGTTTGTAATTCTAAATAAGAATCTAGTTGGTCTATAATTTTTTTTAACTGACCTTGAGAACGACTAGCTTGTTTAAATTCTAATACAAGAGTATCCATTTTTTCTCTAGTCTTTTTTTTATTTTCTTCGTTCCTTTGCCTTGCTTCTTTCTTTTTTAATTCTGCTAATTCATTTTTAATTTGTACTTTTCTTTGTGCTAAAAAATTCCAAGTGTCAATACTAGTATTTAATTCTTTTGCAGTAGATGGGGTATTTTTTTCTAAGTCTTGTATAAATTTTTTCTTACTTCTATAATCTAAAACTTTATCTATAGTTTTTTCTGCATATCCTTTTGCTCCTGATATAGGACCAATAGCAGATAAAGATGCAAAAGTAATTCCATGTACAAACCTATCCTCTAATGTTTCTGCAGGTGATGCAAATCCTAAAGTACCCATTGCAGATATTTTAGTTATGGGAGCAAATTGATTTAAATAACCTAATGCATAACCCATTCCTGCACCCATTGCCCCTGCTTTTACAGATTCTTTTATACCTTGGTCTGCTGCAACAACTGCATCTGTAACTCCCATACCAACCATAGGATTTTTAGTTAAAGCTATAGCACCTACATATGTAGGTATTTGAACTGTAGCTGCACCAAAAGCACCATAAAGTTTAGTATAAAAATCATCAGGTGCTTTATCAAAATTTTCTTTTGCTTTTTTTAAACTTATAGCTTTTAAATCTAATAATTTATTACGGGTTATTAAAGCTGCTTTATTGATAGGGTCTAACTTACGACCTTTAGGGTCTAAATAAATACCTTCTCTTGCTTGTGCTAATTGTTTATCATCAAAACCCATACCTGCAATATTTGCTAATCCATGGTATAAAAAATTACCTGATGCTTCATGATAACCTCCTTGACCTCCATAATATAGTTGTCTAAATCCTAGTGTAGTGCCTATATCATCAAACTTTTTTTCTTTAGTTTCTGAATCTGTCACACCTACAGGATTATTTTCCATTTCTATTTCTTCTTGTGCTAGATTTTCTTTTAGTGTTAAATCTTCTTTAATAAAATTTTTAAGTTTTATTTTACTTTCATCAGATAAATTTTTAGTATCTACCTCTAAGATTTTACCATCTGAGGTTACATAATTAAATGTTGTCATTTTTCACCTCTATGAAATAAATTTGTTTACTTCGTCATCTGTACTAATTGTAGTTTTTGTTTCTGGTAATAGATTACTATCGCCTGATGTCATAAATATTTTTTCAGCAGCTTGAACTTGTTTATTATATTCTGCATTAATCAAAAATTGTATTTGCTCATTAGATGTATTATAAATTTCATTTGTCATTATTAATCTATTCCTAACTATATCTTCCATTGTTCCGTCTATATAATCTTGGTCTATCATTAATTTAATTCTACTATCTTGAAATGCAGTCTCGCCAATACTACCATAAGTACCTGCACCTTCTGGTACATCAGAAACATTTATTTCAGGCAATACAGCTTGACTTATAATTTTGTCTTCTTCTTTTTTCATCTTTTTTCTAACGCCTGTAGTTATTAAAGACTCTAAAGTATTTTCACCCATGCGATTATTATTAACTAAATTTTTCTTAACTTTTAAATTTTCTATTTCTGTATCATAAGCTGCTTTGGCCTCTTGTGCATAATTACCTTTTTCAAGTTCGGCTTTTCTTTCTTCACTTAATCCTTCATATTTAAATTTTAATTGTTTTAATTGTGCATCTTGTGTAGTAGGTGCTAAATCTGAAAGTGCTGAAAGTTGGTCAATAGACATCTCTGAGTATAAAAAATTATTAAATCCTGTATTTCCTGTAGATTGCATAACTCTTAATGCTTTGTTGTAATTATCACCTATAATTTTTCCTTCATTATTTACATCCTCTTTAGCTGCAGCTAATGTAGTAAGATACTCTTCACCTTTTGCTCTTTCTTCAGCTATTGTACCTAGAAGTTGTTTTGCTCCACCCAAAGCTATTTGTCTAAAAGTTTTAGGACTTAATAAACTCATTACTTATCTCCTTTTGACATTAGACCTTTATTATTATTTTTATTATCTTCGGTCTTTTTTTGTTTATCTTTCATTTCTAAAGCCATTATGTCTTCATTAACATCTCTACTTTTAAATATTGACTCTAGTATTTTTTTAGTTTGTTTTTCTTTTGGTCTACTTAATTTAATTTTTTCTATCTTAGCAGCTTTACCCATAGCTAAAATCATTTTTTCTATAATGGGTGTAATTAAAAAAGCAACATCAGGTGTATATGCACCCTCAATAAATCCTGAAAATACTATAACTTTTGTAAGAGCCTCTACTGAAACACCTGCTTCTAATAATATAATTATTTTACTAGCAGTTTCTTTATTATGTAATTTACTCCAAACAAATTGTGCTGCTTTTTCAGAATTAGTAAATCTAGGCGGGTTTTCCCATGCCCAGTTTTTAGGTGTGTCTGTTAAGGATTGTCCTGGAACAGGAGTATCAAATGGATTTTGTTGTCTTTCTATTGCCATTATGTTATTATCCTCTTAGACATTTCTAAGTATTCGTTATTTAAATAACTATCCCATGCAGCTAATAATTGATTATATTGTGCTGCACCTCCTACTGACCCTACCTCTCCTGCTTGTTCTGGAGAAGATGTTTGCATTTTATAGGGTGTAAAATTAATTGCAGCTTTTGCATCTGCTGCTGTTATTGCAGGACCTGATTGTCCTCCTCCGCCTAACATTTTATTTCCTAAAACTGTAGACGCTGCTGTAAATATTGTACTCCACATATGTTACTCCTTATCTAAAAAAAATCTCCGATATTTATATCTTTAAATATTTCTATACCAATAGCACCAATAATACTATTTAGTTCACTTTTTGATGCTTCGTCTAATAAATCTAATTCTGCCTCTCTTTCTAAAGCAGCCATTGCTATATTATGTGCTCTGTCTTTAGAATTTTCTGATGATGTATTTATCCATGATGCTTCATCTCTCCATTGTTGCCATAATGCAGACAATCCAAAGTTAGATATATTTAATAGGTTTTGTGCATCTGCTTGATTAGCTGCATTAATAGATGCAGTATTTGCAGTATTAACACTTCTTCTCCATGTCACATTTGATTGGTCTACTACTCTTTGATTTTCTACATTAAATCTTTCTCTTTGGTCTTTTAATTGTGCATTAAATTGATTAATAACTGATTCTCTTTGTGCATTAGCTTCATTAACTGCAATCTGATTTTGTGTATTCTGTGCTGCTATTTTATTATTTTCTGCTACAGCATATTGATTCATAGCATCTGTTCTTTGTGCATTATTAGTATTTATTTGATTTTGTAAACTTGCAAAGAATTGGTCAGTCTGCCCCTCACTTTGTGCATTAAATTGTAGAGATGCATTACTTGCAGATTGGTCTGATAATAATGTTTGTTGTCTTAATTGTATATTTGTTAAACTTGTTTGTTGTCTATTAGATAAGTTCTGCATATCCATCTGGAAGTATTGTTGTGCATTTAATACTGCAGCTTGTTGTCTATTAGATAAATTTTGAAA
>CAACVD010000561.1_pt1 | contig 18001 bp, 26 predicted proteins | sample 2381771 | NCBI WGS metagenome assembly CAACVD01 (sample SAMEA5211965, study PRJEB30684) | marine metagenome | biome: Marine; feature: Epipelagic; material: Water | collected 2015-10-15 | depth 15 m | reverse complement strand
TAAAACGCTCAAAATGAGCGCCACACCTGTGGCAGACGACGTCAAAGTCCATGTTTTTCGCAAACAATACTGTAAAAAACGATATCAATATGGGATAAATAGTGTATCCTGACTTTTCTTCAGGGGCCCCTATAAAGTAGGTCAACCGCAATAAGGTTTACTGGCTTATTATGAGCGATGAAATCCAAGATAAAGTAGTCAAGTTACAGCTTCGACTAGCTCAATTAAATCGTGTTGAACATTGCCAATCAGATTTCTTGGGCTTTGTGAAAGCGGTATGGCCTGACTTCATTGCTGGCGAGCATCATCGTATAATTGCAGAGAAGTTTGAGCGCGTAGCCAAGGGCGAATTGAAGCGTTTGATCATCAACATGGCCCCGCGTCACACAAAGTCTGAGTTTGCCAGTTATCTTCTGCCCGCATGGTTCATTGGGCAAAACCCGGCGATGAAAATCATTCAGGCAACGCACACCACGGAGCTTGCTGTATCCTTTGGCCGTAAGGTGAAGAACCTTCTAGAGCGAGAAGATTATGCTGAGATCTTTCCTGAAGCAAAATTATCGGCGGATTCCAAGGCGTCAGGCCGGTGGGATACTTCACGTGGCGGCATGTATTATGCTGTCGGTGTAGGCAGTAATCTTGCTGGCCGCGGCGGCGATCTAATTATCATTGACGATCCTCATTCTGAGCAGACGGCTATGTCGGCGTCGGGTTTTGACAATGACTGGGATTGGTACACAGGGGGCCCCCGACAGCGTCTGCAGCCCGGCGGGGCCATCATTTTGGTAATGACCCGGTGGTCCCAAAAGGATTTGACCGGTCAGCTTATTCGTCAAATGGGTAAAGATGAGAAAGCGGATCAGTGGGAAATTGTAGAGCTTCCTGCGATGATGGACGATGAGGAACCTTGTTGGCCGGAGTTTTGGTCAAAAGACGATCTTGAAAGAGTCAAGGCGTCTATCCCGCCGTCAAAGTGGAACGCACAGTATCAACAGCGTCCTACTGGTGAAGAGAACGCAATTATTCCTCGTGACTGGTGGAAAAGATGGGAAAAAGACGACGTCCCTAATCTTGAGTATGTCATTCAAAGTTATGATACGGCGTTTTCAAAGCGCGAGACTGCTGACTACAGCGCGATAACGACGTGGGGCGTATTCCGCCCGGAAGAAATTGGGGGGCCCCCGGCGGTCATTTTGCTAGATAGCAAGAAGGGCCGGTGGGATTTTCCTGAGTTAAAAGCAGAAGCTTACGAAAGCTATCAGTTTTGGGAACCCGATACTGTAATCGTGGAAGCAAAGGCGTCAGGGACTCCTTTGACACACGAACTACGCAACATGGGCATTCCTGTTGTGAATTTTACGCCATCTCGCGGCAACGATAAGGTGTCGCGTGTCCATTCTGTGTCTCCCTTGTTTGAGGCGGGGATGGTGTATGCGCCTGATGAGACATTTGCGGACGAGCTTATTGAGGAAGTTGCGGCTTTCCCCAATGGTGAGTATGATGACCTTGTCGATAGTATGACCCAAGCTCTGATGCGATACCGTCAGGGCAATTTCGTATCGTTACCTACGGACGATTGGGACATAGACGAGGACAACTATACTCAGGTACGCTCGTATTATGGCTGAAAGACCGCAACTTCGTGGATTTGATGTAAACCAACCCGGCGCGGATCGCGAAACGGGCATAGGTCTTTTCAAAGGTCTTACCACTGAAATCCCCGGCGGCATTGTTGACTTCATGTCTCTTATTACTGGCGGAGCAAAATCTGCTGCTGAATCTGCACCCGGCAACTATGCGGGAAAAGTAGTTGCGGGCAGTCCGTTTTTGTCATCTCTGGCTTTGTTAGACGACCCTGCTAAAAAATTGCAGGGTGTCGCGGGTTCTGAAGCTTTAGAAGAAAGATTTTTTGGCAAAGCACCAACTGAAGAGTTGCAGACCATTCGTGACGATGCAGCGTTGGTTAGCTCGTTAGTTGGTTTGGGTGAAATAGCTACAATGAAAGTAGCTAATTTTATTGGTCGTAAAATAACCAACGCCTTTCAAAGGGCGGACGGCCAGATTGTAGCTGTTACACCCGACGGTCAGCAAATATTTGTGCCCCCAGAGGTGGTAGGAGACGCTCCTGACACTTCAGTGGTCGAAAACATCGGCGGGGCTCTTGCCACCAGCGGTGAAATGCGTAAACGCATGCTTCTTGACGACATAGCAAATAACGTTTCAAAAGAAGATTCATATGAACAGCTTGGTGCAGAGATAGACCCTGCTTTTGCAGGGGATGTTGATAAAGGTTTTCGTTTTCAGATACAGGGGATTGAAGACGCCGAACTGTTACCAAATCATTTTCAAGATTTTAGCGACGGTAGGACAGGCTTAGATATAGGCGCACCGCTTTACAATCCTGTTTTTGATAAGACGGGCAGGGAAGTTGGTGTTCAGACCCTTGGCGGGGCAAAAACAGTAACTTTGTCAGAAGTTTTGGATTACCCAGAGTTGTTTTATGAGTACCCATTTCTTGAAAATATAGAAGTGGGCCGGATGTCCGACGATGTTTTAGGCGGGAAAGCTGCTGCGTCGTATACTCTCAGAGAGGACGGCAGCGGCCTTATATTGGTTAAGCCCACAGAAAATTTGCGAAATTTTCAAAAGAGCCTTTTGCACGAAATACAACATGCCATTCAAGATTATGAGCCGCAAATGATGGTTGGCTCTAACCCTCAAGACATGACGCCGCGGTATGGCCCGGTGAGTTTCTTATCGGAGTATGAGGGCGAGAAGACATACTACACTGTTTTTGGAGAGGCAGAGGCGCGGGTAGTTGAGGATACATTTGAAAACCCAATTTTGTTAAGCGTCCCGCCATCCCAGCGCCGCACAAAACCGCGGAACGATCTGACTGACCGCACCGTTCGTATGCAGGACGATGAGCTTGTTATGATTACGGACACTTTGTCGGACAATGCCCTGCGAGCGGCCATAAGGTCCACTGATCCTTTGGTCACCGGCGGTATAGGACCGTTTGCGCGGTTCACGAACCGTCGTCCGGTGAACGTGTACCACGGATCAGGGACTGACTTTGACGTGTTTGACATGAGCAAGGTGAACACTGGCGAGGGCGCTCAGATGTATGGGCACGGTCTTTACACGTCGGACCTTGAAGAGATTGGCACACATTACAGGGACAACGTTGGGGCGGTGACGGATGTTGTTGCAGACCCGGCAGTTGCTTTAGAGGAACGTGCTGCGGGCTATAGAAGCATGGGCGAAACTGGGGAGTACACAGAGGCGGGCGAGGCTTTAGCGTACATAAACCCCGAAATTGTAGAAATCGACGGCGTTCCGTATTTTTTTGTTAAGGAGACGGAAGAAAACGTAAACGAAAATTTCTTGTTTACGGAGTTACCGGATTCTGTTGGCCCAGATAATTCCTATGTGAATCTTTCGCAGGGCACTTTCAGGTACATGTACCCGGACGGGACTTCGGTTGTTACGCGCAGCAAAAACGCGGCGGGTGAGCAGTTTGAGCATCCTGAAACGGGTGAGTTTGGCGTGGTTGTCGAGTTTATGGCCCCATCACAAGGCAAAGTGATGTTGGCTGAAATGGACATTGACCCTAACACTGAGATGTTGGATTTCCATGAGACTCTGGACAGGATGCATCCTTACGTACAACAGCGGCTAAAGTATGTGGTTGACACGATCATGCGAGATGAGCCGGTGGGTCAGAACGCCATCTTGAAGCCGGACTTGGGCATGTTGCGGAATGTCCAAAAAGATTTGAACCGTGTGATTGAAAAGGGCAAACTGAGCAGCGTTGACGGGCAAGGTGTGCTGGATTCCATTGCTCGTGCTTTGGGTGTTACAAGAGAACACCCTGAAATCTCTCAAATGCTGCGGTTTGCGGGCATCCGTGGTACGCGGTACTACACCGCTGGATCGCGAGGCCGGAGTTTAGAGCCGTATGAGCGCACATATAATTATGTTGTCTTTGACGACAGGGCCTTGGACATCAAGGAAAAGTACCGCGAAGGTGGCGACGTATCATCTGCAGACCGTGCATTTGAGCTTGTCGCCGACGCAATAAACAGAACAGGCCGTATGCCGTTGTTTATAAAGAGAGTTTTGGATCCCAAGTCTCCAAAGACTGCGAACAACGAAACAATGCGTTTGTCGGACTCTGAAATGGATGGCAAGTATTATGTTTATCCTACGATTTTTCCTACGATGACGCCGGATGGCCCGCGGCTCACGAGCCTAGACGACAGCGCGGCGTTCAGTCGTGCGATGGACAGTGGGGAATATTTAGTTTTTGACACGGAAGCAGAGGCTTCTACGGTGGCACGGGGCTTTAGCGACAACATTAAGCCACAGGGACGGCCTATTGATAGCGGCGTTGCCGGTTTTATACCTTATATGGTACAGTGAATAAATTTTTGAGGGTTTATTATGGCTAGACCGCCCATTTCGCTTGTAGAGAACCAGAATCCGCAAGTAGAAACAGAAGAATTGCTGGCAGAGATTGAGATTGAGGCCCCCGGCACGTTAGACATGTCGGGCGAGGCTTCTGAGATTGACATTGAAGTGGATGAGATGGGCGGCGCAGTCGTTGATTTTGACCCTATGTCGGAGATGCCAAGCGGAGATTTTTCTGAAAACCTAGCAGAAAACATGGATGATCGTGAATTAGGCGCGGTTGCTAGTGAATTAACCGCGGACTACGACGCAAACAAGGCGAGTCGCCAAGAATGGGAGGATGCATACGCGGATGGCTTGGAATTACTTGGGTTCAACTATTCCGAAAGGACTGAGCCGTTTAGAGGTGCTTCTGGCGTCACCCATCCCCTTTTGGCGGAAGCTGCTGTGCAGTTTCAGGCCCAAGCGTTCAATGAGTTGTTGCCGCCGGGAGGGCCCGTGCGGACTGCGATAGTTGGTTCGCAGAACAGTGCGACGTCAGATCAGGCCCAGCGCGTAAAAGATTTTATGAATTTCTACATCACGAACGTGATGGAAGAGTACACGCCTGAATTTGACCAGATGTTGTTCTATTTGCCGCTGGCGGGCAGCACTTTTAAGAAGGTTTACTATGATGAAAGCATGGATCGCGCGGTTAGTAAGTTCGTTCCTGCAGAGCATCTTGTTGTTCCCTATGATACCGCGGATTTAGAGACGTGTCCGAACATCACGCATGTTGTTCGGATGAGCTTGAACGATCTTCGTAAGCGTCAAATTGCCGGGTTTTACAGGGACATACCTGTTCTGCCGCAACAATCAGACACAGACGATCTTTCTGACGAATTAAACCGGATTACCGGCATTGAACCGTCGTCCGTGGACTATGATTGCACGTTGTTGGAGTGTCACGCCGACTTGGATCTGGAAGGATTTGAGGATATGGGCGAGGACGGGGAGCCAACAGGCATAAAGTTGCCGTATGTGGTCACGATTAGTCAGGATAACGGGCAAATTTTGTCAATTCGCCGTAATTATCGCGAAGATGACCCCGACAAGAAGAAAATTCAGTATTTTGTTCACTATAAGTTCTTGCCGGGCTTTGGTTTTTACGGTTTGGGTTTGATTCACACCATTGGTGGCTTGTCGCGTTCTGCGACGGCGGCACTGCGGCAGTTGATTGACGCGGGTACGCTATCGAACTTGCCTGCAGGCTTCAAGGCCCGCGGCCTACGGATCAGGGACGATGACGATCCGTTGCAGCCGGGTGAGTTCAGGGACGTGGACGCGCCGGGCGGCGCTATCCGTGACAGCTTGATGCCGCTGCCGTTCAAGGGGCCGGACCAGACGCTGTTTCAGCTTCTAGGCTTCGTTGTAGACGCGGGTAGGCGGTTTGCCACTATAACTGACATGAAGGTCGGGGATGGCAACCAGCAGGCCGCTGTAGGCACTACAATTGCCCTTATGGAGCAGGGTTCTCGTGTAATGAGTGCGGTGCATAAACGCCTGCATTATGCGATGCGTTTGGAGTTCAAGCTTCTTGCCAAGGTAATGGGCGAGAGTTTGCCGCCGGTATATCCATATGCATTAGAGGGTGTTGATGCGGCGGTAAAAGCAAAGGATTTTGATGACCGGATTGACGTGATCCCGGTATCGAATCCCAATGTTTTCTCACAAGCGCAGCGTATTGCACTTGCTCAAACGCAGATGCAGTTAGCGGCACAGGCTCCACAGATGCACAACATGTATGAAGTGTATCGTGACATGTATGAGGCTTTGGGTGTTCGGGATATTGACAAGTATCTGAAGAACGAGCAATCCGTACAGCCCGTTCCGAAAGACCCGGCGCAAGAGAACATGGATGCCCTTGATGGTGTACGACTCATGGCCTTCCCAATGCAGAGTCATCAGGCGCACATTCTAGCGCACTTGGTCTTTGCCGGGTCACCTCTTGTTGGAGCAAACCCGTCTATAGCGGTGGCGCTTCAAAAGCATGTCATGCAGCACGTGCAGATTGAGTCTCGCGAACGAGCCATGCAGCAGCTTGGTTTGACCGGTCAAGAGCAGCAGTTGCCGCCGCAGGCGCAAATACAGCTAGATGCCATGGCCGCGCAGTTTATGGCAGAAGGTATGAAGACGGTTCAAGACCTTGGTCGCCAGTTGTCCGGCGGTGGCAAGCCAGACCCTGTGGTTCAGTTGAAACAACAGGAACTGCAGCTAGATGCGGTCAGGGAAGAGAACGACAAGATGATGGAAGAGCGCGAGCTTAACCTGAAAGAGGCTCAGATGATGGACAAGTCTCGCCAGTTTGACGAGCGCATCCAAAGTCAGGAAGAGCAGACGGCATCTAGAATTAATGCGGCGATGGAAAGAGAACTTTTAAAACAAAGGAGTGTAGAATGAGCGTGGTAAAAATTGTCACCAATACTCCTGCAGCGGCACCAAAGGCGCAGCCGTATGCAGAGATTGACAAGCAGGGTCGTATTCCATACGGCGAGGCAAAAGAGGTGAAAACTCCTACGAGCATGAAAAAAATGACTGCTCGCGGTATGGGCGCGGCCACAAAAGGTGGCAGCTACATGGGTTGTGAGTAAAAAGTCAAATGGATCCAGTATCTGCAATGGCAACCGCTTCGGCGGCATTTGGAGCCCTTAAAAAGGGCTTTGCCATTGGTCGCGACATTGAGTCTATGGCCTCTGACCTGTCGAGATGGATGGGCGCTTTATCTGATCTTGATCAGATGGAGAAAGAGGCAAAAAATCCCCCTATATTTAAAAAACTGTTCGGTGGTCAAAGCGTAGAGCAAGAGGCCATAACGACTTTTGCCAACAAGCAAAAAGCCCAGCAGCAGCGTTATGAGCTACAGCAATGGATTTCTCTGACCATGGGGAAGTCCAAATGGGATGAACTGGTTCAAATGGAGGGCCAGATCCGAAAGCGTCGTAAAGAAACGCTGTACAAGCAACGAGAGCGCCGCCGTAAGTTTGTTGAAATTGTAGCTTGGATTATTGTATTTGGAGCGGGTTTTGCAGCTTTGACTGCTTTTGTACTATTGCTCAAGTCTCATACTGCATCTGCTGATCAAATGACCACTTGTCGTAAAGTTAAATGCGAGAAGCTCGACAATCGTCAGGTTGTCTGTGTTTTCCGCGGTCAGAACTACACAATAGAGTCACAGATATTCGAGTATTTGGAATTTATCCCTTCTGAATACCAGTGTAAGTATGACCCAAACGCCAAGAAAGAAATGACTATACAGGAAACTTTAAAAGCTGTGCGGGATAGTCAGAAATGAGCAAAAAGTTCCAAGAAGGCACAGAGTATGCGCGGTATGATCTCGACGGTGACGGCGAAATCACAGATGAAGAACTAGAACACGCTAAAGAAATACGAGAAACAGAACGTGATTTGCGGAAAAGTTTGGCTCAACTGCGTATGGCTAGATTTACTCTGATTGGCATGGGTGTTTTTACGGCGGCGATGTTTACACCATGGGTGTCAGTAGAACGCATACAAGCTTTGAGTGAAATCAGTAGTTTATTCTATATTTCCGGCGCGGGAATAGTCGGGGCGTATATGGGGACCACAGCTTGGATGGCGCGAAAGTGAATGATCGACGCCTTTTTGCTTATGGTTTATTTAGGCACCGGTGATTTTCGCAAGCTTGAAAGCGGGAATATGCATTTTTATTCTATAGTTGAATGCAACTATTTTGCAGAACAAATATCTAAAAGATACGGCAACTATGGTTTTTCTGAATATATTGATGCAAAAGATAGGGTGACGGCATATTGTGTGCCTAGACAAGTAGACCCTGAATTGGTGAAAATTTACTAAGAAGGAATAGTCACATGTTTCAAGCTCTATTGGGACCGTTATCGTCACTTGCGGGCTCGTTTTTGGAAGGACAGATATCTAAGCAAAAAGCAAAAGCCTCACTTGCTCAGACAGAGGCAGAAGCAAAAGCTGAGATTATGAAGACCGCCGCCACGCATGACTCCAAGTGGGAGATCATCATGGCAGACGCTACAAAATCAAGCATCAAAGACGAAATTGTAACCGTGATTGTACTAATCCCGGTGGTTCTCGTTTTTGTGCCGGGTATGGAGCAGGTCGTCAAGAACGGTTTTGACCGGTTGAATGAGTTACCGGACTGGTATCAGTATCTGGTTTTTCTCGTATGTAGCGCAGCATTAGGGATACGAGGACTAGACAAGTTTCGGAAGAAGTAGTAAAAATCTCATATGAATGAGATAAATCTCGCACAATTCATTCTTGATATTGTCCGAAAGAAAAAAGATCAAGTCACAGAGCTTGTAATGGCGGGCGGTGTTAAAGATATGGAACATTATGGGCGGTTGATGGGAAACATTGACGGTCTTGAATACGTTGAACAGGAACTCAAGAGCCTGCTAGAAAAACAGGAGCTAATAGATGACTGAGGCTACACAGCCGACGGAAGTTACTTCCACACCATGGGTTGACCCCCAAGAAAGGGTTCTTGACCCTACTCTCTTAGATAAATCCCTTATTGAAAGAATGCCTGCCCCAACCGGGTGGAGAATTTTAGTATTGCCGTACAAGGGCAAAGCTAAAACCGCCGGTGGGATTTTTTTGCCGGACAAAGCTGTTCAGCAAAACGAAGTGTCCACCCAAGTAGGCTATGTTCTGAAAGCAGGCGATCTTGCCTATGCGGATGAGCAAAAGTTTCCTGACGGCCCGTGGTGTCGTGAGGGAGATTGGGTGATCTTTGCTAGGTATGCTGGATCTCGTTTTAAAATTGAAGGCGGCGAAGTTCGCATCCTCAATGACGATGAGATTTTAGCAACTATTCTAGACCCCGAAGACATTCTTCATAACTGAGAGATATTATGGAAAACCTTATGGAAGAAAAAGACGTAGAAAAGTCCGTAGAAGCGATTTCACCAGAGCCTAGAGAAGAGCCCGTAGAAATAGAAGTTGAGGGCGAACAAGACTCATCTGTTGAGGTGTCACAAGAAGAAACATCTCAGCAGGAGAAACAAGTCTCTGACTCTCAGAAAAGAATTGATCGTCTTACAAAACTTCGCCGTGAAGCAGAGCGCCGTGAAAAAGATGCGTTAGCTTACGCTGAAGCTGTAAAAAAAGAAGCTGACGAACTAAAAACCAAGATGAGAACCCTAGATGAGGGTTACGTTCAAGAGTATTCCGGGCGAGTTGAGTCAGAGCTTGAGACAGCTAAGACGGCACTCCGGCAGGCCATGTCTATTGGCGACACGGATGCCGCCGTTGAAGCACAAGAAAGGCTGGCTCAGTTAAGTGTCGCAAAAGAACGCGCCCGCCAAGCAAAAGCGCAGTTTGATCGCCAACCACCGGCGCAAGAACAGGCTGCTCCTGTTGAACAGCAGTACAATCGTTCCGAACCACAGCGTCCTGATCCAAAAGCAGAAGATTGGGCGGAGCGCAATGAGTGGTTTGGTAAGGATGAGGCCATGACTTATGCGGCCTTTGGTATACATAAACGTCTTGTTGAGAATGAAGGGTTTGACCCGAACTCAGATGATTACTATACTGAGCTTGACAGACGACTTGTGGACAAGTTTCCCAACGAGTTTGACAAAACCAGTCAGTCGAGCAGCCGCCCCGTTCAGACGGTAGCTTCGGCATCTAGGACTGCTAAAACATCTGGACGCCGCAAGGTCAAATTGACCCCCTCTCAGGTCGCTATAGCCAAGAAATTGGGTGTGCCTCTTGAAGAGTATGCTAAGTACGTAAAGGAGTAAGATCAGTGTCTGACATAGAAGTAACAAGGTCTACCGGCGTTGATCGTAGCTCCCGTGCTAGTAAGACAAGGGAGAAAGAGACAAGGCGCAAGCCTTGGGCTCCCCCGTCTATGCTAGACGCACCACCTGCGCCCGATGGATACAAGCATCGTTGGATTAGGGCTGAAGTTCGTGGATTTGATGATCAGAAAAACATTTCTGCGCGTCTACGCGAAGGCTACGAACTTGTCCGCCAAGATGAGTACCCAGATTTTGAGGCCCCCGTCGTTGATTCAGGTAAATATGCTGGTGTGTTTGGAGTTGGCGGATTAGTTCTTGCTCGTATCCCATTGGAGACTGTTGCGGAACGGAGTGCCTACTTTGATGGTAGGACTCAAGACCAAATGGAAGCCGTGGATCACGATATGATGCGAGAAAATTCTCACTCTACAATGAGGATCAGCAATGCTGATCGTCAATCGCGTGTAACCTTTGGTGGTCCTAAAAAATAGGACTGAATGGAGACGAATATGGCAAACCAAGATACTGCCTTTGGTCTTCGTCCAATTGGACTCAATGGTGCAGCGGCTAACACCACTGGTGTAACTCAGTATGAGATTGCATCTAACAATACGAATGCTATTTTCCAGTATTCACCAGTCATTCCGCTAGCAGCGGGTGTGATTGATATTGTCGGTAATGCAAACGGTGGTACGGTTCCTGCTCTTGGGGTCTTTATGGGCGTTGAATATGTTGACAGTTCCACTAAAAAGACTGTCTTCAAAAATTACTGGCCGGGTTCAAACAACGTCAGCGTTGATACGAACTTTCCAGTCAAAGCTCTTGTAGCTGATAACCCTAATCAACTGTTTATGGTGGCCGCGGACACAACGACAACAGATCGTGCAACTGCACTTGCTGATGTTTTTGCTAATGCGTCACTTGCAACAGCGACTAGTGGTTCAACTTCAACGGGCCGTTCAACTGCTGAACTTGATATTTCCACAGCGGCTGCAACCGCAACTTTGTTTATGCGTATCGTAGGTTTGACGACAGATGTCGCCAACCTTGATTATGCGTCAGCGGGTGTGAATTTCATCGTTCGGTTTAACTTCCACCACAACGCACCTTGCTCTAGCTCTGATTCTCAGACTACAGCAGCGTCTACTGGCATATAAGAAGGGAGATATAGACAATGGCTATTTCTCGCGCACAACTAGCAAAAGAGCTAGAGCCGGGCCTAAACGCGCTGTTTGGTCTGGAGTACTCTCGTTACGAGAACGAGCATGCAGAAGTCTTTGAAGAAGAGTCCTCAGATCGGGCCTTTGAAGAAGAGGTCATGCTGGGGGGCTTCACAACGGCTCCCGTTAAGAGTGAAGGTGGTGCTGTCCAGTTCGATGACGCACAAGAGACATACACTGCTCGTTATACACACGAGACAATTGCTCTTGCGTTTTCGATCACAGAAGAGGCTATCGAAGATAACCTCTATGATCGTCTTGCCTCGCGCTATACAAAGGCGCTGGCTCGTTCGATGGCTCAAACCAAGCAGATTAAGGCTGCGGCGATTCTGAACAACGCGTTCAGCACCGGTAGCCCGATTGGTGATGGTGCAGCACTTTGTTCTGCCGCTCACCCCTCTCTGTCTGGTAATCAGCGCAATCTGCTTTCTGTTGCGGCGGATCTTAACGAAACGTCACTGGAGCAGATGCTGATTGATATCGCAGGCTTTACCGATGAGCGCGGGCTCAAGGTTGCTGTACGCGGTATGAAGCTCATCATTCCGAAGGAACTTCAGTTTATTGCAGAGCGTGTAATGAACTCAAACCTTCGGGTTGGCACCGCCGACAATGATGCGAACGCCATGAAGAACATGGGCATGATCCCAGACGGCGCAGTGGTTAACCATTTCCTGACCGACACAGATGCATTTTTCATCAAGACTGATGCACCTAACGGCTTCAAGATGTTTAACCGTTCGCCAATCAAGACTGCCATGGAAGGTGATTTTGATACTGGTAACATGCGCTTCAAGGCACGTGAGCGTTATAGCTTCGGTGTATCTGACTGGCGCAGTGTCTTCGGCACACCCGGCGCGTAACAGCGGCGAAAGAAATTTGAGAAAGGGCGGCGGTTGCCGCCCTTTCTTTTTTGCTATATATTGATTTTGGGCGTAACTCAGCTTTGTAGACAGGAACATGCCCACCTGACATTGCACGGACTACAAAGCGAAACCTTGTGCAAAGGGTGTTAATATGGCTTCCACTACTTTTTCAGGTCCGGTGACCTCTACCGCCGGATTTATCTCAGGGTCCGATTCTCTCGTATCGGTAGCTGCTGATGTAACATTGACCTCTGCTGCTAATGCAGGTCGTACAATGGTCTTAGGCGTAGCAAGCGGCGCGACGGTTACCCTACCTGCAGCCAGTGGCACGGGTAATGTTTACAAGTTTTTCGTAGCAACCACCGTTACCTCAAACAATTACATTATTCAGGTTGCTAACGCTAACGATACAATTGCCGGTGTAGCGATTGTTGCTAATGACTCAGACAATTCCGCATCTATCTTTGAAACTGCTGCAACGAGCGATACCATTACTCTAAATGGTACGACCACCGGCGGTATTCTTGGAGCTACAATTGATATTCAAGACGTGGCGTCAAATGTGTTTTCGGTTGTTGCTCGCGGTGCGGCAACAGGCACCGAAGCCACTCCTTTCTCTGCTGCTGTTTCGTAAGAGGCTTATCATGGGTAAGCTCAACGGCGGTAAAAAGCCTATCAAGAAGGCTGTAAAGGCCGTCAAGAAGGCTACGAAAAAGAACGAGGAGTAAGCTATGGCAGGCTCTGACGTAAAGACAAAGCGGGTTACCGGCACTGGTTCACTAGGTGTTGGTCCCGCTCGTATTAGGCAGATTCAATTAAAAACTGCATCTGGAACTCCACGGCTCACTATTACAGATGGCTCCGGCGGTGCTACGGTCTTAGATTTAGACTTTAATGCCTCTGATACGCACTCTGTAAACATTCCTTCTGAAGGTATCAGAGTGACGGACATCTTTGTCGGCACTTTGACTAATATCACAGCAGTGACGTTCTTCTTTAACTAGGTGAGTTATGGCTTCGCGTGACGATAAAATGCCGAAGCGAAACAAAAAGAATTTCCGCCCCACAAAGTCTGGGGCGGGAATGACCAAAGCTGGGGTGGCGGCTTACCGAAAAGCAAACCCCGGAAGTAAGTTAAAAACTGCGGTTACCGGCAAGGTAAAAAAAGGCTCAAAAGACGCTAAAAGACGGAAGTCCTTTTGCGCTCGTTCCGCCGGTCAAATGAAAAAATTTCCAAAGGCTGCAAAAAACCCTAACAGTCGTTTACGCCAAGCTAGAAAGAGATGGAAATGCTAACTTGGGATAAGATTGCTCCGGCGTTAATTCTTAGCGGGATTGGCTGGTTGTCTATGGAAATGTCTGTTGTAAAAACAGATTTAGCGGTTTTGACTGTTCAACTAGAAAATGTTGAAGAAAAAATTGCGGCTAATCACAAAATGATTACCCCCATGTGGGAAGATTTTTTGTTGGAGAAGTCTGATGACTATGTTGCGTGGATCGATGAATAGGCAAGTAAATACAGGCCCTAAGTCAAAAAAGATAAAGCCCACTTATTTTAGAAAGGGTGGCGGTGTCAGTAGAAAAAGCAAAGGGTCCAAGATTTGCCCGGAGGGAAAAGCATGGGCTAAACGGACGTTTGATACATACCCGTCGGCGTATGCAAACTTGGCCGCATCGAAATACTGCAAAGACCCCAACTACGCTAAGAAGTCAAAAGGCGGAAAGCGGAGAGGGAAATAATGGGTGAGCTTCAAAAATGGTTGAAGCAAGACTGGGTGAGGATTGGTAGTGACGGCTCAATCAAGGGGAAGTGCGGCACTTCTAAAGATAAAAAAAACCCTGACCGATGTCTGCCGCGGGCTAAAGCTAACAGTCTTACTAAAGCTCAACGCGCCTCTACTGCAAGGAAAAAGAAAAAAGCAGGGGCTAGCGGCAAGACCGTTGTATCTAACACGAAAGAAGCAAAGGTCAGAAAAATGGCAAATGGCGGCGCTGCTGTACCAACGACGAAACCAAAACGGCCATTCAGGGGCAAATCTGTTCGCGGAACTGCGGTTGCTAGAGGCTGCGGAGCAGTCATGCCAAACCGCCGAAAAAGAACAAAAGGCTCTGTTGTACAAACTTGAGAGAATAAGATGCTTCCAAATTTTAAACTGGAGCAAGAAATTATTAAAGAAATGCGAGATTGGTCTTCGCATGCTTTGGAAAAAATAAATCCAAATTACAATAATTTACCTGCATGTCCATATGCAAAAACAGCGTGGGCACAAGATCGTGTTGGGTTTTGTTTTAAGTACAATGATCATTGGCAAGATCTTTACACCCTAGTTTCTCAATGGGATGACAGTAAGGACGTTGTAATCTTAATAGACTTCTGTCCTTTGCCCATAGATGAAATGGACAGCTATCTTAATATGTTAAACGATATGATTTCTGCGGGTATGTTGATCAACCGCGACATGTTCTTGATGGGCTTTCATCCAGATGACGTAGACAACGATTTTTTAGACGATAGTGCTTTTGAAAGCGAAATATCGACCTCTGATGTTTCATATGCTATGATTTTTTTGCAAAGGCTGACTAAGTTGCAAGAAGCATCAGATGCCCTTAGAGTGAAAGGGTATTACAAAAATTGTGAAGAATACTATGATTCAGAGAAATTGTACGAAAATCGCAGGTTCTTATACAGGAGATTGAAAGATGAAGAAAAAGGCAAAGAAGATGATGCGCGGCGGTGCGGCTAAAAAAGCTGCTCCAAAAATGATGCGCGGCGGCGGCATGGCTAAAAAGCCTATGAAGATGATGGGCGGCGGCATGGCTAAAAAGAAAATGAAACGAGGCGGTAAGGTTAAAAAGTAACCATGACTACTTCTGGGTCAAAGAACTTTGAGCTTCAAGTCGATGAATACATCGAAGAAGCTTTTGAGCGGTGCGGGTTAGAGTTCAGGACGGGATACGATGCCCGCACCGCAAAACGTTCCCTCAATCTGCTTCTTGCGGATTGGGCTAACCGTGGCTTGAACCAATGGACAATCGCGCAGAGGACATTGACCCTGTCTCAAGGCACTAGCGCGTACAATCTTGGCACGGATGTAATCGACATCTTGTCGGCGGTGTGTAGCCGTAGCAATTCTGATTTGTCTATGCAACGTCTTAGTCGGGACGGTTATACAACCATTCCATCAAAGACTTCGCAGGGCCGACCAAGTCAGTTTTTCTTAGATCGGCAAATAACTCCGTCTTTAAAACTGTTTCCTACTCCTGAGAATGCCACCGACACCATAATTTATGATGCTCTGGTGCGTATGGATGATGCAGATGCATACACCAACACAATAGAAGTACCTTTTCGGTTTTACCCTTGTCTGGCAGCGGGTTTAGCTTACTACATTTCGATGAAGAAAGCGCCTGATAGAATCCAGCTTTTAAAAGCGGTATATGAAGAGGAGTTTGAAAGAGCGCGTACAGAAGATCGGGATAGGTCTTCTTTTAATGTTACGCCGCAATATCAGTATTTACGAGTTAATTAATGTCTAAGTTTGCGTCAGGGAAAAAAGCTTATTTTATCTCTGATCGTTCTGGTCAGAGATATAGATATCGTGACGCAAAGCGTGAGTGGAACGGTTTTATTGTAGGCCCTGACGAGTTTGAGCCGAAACACCCACAATTGTTTCCAGTAAGGAATATTTCTGACCCGCAAGCATTGCGTGATCCAAGGCCGGACAATCAGAACATTTTTTCTGTAAACATTACCTTTCCAACTTTTGATCTTACGACAGTTAGGCACATTCCGGTGCCTGCTATGTTAGGTTCTGTCGGGCAAGTTATAGCAACTGGCACTGCGACGGGCGAAGCTATTTCAGTAACGATTACGGGTATCTCCGCCGAAGGTTACGTTGGAAGCGTGGTTGCGTCTAACATAGCATCTGCAACGGCGGCGGTAACTGGCGTAGCGGGAACAAGTGCCGTAGGTTCAGTCTCTGTATTGGCAATAACAGTTTACACAGTAACGGTTGCAAGCGGAACAAATTCATATGGATACGGTAATAAATACTATATTGCGGGCCTTTCAGGCGCTTCCCCAACTCTCACCCTCAACGAAGGAAGCACTTACAGATTTGATCAATCTGATTCCAGTAATTCCGGGCATCCCTTCCGCTTCTCTACCACAGCTAATGGAACACACGCTGGCGGTAGTGAGTACACTACAGGCGTGACAACTAACGGTGTACCGGGCAGTTCAGGAGCGTATACACAGATCACAGTAGCCTCTGGGGCTCCAACCTTGTATTACTATTGCACAAACCACAGTGGTATGGGCGGCACTGCAAACACGCCATAGGAGTATAAAATGGCCTTTTCTGGAAATTTTTTGTGTACGTCTTTCAAAAGCGAACTGTTTAGTGCAGTGCATAATTTTGGAAGTCACACATTTAAAATGGCGTTATTTACCAACAGCGCCACTTTAAACGCGTCAACCACGGCGTACTCTACCACGAACGAGGTTAGTGGGACGGGTTATAGTGCTGGCGGGGCGACTGTCGCAAACGTCAGTGTAAACACTAGCGGCACCACAGCTTTTATTGATTTTGACGATGTTGCTTTTTCAAGCTCTTCGATAACTGCCAGAGGTGCCCTGTTGTATAATAGTAGCGCATCAGATAAAGCGGTTGCAGTGTTTGATTTTGGTGCGGATAAATCTTCGTCGTCCTCAACATTTACAATCACAATCCCGACGGCGGATGCAAGTAATGCAATAGTTAGGATTGCCTGATGAGTTTTACTTATGGCGAGCTAAAGACAGCAATAAAAGATTTTACGGATAACGAAGAAACAACTTTCGTTACCAACTTGCCTGTCTTTATTCGTTCTGCGGAAGACCGGATATTTAAATTAGTTGATCTTGAGGTATTTCGCAAAAACGCCACAAGCTCACTTTCACAAAATGATCCATACTTATCTGTTCCAACAGATTATTTAGCTTCTTTTTCTATGTCTGTAACGAATAGTTCCAGCAAAGAGTTTTTGTTACAAAAAGACGTTAATTTTTTGCAAACGTACAACCCAAATCCTGCCACCACCGGTGTTCCAAAGTATTATGCTTTTTTTGACGTAGATAACTTTATTTTATCTCCAACGCCAGATTCAAACTATGCTGTAGAACTTCACTATTACTATCGCCCAGATAGCATTACAAAGTCCCCCGGAGCAGATAGTCAGACGACTTGGCTCAGTGAAAACGCTCCAAATGCGTTGCTTTACGGCTCTTTGATGGAAGCGTACATTTATATGAAGGGTGAACAAGACATGCTTCAAATGTATGAAAAGCAATTTGCGGAAGCATTGAGTAGAATTAAGGATCTGGCAGAAGCTAGGGAAAACAGCGATGCGTATCGCAGAGGCTTGCCAGATCGGCCTCGTACATAAGGAGTAACGAAAATGGCAACGTCAAACGCAGCAACCACCTACATGGAGCATGCACTATTGCAGTTCCTGTTCAAAAACAACACGGAGAGCTTTGCGACTCCCGGCAACAGCATTTATGTCGGCCTTGCAACCGCCGTATCTAGTATTGAAACAGGCTCTCTAACAGAGGCCACGTTTGGGTCTTACGCTAGGCAGCAGGTTCAGGCTTCCGGCTGGACAGTCCCCGCAGTGGGAACAGATACTCAAACAGCAGTGAATGCTGCAAATATTGAGTTTCCAG
>CAACVD010000559.1_pt1 | contig 18047 bp, 40 predicted proteins | sample 2381771 | NCBI WGS metagenome assembly CAACVD01 (sample SAMEA5211965, study PRJEB30684) | marine metagenome | biome: Marine; feature: Epipelagic; material: Water | collected 2015-10-15 | depth 15 m | reverse complement strand
TGAAAGACCAGTTAATCCGTGAAACAATCGAAAATACAGCAAAGCAAGTTGAGGAGAACAGTAATAAACTAGATAAAATAGATGAGAAATTATATGAAATTATACAAAAATGAAAAATCTATTTGTCCTAATTGCCCTGTTTGTATATGCTATAGCTAGTTCACAGGAATATACGGTATTACATATTAATAGTTCTTGGAATAGCAGAAACGATTACAAAGAACTAAATAAGATAAGAGGTGCTAAAGTAATTAAAGCGTTATTAGAAGAACAATCTGTTAGTGTTAAAAGTCAAATAAAATCTGTACCTGTTATATTTATTTATAGAGATAGAAGTTTAATTGGTCGTTGGGATGCAGATATTTCTTTAACTATAAAAGCACCTGTACAAGAAATGCAAAGCACAATAAACAATAGTAGATATAGAAGAATTACAAGTAATTAATTATGATTAGCAAACATATATCAGAAAAAGAAGCAACTAAAAGTGTTACAGCTTTAAGACTTAATATTGATAACACACCTAATGGAGTTACAATAAATAATATGAAGGTTTTAGCTGAAAAAGTATTTGAACCATTAAGAGAATGGGTTGGTGGGCCAATAAAGATAAATTCTTTTTATCGTTCAAGAGCTTTAAATGAAGCTATTGGAGGAAGCACTTTATCTCAACATTGTCAGGGAAGAGCTTTAGATTTAGATGATATATATGGTTATAAAACAAATGCAGAAATGTTTGCATATATAAAAGAAAACCTTGACTTTGACCAAATGATATGGGAGTTTGGTAATGAAGATAATCCTGATTGGGTTCACGTTTCTTACATAAATAAAGAAAACAATAGAAACAGAATATTAAAAGCTGTTAGAGATAAAGGTAAAACTAAATACATTGATATAACAAATGTCTAAAAAAAAATTTAAAGATACTACTGTAGGTAAATTATTATTTGGTGCAGCAACAGTTATTAATCCAACATTAGGAAGTGTTCTTAATGGAGTTACAAACCCTAAAGAAGCTATTGCAGAAATTACTAAATCTAAAATACCAACAGAAGATAAAATAAAATTACAAACACTTATATATGAACAACAAAATAAAGAAATGGAAGAGATTAGTACAAGATGGAAAGCTGATGCAGCTAGTGATAGTTGGCTTTCTAAGAATGTTCGTCCTATTGTTCTTATTTGGTGTATTGTGGTGTTTAGTTTTGCTGGTATATTGGATTCAGTTGATTCAATACCTTTTAACATAGGTACAACTTGGAATGATACATTTGAAAAAGTTATGATGGCTGTTGTATTGGCATATTTTGGCGGTAGAACAACAGAAAAAGCTAGTAGTATTATTAAAGGTAAATAATGGCAAAAAAAACTATAGTTAATATATATAGAACAAAGTCAAGAAAAAGAAAAGGAATACATTCTAAAACTAAATCTAGTAAATTAAAATCAAGTAAAAATTACTTAAAAAGATATAAAGGACAAGGAAAATAATTTGTATGTTTATATATATAAATATATATATATATAAATATATATAATTATATAATTATATTAATATATAAATATATATATATGAACGAAGATGATTTTACAAAAAATATAGATAAAATTATTTCTTATAAAACTTGGTCTAACGAAAAGAAAGTAAATGAATTATTGTTTATTAATGCTAATATGTATTGTAACTTAGGAACAGATAGTACAAAAGGAGAAAGACATCAAGCAGAAATATATAGCAGATATATTTATCGAGCAATTAAAAAAATTGATATATATTTAGGTACGTTTTTACTAACTACCAATGAGCAATAAATTATCAAGAAAAAAATTAATTGTAAAATTAGATAAATTATTTAGTGAATATATAAGAAAAAGAAATGCAGATAAAAAAGGTTATGTTGAATGTTTTACTTGTGGTAAAAAAGAACATTGGAAAAAACAACAATGCGGACATTTTCAATCTCGAAAACATCTTTCAACTAGATGGGATGAAATTAATTGTCAAGTACAATGCCCTGCTTGTAATGTATTTAGATATGGGGAACAATATAAGTTTGGGAGAAATTTAAATTTAACTTTTGGAGATAAAACATCAGAAAAATTGTTTTTTAAAGCTAAACAAACAAAAAAATTCACTAATTTTGAGATTCTTGAATTAATAGAAAAATATAAAAATATAATATAATACTCCTTGTCTTCTCGACTATTATTTATTTATCTAAGGGAGTATTTAAATGAAAGGGTAGATTTTCTGCCCTTTTTTTTTGTATTTATATTTTATTTTAATATCTTTAAGTAAGATAAATAAATAATGGATAAAAATACTTTAGTTAATTTTCACAAAAAATGTGGTCATCAAGTAATAGAAGATGGCAATAATTTAATAATAAAGGAAACACCATTAATATGGGCTAATACAATAATGGTTTATACAAAAAATAAAAAAGGTAAGTATGAATTACGATGATTGGTTAGTCTATACAGAACACGAATACAGAGGTTGGAATGAAAAACCTTATAAATGTAATGAGTGTGAGAAACCCATAGACCACGAGGGTTATTGTTCGTGGCGTTGTGTAGATGCATCAAATTTATGATAGATTCAAGCGATTGGTTAAGAATAGAAAACCAACATTTAAGGGATATTATAGCACAAAAAGATATAGAGATATCCGATTTAACAATTAAAAATAGACTGCTAATGTCTAAAAATGAAATAATTAGCGATAATCAATTAGATAAATATTTAAATAGTAAACAATGAAAAGTAAAGTAACATTTATTGACCCAAAAGGAACTTGGTCAAATGGTAAAACGACTTATAATAAATATCAAGTGTCGTTAGCAAATGGAAATAGTTATAACTTTCTAGCAATAGGAGAGTTTAAAAAGAAAGTAGGAGATGAAATTGAATACGAAGTAAAAGATGAAAAGTATATGAATGCTAAATTAATTCAACCTAAACCTCAATTTAATCATAATTATAGTAACAGGTCAGATGATACACATCAGAGTATATTAAGACAAGTTGCATTTAAAGGAGCAATTGAATTATGTAGTAATGGAAAAATAAAGTTAGACGAAGTTTCTGATTTTACAAATGAATTTTATAATTTAATCAATAAATAGATATGGAAAATAAAATTAAATTTATTAGTGGTTTATATCCTAAACCTACAAAAACAGATTGGGTATTATCAAATATTAGTGTAAAAAAGAAAGAGTTTTTAGAAGAATTAACTAATTTAAAAGAAGATGAAAATGGTTGGGTAATGATAGATTTATGTCAATCTAAAAATGGAAAACAATATTTTAAAGAAAATAATTTTAAACCAGAAAGAAAAGAAGTTACTAGTCAGGAACATAGCCCTGATAGGACAGATGATTTACCATTTTAATTAGAGGGAGTTTTTACTCCCTTTTTTTTTTATATTTAGATATGTTAATTGATTACGATAAAGAAGTAGATAAGTTATTACAAATTAGACAAGGAAAAATAATAGAAGGTTTAAAATTAGATATTCCAGAAATTGATGAATATTTTAGATTTAAACCTGGAAATTTCAATGTTATATTAGGACACGCTAACACAGGTAAAACAACACTTACTTTATTTTTAATGCTTTTATATACTATTAAACATAAAACTAAATGGTTAATATTTAGTAGTGAAAACGATAGTCATACTATAATTAAAAAATTTATAGAATTTATAGAAGTTAAACCTATTAATAAAATATCTGAAGATAGTTTTAATAAACATTGTGCTTTTATATTTCAATATTTTAAAATAATTCAAGCAGATGAATTATATAGTTATAAACAAATATTAAAATTAGCAGAGAATGTAAATAATGCTTGGCAATACGATGGTTTATTAATAGACCCATATAATAGTTTAGTAAAAGATGTTGAGATAATTAAAAATATTAATGGACACGAATATGATTATCAAGCAACAAGTGAGATGAGAATATTTTGTAAAAAAACTAATATATCTATTTGGCTTACTACTCACGCGGCTACAGAAGCTTTGAGAAGGAGATTCAATATACAACACGAATATGCAGGACACCCAATGCCACCAATGGCAAGTGATGTTGAGGGAGGAGGTAAGTTTGTGAATCGTGCAGATGATTTTTTAGTAGTACACAGATTTACTCAACACCCTACAGAATGGATGAATATACACTTGCATATAAGAAAAGTAAAAGACAACGACACAGGGGGTAGACCTACACCAATTGATGCTCCTATAATTATAAAATCAATTAAAAACAATGTTGGATTTGATATTAATGGAAAAAATTGTATAAATTTACCATTAGTCAAACAAATAACAGCACCGTTTTAATTGAATGATATAAAAAAAATTTATAAAAAACATAAACAATGGGTTGAAATAGTTCAATCTTTTGGTTGTAATATTGAAATATCTGAAGATATAGTTCAAACTATGTATATTAAAATTATAAAAATGTTTGAAAAAAACGATTTAGATATATCTTATGATGATGATATAAACTATTATTACGTTTATAAAACATTAAAATCATTATTTATTGATTTAAAAAGAAAACAAAATAAAGTACAGATAATTAGATTAGATGATTTAAATAAAAAGAAGTATGCAAAAAATTTAACTATAGAAGAAGATATTAATTACTTAAGCTCATATAATAAAGTACTTAAACAATTAGATGATTCATTTTGGTATGACAGAAAAGTATATGAAATAATAGAATCAGGAGTAAGTATATCTGAATTATCTAGAAAAACAACTATTAGTTATTATTCGTTATATAATACATATAATAAAATAAAAAAGAAACTAAAAAAAAATTATGAAGTTTAATTCTGATTTTAAATATGATTTACAGTTAGGTCAGTTAGGAGAAAAACATTTAAATAATATATTATCTAATAAACTCATAGAAGTTAAAACAGATTATAAAGCAACTAAAACAAAAAATATATTTATAGAATATCAAAGTAGAAATAAACCAAGTGGTATTGCAACTAGTCAAAGTAATTGGTACGCATTTGTATTATCAAATGAAATAATTATATTAGTTGAAGTTAAAAAATTAAAAATACTTTGTAGAAAATATTATAAAACAGACAGAGATGTTCTTGGAGGAGATAACAATACAAGTAAAGGAATATTATTACCATTAAAAGATTTATTATGAAATTAGGAGACTTAGTTTATAAAATAACATACTATACAGGCGTACATTGGCTAACAAAAAAAATTAGTAAATTACTTGGAAAAGATTGTGGTTGCGACGATAGACGAAAAAAATGGAATAAGATTAAATTATGAATCATCAAGATAAAGAACTTTGGCAACTAACTAGAAAAAACATTGTAAGCGAAATACTTTATTCAGATTTTCAAATTGTATGTACTTTACATTCAAAATATTTCAATCATAAATATTCAGAACCTTGTTCTTGTAATAGAAAAATGATTAAACAATGGGTAAAAGATTTGGATAAATTATATGGGCAAACTTAGTATAATACATAAGCTTGAAAAAGCTGTAGTAATGATGTATAATCTTGATGGCTGGGATTTAGAATGGTGTGGAGGAGAATTTGAGCATTACGACGCTAAAGGTAAAACACCAAAAGGTTATGATTGTATTATAGAAATGAAGTTTAGAGATAAGTACTATGAAACTAAATTATTAGAAAAATATAAATATGATAAAATGTTTCAAGAAGATAAATCTATTGTTAAGTTATATTTTGTCAATGACCCTGAAGCTAATTATTTATTCTGGTTAAATGATATTAAGTTACCTAAAGTAAAAAAACTTTGGGCTCCTACTACAACTTTATGGAATCAAAAAAAAAAAGAAAAAGAAGTTTATTTATTAAAAGAATCTTTATCAATTCGCACTATTAGGAATATTGAATTTTAAATTATATATTTATTATAGATAAATAAATAATGAATACAATACAAAAACAAGTTTACGAATCAGCTTTTAATTATTTAGGTCATACATTTAAAGAAGCATTTGAAAATGCTAAGACTAAAGAAAGAAAAATAGAGATACTTAATTATATTAAGTGTTTAAATCAAATGTATATGTATACTAATTATATTGAAGTAGAAAATTTAAAATTTAATTATGAGCCAAATAACCCTTCTCAACTCAGACGCTTGGAGCAAAGCAGATTTGCTAGCCAAGATGGAAGATGATAATTTTTATTACGATTATCTAGGACAAAACGCATTAAGTAGTAGTAATATTAAATTGTTATTACAAAGTCCAAAAACATATAACTATGTAACTAAGTATGGTAGTAAGCAAACCTCAGCATTAAGAGATGGTTGGTTATTTCATACTGCTATATTAGAACCTAATAAATATGAGCAATTAGAATTTATAGAAGTTCAAAGCAAAGCAACTAAGAAATTTAAAGAAGCTAAAGAAAAAAATCCAAATGTATTTACTGCAAAAGAAAAGTCAGAAGCAGAAAGATTGATAGATGCTTTTTATAAAAACGAGTATGCTTTACAAATGATTACTAATTGTGAATTTGAAGTACCTGCTATTGGATTAATAGAGGACCAACCATTTAGAGCAAAGGCAGATGTATTATGTGATAATAAAATAGTTGACATAAAGACAACTAATGATATAGGAGGTTTTAAGTATAGTGTAAAGAAATATCATTATGATGTACAAGTATTTATATATTGTGAATTATTTAATATTGATTATACTAATTTCAAATTTTTAGCTATTGATAAAAAGTCATTAGATATTGGTATATTTGATGTAAGTGAAGAAACATATATAAATGGAAAAAATAAAACATATCAAGCTATTGAAACATATAAAGAGTTTTTTATTAATGGAGCAGATATAGATAGTTATTGTATAAGAGGTATAGTATGAAAACAAAAGTCAAATTATATAAAATAAAAAGTAATCCTGATAACCCAAGAATAATTAAAGACAATAAGTTTTATAAATTAGTTGAATCTTTAATCGAATTTCCAGAAATGTTAGAAAAAAGACCTATTGTAGTAGATGAAGATTTAGTTGTGCTTGGTGGTAATATGAGATTAAAAGCTTGTAAGGAAGCTGGAATGAATGAAGTATGGATTGATATAGCTAAGGGTTGGTCAGAAGAAAGAAAAAGAGAATTTATAATTAAAGATAATGTAAACTTTGGAGAGTGGGATTGGGATTTACTTGCTAATGAATGGGATAGTTCTTTGATGGAAAATTGGGGATTAGATGTTGTCAAACACGATTGGGAGCAATTAGATTATATTGATGAAGATGTTAAAAATGAAACATTTGATAAAGATGAAAAGATTATAATAACATTATCAAGTGAACACAAAGAAATAAAAAAAGAAATTACTTACGAACTTAATCAATGGTTAGCTAAACACTACAAGGGTTGTGAAATCAAATAATACTTATTTAAATATATTAATAAGTTTTGCTTATGCAGGATTAAGTAAAAGGTTTAATGATACTGCTTTAGGATATAGTAAAGATGAAAGAATTAATCTAATGATTGATAGTGGAGCATTTACTATTTATAATGCTAAAACAAAAAATAAAAAATTAAACTTAGATAGTTATTGTAATTATTTAGAAGAAGCTGAATCTAATGTAGAGAAATATGTTATGTTAGATGTTATTAGAAACGAAAAGCAAACTAAAAATAATTATCAAATAATGTTAGATAGAGGATTTAATCCTATGTATGTTTTTACAGAACACGATAGTGATTGGTCATATTTAAAAGATGCAGTTAAAAATAATAAACATTTATGTGTAGCAGGAGGTGTAAGTAATAAAGGTAAATGGATGTTAAAAAGATATCAAGAAGTGTATAAAAATACTAACGCATTAATTCACGCACTTGGTTTTGTTAGTTATCCTAATATGTATAAGTTACCAATACATAGTGTAGATAGTAGTAGTTGGGTTCAATCAGGTCAAAGGTTTGGTAGTATATGTTATTTTGATAATGGAATTAAATGTTTACACTATAAAGATTACTTAACACAAAAAAAGAAACTACCATATAAATTACAATTAATGTTAGAGAACTTACAAATAACTCCTAATGAATTTATTGATTTAAATAATCATAAAGGCAGTAGAGGTATAGCTACAATAATAAATGTTTTAAGTTATTTAGAATATCAAAAGTATAGTAAAAGAATAGGTTTGAATTTATTTTTAGCAGTAGGAACTGACGAACAGTTAAAAAGAATCGTTTATATTGATGAGCAATATAATTTAGATAAATTAAGATACAATGATTATAAAAAATATAGTTGTTAATTTAACAATACAAGGTTTACATCAATGGAAGTCTTGTAATATAAAACAAGTAGATTATTTAAAACACAAACATAGACATACTTTTTATATTGAAGTTAGGAAAAGAGTAACACATAACGACAGAGATATAGAAATAATAATGTTTAAAAATCAAATATTAACTTGGTTAAACGAAAATAATTATAATAGCTACTTTGAATGTTTAGATTTTAAATCTAAAAGTTGTGAAGATATTGCAGAAGATATACTTAAAAAATTTGATTGTAGTTATGTAAGTGTTTTAGAAGATAACGAAAACGGAGCAGTAATATATAATACTTAAATATGATACATTTTATACCATTAGAAAACTTAGAAGAAAGATATACTATTCTTATGAATAATATAGTTAATTCGTCAGGATTAGTTACAAGCTATTATCCAAAAGGTTGGGTAGAAAAGAAAATTAATAAAGGAGAGTTTTTAGATATAGAAAGAACTATAGAATTTAAAGCTAAACAATTATCAATGATAAGTCGAGCATTTCAAAGAAATGAAATAAAAAGTGGTGATTGGATATTCTTTGCAGATATATTTTTTCCAGGTATTGATGCAGTAAAGTATATGTCTGAACTTCAAGGTATTAATATAAAGGTTGCAGCATTTAACCACGCAGGTAGGGCAGATGGAACAGATTTTGTTCAAAGGCTTGGTAAGTGGAGTGATAAAATAGAAGAAGGATATCACAGGTTATGTGACTTAGTTTTTGTTGGTAGTGAGTTTCATAAAAAGAGAGTATCAAGTTATTTTAGTTATAATCAAAATAGAATTAAAGTAACAGGTTGTGTATGGAATAACAAGAAAGCATTTCAGACATATCCGTTCTTAGATAGAAAAGAAGATATAGTTATTTTTCCTCATAGGTTAGCAGCAGAGAAAGGATTAACAGAGTTTTACGAAATATGTTGGGCAATGCCAGATAAAAAGTTTATAGTAACTTCTTCGTCAAACAAAGAATGTAGAGCACCTTTACCAAACAATGTTAGATATATTAACAATTTAACTAAGAGAGAATATTATCAATGGTTATCAAAAAGTAAATATTATTTATCTACTGCATATCAAGAAACATTTGGATATACATTAAGAGAAGCTTTATTATATAATTGTAGAGTAGTTGTGCCTAATGATGTTTGTTATCCAGAAATGCTACCGAAAGAATGTTTATTTGAAAGGCGAGATATAAAAACAATAAAGAAATATTTATCTGATGATTATGTTATAGATGAAAAGTATAAGTTTAAATATGATAATAGTTTCAAGGAAATGATTGATATTATAAATAATTTCGTTATATAGTTATGCAGGGTAGAGATTATTGGTATGGTAAAGAAGTAGAGGGTAGGCTATATGGACTATATACTTTATTTGTTAGAAATAAATTTCCTAATGAATTTTTTACTAAAAAAATAAATAAAAAAGTAAAACATATTTACTATACAATTGAAAGTTGGAATACAGATTATATAGATTTCATTGAATCATTAATAGAAGATTATCCAGTTTCAATAGAAGTAGATAAAGATACATATCATAGATTAACTCCTAATATGAAAGTACATTGTCATATTATTTATAGAATAAAAGATTTTAATATATTTGATTTAAAAGAAACTGATAGTATTTTTATTGATGGAAATACTTTTAATGTTTTATGTTTTAGTAAACACAATGCGCTAAAGGTAGATTATAAAGATTATCAAAACGACACAAAAAAATGTATATAGAAAAAAAATATTACTTCTATGCAGGTCACAGAAATAAACTTGCAGGAGAGAAGTGTGGAAGACTACACGGTCATACTTATGATGTAGTATGTAAATTTAAATTTGATACTATGAAAAATGGTGTTACTGTTTTATTTAGTGACATAGATAAAAAGGTAGAACCAATAATAAAAGAATACGACCATTACTTTTTATTATATAAAGAGGATAAATTATGTACAATATTTGAATTACATAATGAACCTTATAAAAAAATGCCCTTTGAAACAAGTGCAGAGAATATGGCTATATGGTTATTTAATAGAATAAGAAATGAAGCTAATATGCCAATAGTAGAAATAAGATTAGCAGAAACAAAATCATCAACAGTAATATATAATGGAATCGAAATTAGCAATTAGCGAAGTATTTTACTCTATTCAAGGAGAAGGTAAAACAACAGGAGTGCCAAGTGTCTTTGTAAGATTAGCAGGGTGTAATTTAATGTGTGGAGGTATGGGTACTCAATTTGATGGGGAGCTGCATAATGGAGCAGAGTGGAGATGTGATACTGTAGAAGTATGGATGAATGGAAAATCAAAAGATATAAAATATATATTAGATGATTTTTATAAGCAAAAAATTAAAGCAGGAGCTCATATTATATTAACTGGAGGCGAACCGTTAATGCAGTCAAAACCTCTTGAACATTTTATAGATTATGTTAGAAGTGAAATAAATCCTGAAGCATATTTTGAAGTAGAGACAAACGGAACAGTACACCCTAATCAATCATTGAGAGAAAGAATAAATTTATGGAATTGTAGTCCTAAACTATCAAATAGTGGTATGGATAAAAGTGCTACATTTAAACCAGATGTAATTAAACTATTAAATAAAGAAAATACAATATTTAAGTTTGTAATTAATTCACAAAAAGAATGGAAAGAAATAAGTAAAGATTATATAGAGTTAATTAATTACGATAAGATATGGTTAATGCCAGCAGGAGAAAATCAAGAATTATTAAATAAAAATAAACATTATGTAGTAGAGTTAGCAAAAGAAAATAATGTAAACTTTTGTACTAGATTACATATAGAAATTTGGAATAAAAAAACAGGAGTATAATTATGGAAATATTAAAACACTTTTTAGGAATATGTCAAGATAATCACTTTCATTTGAATATTTGGCATTTATTAATTATTATAACATTTATAAAATTACTATATGAAACATATAAGATGGGAAGAAATTTATGATTTATTAAACAAAGCAATATCTAAATTACCAAAAGATACTAAATATTATGGAGTCCCAAGAGGTGGTCAAATAGTAGCAGGATTAACAGGTAATGCAGTAGATACAATAGAAGAAGCTGATGTTATTATAGATGATTTAATAGATAGTGGAGCAACATTAAAAAGATATAATAGTTATAATAAACCATTTATAGCGTTAATTGATAAAAGAAAAATACATAAAGATACTTGGATAGTATTTCCGTGGGAAACTCAAGAAGGAAGTATAGAAGATAATGTTATAAGATTATTACAGTATTTTGGAGAAGATGTTAAAAGAGATGGACTATTAGATACACCAAAAAGATATGTAAAGTTTTTTAAAGAGTTTTTAAATCCACCACAATGGAACTGTACTACATTTGATGGAGAGGGTTACGATGAAATGATAGTTCAAAGTAATATACCTTTTTATAGCCTTTGCGAGCATCATATAGCGCCTTTTTTTGGATATGGATATATAGCATACATACCAAACAAAAAGATTGTAGGGCTTAGTAAATTAGCTAGAACATTAGAAACATTTAGTAGGAGATTACAAAATCAAGAAAGAATAACAACACAAGTAGCAGAGTTTCTTCAAAAAGAATTAGAACCGAAAGGAGTAGCAGTATTGTTAAAAGCTAAACATATGTGTATGGAAATGAGAGGAGTAAAAAAACACGATACTTGGACTACTACAAGTAAGTTAATAGGAGTGTTTAAATCTAACATAACAACTAAACAAGAGTTTTTTAATATAGTTAATAAATAGACAAAAATGGACACTAATTTAGTTAAGAAACAATTTTTAGAAACATATAAAAAAACATTTGGTAATGTTACTCAAACAACTCAAATATTAGGAATAGCAAGAAGTACTTATTATTTATGGTTAGAAAAAGATAGTGAGTTTAAAAAACAAATTCAAGAGATAAATCCAGAAGAAAGGTTTTTAGATTTTGTAGAAAGTAAATTAGTAGAAAAGATACAAGATGGAGATGGTCAATCTATTAGATGGACTTTAGACAGAAAAGGTAAGTCAAGAGGATATGTACAAAGACAAGAAATAACAGGAGTTGAAGGTATGCCATCTGCTTTTCAAATAGAAATAGTTAAAAGTAAAAATGAAGATACAGACTAATGTTGTATTTGAACATTTAATAGATAGTGATAAAAAAATAGTAATAGAACAAGGAGGAACTAGAAGTGGAAAAACATACAATATTCTTTTATATCTTATTTTTTATTATTGTTCACAAAACACTAAAAAGACTGTAACTATATGTCGTAAAACATTTCCTGCACTTAGAGCAACTGTTATGAGAGATTTCTTAGAGATATTAAGAACTCATAATTTATATAACGAAGCACTACACAATAAATCTAATTCAGAGTATAATTTATTTGGAAACTTAATAGAGTTTATAAGTTTAGACCAACCAACAAAAGTTAGAGGTAGAAAAAGAGATTTATTATTTATTAATGAAGCTAATGAATTATATTGGGAAGATTGGCAACAATTATTATTTAGAACTAAAGAAAAGATTATAATTGATTACAACCCTTCAGATGAATATCATTGGATATATGATAAGATAATACCAAGAGATGATTCAGCTTTTTATAAAACAACATACTTAGATAATCCTTTTTTAGAAACAAGTATAAGAAGTGAAATAGAAAGATTAAAAGATACAGATGAATTATATTGGCAAGTATATGGATTAGGAGAAAGAGGAGTAAGCAAGTCAGTTATATTTAAATATATTGAATATGATATATTACCAGAAGATGCACAACTAATAAGCTATGGAATGGATTTCGGTTATACTAATGACCCTACTACACTTGTAGCAGTATATCAAAAAGATTATGACTTATATATAAAAGAGTTATTATATAGAACTATGATGACTACTAATGATATTCACAATGTATTAAAACAAAATTTACAAAGAGAACCAATATATGCAGATAGTGCAGAACCAAGAGTAATAGATGAACTAAGAAGAATGGGTTGGAATATAAGACCAAGTATAAAAGGTAGAGATTCTATTAATGCAGGTATTGATTTATTAAAAAGATATAGATTAAATATATACAGAGATAGTATTAATGCTATACAAGAGTTTAGAAACTATAAATGGGTAGAAGATAAAACAGGTAAATTAACTAATAGACCAGAAGATAAGCATAATCATTTAATAGATGCAGTTAGATATAGTACTTATTCTATATTAAGTAAACCTAATTTTGGTAAATATTTCATTCAATAATTTGGAAATACGATACTAATAAATTAATTTAAGAATAGATAAATAAATAATTAATGGAAAAATTAGTAAAAATCAAATTATCTAAAACTCAAATAGAGCTCGTAGAACACGAGTTTAGAATGAAAAGTGTATTAGAGCCCAATTTTGAAAAACAACTTAGTAAAAAGCTTTGGAATGAGCTTAAAATAGCTGTATATGTTACATTTGAGAATGGTTTCTTTATAAAAGCAGAAACAGAATCTAAACCAAAAATTTGGTAGATTGAAAAAATATTATTAATTTAATAGTAGATAAATAAATAATTATGAATTACAATTTTGAAATCGTTGGATATCATTTAGATTATTATAATGATAGAAACAAATTTATTGGTAGTGTATCAATAGAAAAACCAAACACTAATATATTTGGATATAGAAGTCGAAAATATAGTGTTGCTGATAAGAAGATATCTTTTGGAAAGAAATGTATAAAACCTGGAGAGAGATATTATAGTGAAATAATTCCTTTATGTGGTAAGTTTATTGGCACAGAAAAGGAAAAGCTAGATGCAATGTATAATTCTAAAGTATTTTACAATGGCTAAAAGATATTTATTTGATAATAGACATATAACTGAGGGAGATATATTTTATTCTTCTTGGGGTTATGACCAAACTAATATAGATTTTTATATGGTTAAAAAAAGAATTGGTAAAGGTAGTGCAGAGATAGTTCCATTGGAAAATAAAATAGTTGACGAGCAAAGTACTCAAACAACTGACGCTGTTGTACCTTATCATAAAGAGGGTAAACCATTTAGAGCTAGAATTAAGTATGTATGTTGGGACGATTATAAAACTCCTAGAATAAGTGTTGGGCATCGTGATGCTTGGTTATGGGATGGAGTACCAAAAGGTCAAACTAATTCTAATTATTGGAGGTAATATGAATACAGAAGATTTAGTTAATATTAGTAACGAACTATCTAATAAAGACCTTGTTGAGTTAATAAATATGAATAGCAATAGATTTTTTATATGGAATCCACAAGATAGAACTTGTTATGATTTAGACGAAGAAGCACCTGCTTGTACTAATGGTTCATCTGTGCAAATAAATTTACAACAAGAAGATTTTAAATTTAAACCTATACCAACTGAAGAATGAAAACAATAGCTTATATATTAAAAAATTGGTTTAAACAAGAACCTAAGTATTGGTTATGTGTACCTGAATATGTGGATAATAAAAAACAAAAAGAGCATATGATAAAAAAATATGAAAGGTTTATTGAAAAGAATGTAAAAGTAATTAATGATAGTTTTAGTAGTAAATAACGATAGATATTTAATTAATCCCAATTCTAAAGCAGTAGATAAAAGTTGTGAAAAGATATTAGCTAATTATCCTTATGATGCTATAATAGAATTTGATAAGGTAAGAAATAAAGATTTGGATATTTGAATCAAAGAACTTATATTTATATAAGATAAATAAATAATATGAAAAAATTTATAGAAAAAATTATATTAAGTGATGTATTTGTAAAAGCATTTATATATATCTGTGCTATATTATTCACTTTAATATTTAGTATTAATATCCAGTTAATTTAGTTTTTTTAAGTTAGTGTTTAATTTAATTGGTAAGAGGAGGCTTTTATAAGTCTCCTTTTTTTTTAAAATCATTTTAAAATTTCGTTATATATATATGAAGTTAAAAATTGTTGTGCCTAATAGTTTAGGAGAAATAACATTAGGGCAGTATCAAAAATATTTGAAAGAAACTAAAGAACAGGATAAGTCTAGTTATTTACAAACCAAAATGATAGAGATATTTTGTAATATAAAAATAAGTAATATTATAAAAATGAAAGCTAAAGACATTAATTCTATTGTTCAAATTTTAACAGACATATTTGACCAAAAACCAAGTTTAATAAAGAAATTTAAAATGAATAACAAAGAATATGGTTTTATTCCTAATCTAGATGAGATAAGTTTCGGTGAATATGTTGATTTAGATACTTATATAGGAGACTGGGATTATATGGAAAGAGCTATGGCAGTTTTATATAGACCTATTAAACAAAAACATAATATGAAATATAGTATAGAAGAATATAAAGCAGAAAATCAAGAGGTAATGAAAGATATGCCATTAGATGCAGTATTTAGTTCTATAATTTTTTTTTATCATTTAGGGATAGACTTATCAAAAGCTATGACGAATTATTTGGAGGAAACTCAACAGGCTCACTTACTGCAATATCTCAGTTCGCAGCCAAATGGGGTTGGTTTCAATCAATTTACGCACTCGCTCAAGGAGATGTTAGAAGGCTTGAAGATATCACTAAGTTAAAAATGCATCAATGTTTAAATATGTTAGCATTTATGAAAGAAAAAGCAGAAGTAGAAGAAAAACAATTAAAAAGTAAATTTAAATGAGTACACAAGGTATAAGAGGATTTTATCAGTTAACTAACACAATAAAAGACCAATTACTTAATGATATAAATGTTAATACTGTAACAACAGGAGATATAACAGAAATAGATTTATCCAAGCAAACTATATTTCCTTTGGCTCATATTATTGTAAATAGTGTTACGACACAAGAGCAAGTATTAAGTTTTAATATAACTATTATGTCTATGGATATTGTTGATATAAATAAAGATGAAACAAATGATAGATTTAGAGGGAATAATAATGAACACGATGTATTAAATTCTCAATTAGCAGTATGTAATAGATTAGTAAATAGATTAAGAGGTGGTAGTTTATATAGAGATAAATATCAATTAAACGGAGACCCTACTTGCGAACCTTTTTACGAAAGATTTGAAAACCAACTAGCAGGATGGGCTTGTACAATGGATATATTTATTGAAAACGATATAAGTGTTTGTTAATGGATTTAAGTCAATTTAAAGAAGTATTAAGACAATTTGGTAGAAATGTTGTATTAGAATCTAAAAGCAACTTAAATAAAGGCAATAAGAACGTTTCTAACGCATTATCTAATTCTATTAAGTATAATATAAAGGAACTAGAAAATTCATTCATTATACAGTTTATAATGGAAAAGTATGGAAGTTTTATAGATAAAGGAGTAAAAGGAAAAAAAAGTGGAGATTCAATTGCTAAACCAAAATATAAATTTACAACAAAAATGCCTCCTCCTAGTAAACTCGACAAATGGGTTGTTAGAAGAGGATTGGCACCAAGAGACCCAAAAGGAAGGTTTAAACCTAGAGCCATTAATACTATTGGTTTTAGAAAATCCATTACATTTTTAATAGCAAGAGCTATTTATAGTAGAGGTATTAAACCAAGTATGTTTTTTACCAAACCTTTTGATATGTATTTCAAAGGGTTAAAAAAAGATTTAGAAAGAAGTTTAGTAAAAGATATTGAAATACAATTAACAAGAAAGAATAGATGAGTACAATAATAAACGCAAGAAGTCCATATTACATAAAAGTAGCACCTAGTTCAGGTACATTAAGTTCTGTATCAATGAGCTTGTATATATATTCAGGAACATTAACTACACAAACAGGAACAGCAACTTATACAATAAGCAAAGATGTTATAGGAACAAACAATTATGTAATATATGAAATAACAGAATTAATTAGAGATTATCTTATAACAGAATATGGCGCATACTCTATTGATGGAGTTTGGGTACAAACAGATTTAACCCTAACATTATCTGACTCAAGCACTGAAACACCTACACCAACAACATATTTAGCTTTTGATGGATATGGATATTTTGAAGATGGAGTAAATCCTAGAACAAGTGTAAATCCTGCTGTAACAAAAATAAGTTCTACAACAACAGGTCAAACAGCTTATAAACTTATAGATTCAGGTCAAACATTTACTAAGACAGTAGATGTAGGAGATACTATAAATAACACTACAGATTCTACAAGCACTACTATTTCTGCAATAGATAGCGATACACAATTAACAGTTAAAGCAGATATATTTGATACAGGAGAAAATTATACAATAGCTGATACAGGTAATTATACTCCTCAATATTTACAATCTAATACAAAAATATATTTCAAACAAGGTAGAGATATAGTATTTCCAATATTTGCAGAAGCACAAGGAACTATCGAATTCACTATTGGTGGTGGTGCAGATGTGTACTGGAATTTAACAGAAGAATTTTGGAATTTATATGATGAGTTTTGGGGTAATACATTAAGTGATATAACAATAACTGACACAAATGTTTCAGAAGATAAAATTGTATATATAAGAATTACACCTACAACAGGATTACAAACAGGAGATACTATTGTTGTTTCATCAACTGAAGCAGGATATGAACAAACCGTTACATTAACATTAGAAGAAGTATGTGAACCTAAATATGATTTTCTAGATGTAGTATTTTA
>CAACVD010000558.1_pt1 | contig 18058 bp, 30 predicted proteins | sample 2381771 | NCBI WGS metagenome assembly CAACVD01 (sample SAMEA5211965, study PRJEB30684) | marine metagenome | biome: Marine; feature: Epipelagic; material: Water | collected 2015-10-15 | depth 15 m | reverse complement strand
CTACCAAAAAGTTTAAATTACAAATAGGTGAAGTATCAGCGGTATGCACTTTGGTTGCTAAACCAGCTGGAACACTATTAGCAGATGAATTCAGAATCGAAATCAACGGTGGCAATGTGTCTAAAATAACGAATAGATCCTACACAGTCAACGGCAAAAAAACACAAATAACTGAATAAAACACAATCAATAAATATACAAGATGGCATTACCAACCTGGCAAACTCCTTCTGGATCATTGGGCGAAATAGATGAAAGGACTAGTTACTCCAATCAGTTATCTGTGACTGATGCGGATGAGGACACTCTAACATTCTCATTACACGCTGGATCACTACCTTCTGGATTGAACCTATCAAAAACAGGATTGATATCTGGCACACCAACTGAGGTTATTGAACGCACTGAGAAACAATTTGTAGTAAGGGTAACTGATGGGGTTAATAGTGTTGATAGAACATTTAAACTGTTTGTTGAAGGATCTGATGCTCCAACATGGACCACCGCAGCTGGATCTATAGGACTAATAAACGATGGTGAATATTTAGACTTTCAATTGGTAGCTAACGATAATGATTCTGATATAAAATTTTATAAAATTGTTGCTGGCGATTTGCCAGGAAATGTAACTTTAAACACACAGACTGGAAGACTTTCTGGGGTTATCCTTCCTGTACCACAAGTTGCTTATGATTCATCAGCTTTAGGATTTGATGCTGTAGCATTTGATGAATCGCAACCATGGGATCTTGTTGTACGATCAGGTTCAATAGATAGATTATATGAATTCACAGTGCGAGTGTCTGATGGTATATCACACAGTGATAGGAAGTTTAGCCTTGATGTACGTGGACTTTCACAAGTAAAAGCTGATACGTTGTCATTATCAACTGATGATACAACCATTACTGCTGATGCTTCAGATGTCAGATCATTATATTTTATTACACCCGCAGGAAACTTGGCCAATCTTAAACACGACAACTATCATATCATTAAACTGCAGGTTATAGATCCTGATGCCGCTTTAGGATTAGACGGAGATAGTTCTTTATCATTTAAATTAACATCCGGCACACTTCCAACTGGACTTAGCCTTGATTCACAAACAGGAACAATTTATGGTTATGTCAATAGATTTACACAAGCGGTTACAGCTTTTACTTTTACAATTGAAGTAACAAAAAGTTCAGCATTTTTTGTTGATCAAAAAATATCAAGAAGTTTTCAAGTTGATATTTTGGGTGAATTATATCAGGCAGTTCAATGGACCCCAGTTGAAAAGGAACTAGTGATTTGAGTGCTACAATTAACCTAGGAAAAATAACAACTGGAAAGTTAAGTTTGTTTACAATTAAAGCAACTTCCACACAAAATGTTATATTAAGTTATGAATACAAAGGAGGCAGATTGCCTCCAGGACTTTCAATCGCTGTGGATGGCGGAGTGCAGGGCAAGTGTGGCACTGATGTGTTTGATGTAGACAATGGATTAACCACATTTGATAATGGCAACACAACAACTGACAGAGATTACGTTTTTACTGTAAAAGCCACAGGACAATTTGGAAACGTCTCCAGTGAACAAACTTTCAAAATTACTGTGCTAAAAGACACAGATGATGAACTATCTAATGTGTTTGGCCAAATATTTGTTGACGAAACACAAAGAGATGCTTTCACAAACTTTGTAACAGATAACAAACTATTTCCTAATGATGATTTATTTAGGCCTTATGACCTCAATTTTGATACTAAGTTTCCAAAGTTTCTTTTCCTTTCTGGAGTACACTTAAAATTTTTAAGTCAACTACAATCATACTTAAAAAATAATACCTATGACTTTACATTAAGATTTGGTGAATTTAAAGTAGCACAGGCAAAAGACGATGTAGGAGATGTGCTGTATGATGTAATATATGCTGAACTAGAGGATCCAAAAACTGGTGCCAATGAATTTATAAATTACAACACCAAATTACCTAATATACTTTCTCAAATACGAGCAGATTCGTTAGGATTATTGTCTGATATGTCTATGAGTATACCTGGAGGTTATGTTAAAAATTTGTATAGTAATGACATCATTAATATGCAGGATGAGATAAAGAATCAAACAACAGTTGAAAACTACAAGTATCTTCCTCGCTGGATGCAGTCTTATCAAAGCGATAATCAAGTGTTAGGTTACAAAATTGTTTTGCCAATCAAATTTGTTAAACCAGGACAAGGCGCAAAAGTTTTATATAGAATACAGAATCAAAACACTTACGATATACAAACACTAACCGCATCGTTTGACAGATGGATATTCGATAACAATTTAGGTACTAAATTTAATTTTGATACCACAGTGACTGACACTGGTGATGGATCAACTGTATCTTTTAGTTCTCCATACAAAATAACAAAGCCACAACAAGTGGTGGTTACTTTGAGTGATGAAATAACTTCATCATTTGTCATTTCTTTTGCTGTGACTTCTGATACTGCTGACATCACAACAGATAGTGCTGTGCTATCAACAGATATACAAAATCCTAATACAACCAGGATAGTATTTGCTACAGCACCAGGAACAGGAGTGCCTATTGTTGTTAAACTAAAAGAAACAACATTTGGCAAAAAGGTCGTTACTACTTTTGATACTAGCATCTCAGCCACTGCTGACACAAATTTAGTAAAAGCGGATGAAGAGCTATTAAACGCAGATGGATTAGACTTGCCATTGAGATTTGGTCAAGACAATGTTGATGAACACACAACTTTTGACAATGATGGCACTAGATTTATTGGTGAAGAGGTAACTTTTGACAGAAAATCATCACCAGAAACACAATTACTATTCAATAAAAAATCGATTCTTGATAATATAACTACTGTATCAAAACAAAGGAAATTAGTGCGATCACTCTAATAAATAATACAAATGACAAGTGCTATTACAACAACATCAATTGACGCAACTTATCCTGTCGCAGGACAAGATAATGATTCACAGGGATTTAGAGACAATTTTTCCCAAATAAAAACACAGTTAGGCACTGCCGCTACTGAAATAACTGCTTTACAATCATCAAGGGCAACAACAAATGCTACTACTGATTTCAATGGACACGATGTAAAACGAGCAAATTTACAAGATTGGGGACAAAAAATTGTTGCCAAAGGCACTGTATCAGGATCTGTCTCATGTGACTTCGAAGATGGCAATGTTGTAACACTGACAACTTCAGGTGATGTTACATTGTCTTTTACCAACTTTCCATTAGAAGATGATGGCTCAACTAATACATTTGCTAGTATGAAAATTTTGCTTACTAAAGGTACTTCGACACATTCAGTTACACTTACTGGTGTATCACTTCCAACAAGTTTTGAAAGTCCTGATTCATCTACTCTTGGACAGCAGGAAGCATTTCCTAATAGAAAGTCCACATTTGTTTTTGATGTGTTTTCAGTTGATGGCGGCACAACAAAACTTGCTTCACAAGTGCTTGAATATCCAGGCAGTTAATAAATGTTCCACCCAACTTTAGACCCCAAAGGGCTGTCTGATTCTGAGTTGGAATCACGTATTAAAGATGTTACTATTAAATTAAACCAAGCATTAAAAATGAATAATAAAAATTTTTATGATCAATTACTATCTATTAATAATACTCTACAGCTGGAATTAGAAACAAGAAAACTAGACAAAAAAAATAATGATCCTGATGCTGATACCCAATTTGATAATTTAATAAATGTTAAATGAAGACGGCATAATCTGGAAAACTAGATTTACAAACACACTTTTCTTAAAAGATAAATGTTGGCCCAACGATACTGAGGTAAGCATACACATGACTCCAAAAACCAATGACATAAAAATTCAACATATGTCCTTTGAAAAATACAAATATGTATTTGCTAAAGTCCTACAAAACAGTATTTTCGTCCAAAATAATAACATCAACCCTTTGGAAAATTTTAGTAATGAAATCATTGACTTTTTTAATGAGCCTGTTGACCAAATTGTTGGAGTTTGTCTTTTTTCAAAATTAAACGCAATAGCAGGAGAACATCTCTGTGTAGATACCTTAGAAATTGAATCTTGGCAAGGTGAAAATTTAAGATTTATAATCTCGGAAGAGTCACCAGAATATGATTTATTGCGTAACCAAGACACAAAAAATCCATGGTGGATGGATCCATCCCCAAGATTTGGCAATACCAAGTCTAATCCATTGACATGGGAACAACTTGGCTTTACAATAAGTGATAGTGAAAAAGGTTTTAGAATTATTAAAGGTGGACAATGATTAGTAACGAATATGGCCAAGTTAAATTTACTTCAGATGAAATAATTTCTATGATATATTGTGGGCAAAACATAGATGATTGTGGTTTCGAAGACCAACAAGAACTACACAAACATAATTCGTATTCAAAAAATTTTGGAATTGAACATCTAAGTGATATTAAAACAATCAAAGATTCTCCTATAGATTATCATGCTACTTTGTCATCGAATTGGAAAATGCCAGATCATATTAAAAACATGGATGTTTTTCACTATCTTTCCGATCAACTTGTGGCAAAAGGATACACTGGCAATGAATACAAACAAAGGCTTTTAGATGAATTCAATGAATACAAATCACGGAATATGTTAAATGTAATAAAATTTTTGAAATATCTAATGGATACATGCATGGCAAACAATATTGTATCGGGAATAGGCAGAGGATCAAGTGTCAGCAGTTTGTTACTTCATTTACTAGATGTCCACTACATTGATCCTGTTAAATATAATTTGGACTACAAGGAATTTTTGAGATAGGAGAAAAAAATGCCCAGAAAAGCACCAGGAAAAAAAGTACATTATTCGATGCAGGGTAAGCCTGTTGATTTCGAAGCCCTTAGAGTAAAACATGAAAAGACAGTAGCAGTTGGCAATACTCACGTCAATGCTCGAGGCGATACTTTAGGTAAAGGCGGAAAAATTATTAAAAAACGTGACGAAAAATAATGCCAACTAGAATTCAAGGAAAAATAAAGCCGCTAAAAAAAAGAGTGCTGGTATCAAATATGCACTTTGGAATGATGAAAACAAAAAGCGGACTGATCCTTCCGGATGATGACGGCACTGCGGCAGGAACACATCCTAGATGGGCAAAAGTCTATGCTATAGGTCCAGAACAAAAAGACTTGGAAATAGGACAATGGGTACTAGTTGCTCACGGACGCTGGACTAGAGGCATTATTCTGGAAGAAAACAATCAAGACATGGATGTTAGAATGGTGGATGAAAATGACATCCTATTAATGACTGACGAAGAACCAGATATTAACACAACCACTGCGCCCTACAAATCATAATTTTATAGACATCATTGAATAATTCTGTTATATTAAAAGCATGAATACACTTTGGGTAGAAAAATATCGTCCTGACACACTTGAGGGATATGTGTTTAGAGATGAGTCTCAGAAGAAACAAGTTGAACAATGGATAAAATCAAAATCAATCCCACATCTTCTGTTTTCAGGTGCTCCTGGAGTTGGCAAAACAACACTGGCAAAAATATTATTGAACTTATTAGAAGTTGTTGGTACAGATATACTTGAAATAAATGCTTCCAGAGAAAATTCAGTTGATGTTATCCGTGACAAAATTACAAACTTTGTACAAACAATGCCATTTGGCGAATTCAAAGTTGTGTTGCTTGATGAAGCAGATTACATATCGCCCAATGGACAAGCGGCGTTGCGTGGCGTAATGGAAATGTATCATCAGTCAGCAAGATTTATACTGACTTGTAACTATCCAAATAGAGTTATTCCAGCGTTACATTCAAGATGTCAAGGATTTCATATTGAGAAAATAGATAAAACAGAATTTACTGCTCGTGCGGCGGAGATACTGGTAGGAGAAGATGTGCAATTTGAGTTGGATACTTTAGACACATATGTGAAAGCAACTTATCCTGATTTGAGAAAGTGTATTAATACCCTACAAATGAATTCATCCGAGGGTAGTCTACAAGCACCTAATACAGCAGATGTTGGCGAGCAGGATTATCGTATAGAAATGGTAGAACTGTTCAAACAGGGAAAGATTACTGAGGCAAGAAAATTACTGTGTTCACAGGCACGGCCAGAAGAAATGGAAGACATCTATCGTTGGATGTATGATAACATTGAAATATTCGGGGACAATGAAGATCAACAAGATGAAGCTACACTTGTTATTAAACAAGGAATCGTTGATCATTCATTTGTAGCTGAAGCAGAAATAAATTTATCAGCCACATTGATCAAACTTGCTAGAATTAAAAATGGCTAAAACAAAATACTTGATTTGTAACTATATAATGGTTCCTAAAAATCCTTCAATCACATCCATTCCTAATTGGCAAAAAGATCCTGACAACACACAGTACGATGAACAGGTATTTTTTGACTCAAAGATCAGGTCCAAAGATGCTAGTGCTTCTGTTATTCTAAACATGGAAACAAAAACAATTGAAAAAAATAGATTAGATGATAAACTAACCTATGACCAACTCTATGAATATTTTTATAAAGCTTACAAGCAGTACATGGATCCAGTTCTTAAAGAACTAAATCAAGTTTCTTCATAAATTTTTAGTGCTTCTGTAACTGCTTTATGCCTGACTATATCCTCCCCCTTTAATTGGACATTTATAATATACTTCGAATAATTTCTCCATAATTTATGTAGGAAGTCTGCCATTCCATTATTTTTTCCTCGGTCTGTTTGATCGAGGTCCCCTGTAATTACAAGTTTAGATCCTTCACCTATTCTTGTTAATAACATCTTAAATTGATTTACTGTGGTGTTCTGCATCTCATCTGCTATAATGTAAGCATTTTCAAAAGTTCTTCCTCGCATAAATGCCAGTGGAGCGATTTCAATCTGTTCATCTCTGATCATTTTCTGTACCCGGTTTACAGTATAATTTTTATAGAATATATCAATTAAAGGCCTAGTCCATGGCTCCATCTTCCTTTGTAGCGATCCTGGTAAAAAACCAATATCTTCGTCTGCGCCAACCACTGGGCGAGTAATTACTATCTTTCCAATCTTTTGTTGCTTCATCAGATCGATGCCATTTTGGGTGGCTAAAAGCGTTTTTCCGCAGCCTGCAGGGCCATGAGCGATAATAATTGACTTTTTATCGTCTTTGAGCATATTCCAGTATTTCTGCTGGTTTGCTGATCTAGGGCGTACTTCAAAACGTGAAAAATCGTCACGTAAATCTTCAAAGGATAAGACAGTTTTGTGTTTCATTATGTTCTCCGATTGTTTGTGTCTATGCGAACGCATATAAAAATATTTAGAGATGTAGGTTAGGTTAATAAGTGTTAGTATTATAAAATTGTTGTGTGTATTTGTTATTGCGATAAATATCTTACTATGATTGATACCCTTGAAATAATTAGAAATATAAAAAGAATTTATGCTTCTGATCAAATTGTTGAAACAATTGTAAACTTAGAAAAAGTTTTAGACGATGTAAACATGTATGCTTATAAAAACTGGCCACTAGGAGAGATTGTAGATGGTCCACATGTTACAAAATATGACACGTCTGCCACATTTATGTGGGAAAAACAAGAGATGCCTGATCCTGAAGCTGGAAAGAGAATATTGAATATTGGTGGCAAAGTAAGATATAAAAAAGATGTAAAACTTACGCCACGCAAAATTGAATCATATGCGGATTATAGACCTGGAACTAAAAAAGCAAAACTGGATGAGATTCCAGTTTGGTTAGTTGAAATTACAATTCCTAATCAAGTTATAGAAGACTTCAATGTCGAATCACAAGTGACAAAAACGGTGTCAGGGGCAAGTATAGATCAAGCACCTAAGGACGCATCAGAACTATGAAATCAATAAAAAATCTTGAAATGCAGAATCACATAAGTGAACTTATAACTATAGACAACTTTGAGGCTAAACTTGGCAATGACGAAGATGTGTCAGTTGTAAAATTACAAACGGATAACAAAGAAGTTGCTCAAGACTTAGTTCACTTTATCGAAACAGGTAACAAATTTGTTTTAGATGCTGATAATTCTCCTGCTAAAAATGATGACAAAAGATATGATGTTTTTGTTGAACTAGAAAGGAACCAAAATCTACCAAAACAAATTGTTGAACTAGTAAGAGACGTCGAACAAGTAAGCGGAATGTTGCCTTGGCGTTTTATTTTTCATAAACAAAATAAAAGTTATAAACTAAGCGAAGAAAATCTCAATACAGTAATTCCAACTTCAGCTTCCCAGTACAAGTTTTTAACAGATGAAAACATTGAAGAAGATATTAATAAATTCTTTGAATCAGCATCTGTCATTACAAAAAGAATTAAAGGCAAAAATGTCATGCTTAAAAAAGCATTCACCAAGCATGAAATGATAATTGAATCATTTGATCGAGACATACAAGGAACATATAAAATAGACAGAGAATCTAGTGAACAAGCCTCTTATATAAATCATTGGTTAGGCGGTGGGTATTCAGTTGTAAAAGTAGATGATCTCTTTAAAATAACTAAAGGAACTAAATCTATTTTAACAAAGATAAAGGAGCTATAGATGGCGGCAAAAAATTGGATAAAATGTTTGGAAACAATACTACATCACGAAGGGGGTTATGTAAATCATCCCAAAGATCCAGGTGGAGAAACAAATTTAGGCGTTACCAAGAAAGTCTACGAAGAATTCGGTGGCGTAAAAGATATGAAGGATTTGACCAGAGAAGACGTAGAACCAATATACAAAAAAAATTATTGGGATAGAGTAAAAGGTGATCAATTACCATCAGGTCTTGATTTATGCGTGTTTGACTTTGGAGTCAACGCAGGCACTGGCAGAGCGGCCAAATATCTACAAACTTTAATAGGAACAACAGCAGATGGCGGCATTGGCCCAAACACTCTTAAAGCACTTGACAGCTATGTAGATGGACATGGAGTGCAGACAACAATAGAAAATTACCAAGCAGAAAGACAAAAGTATTATGAAAGTCTTTCGACTTTTGATACGTTTGGCAAAGGTTGGACTCGCAGAGTAACTGAAACAACTGAACTTGCTGTGTCAATGATATAATGTTTTCAACTTTTAAACTTGTGATCGTGGGCATCTTAATAAGCTCTTTGGCAGGGGCCGGATTATATGTTATGAAACTACGTTCGGACAATGCCATACTCAAAGCCAATCAGATCAAACTGGAAGAAGCAGTATCATCACAGCAAAAAGTAATAGAACAACAAAAGGAAGACTTTGAAACAATTATGGCTGCCAATAAAAAACTACAAGAAACTAGAGATATTCTTCAAAGAGAACTACAAAATTTAGATGACAAGTTTAACAAAACAAACGCATCAGGCAAAAAACGTGACATAGGTGATTTGGCTGTAAACAGGCCTGAATCTGTTGAACGTGTTATTAACCGTGCTTCTGACAATGCTCTACGCTGTGTGGAAATAGCCATGGGGGCACCACTAACAGAAAAGGAAATAAATGCAGTTTTACCAAGTGAAATCAATTCTGAATGTCCTTCCCTTGCTAATCCTAACTACGTTACTACTCAGTAGTTGTAGTTCTGTAAAGCAACTGGAAGTTTTTAAAACTGAAGTGCCAAGGGCAAAATTAGATCTTCCAGATCCTGATACTCCTAAAATAGAAGACCTAAATTGGATTATAATAACTTCGGAAAATGCTGATGAAGTGTTCGCACAACTCAAAGAAAAAAATATTGATCCTGTGTTATTTGGACTAACAGATGACGACTATGAAATATTAAGCACAAACTTTGCCCAGATACGTGCCTATATGATAAAACAAAAAATAACACTACAGCAATACAGAGAATACTACGAGTCCAATCAAACTGTTGATGAAAAATGAGTCTCATCGACTGTGGCCATTAATTTCAGGCACACAATTCAGTGATTTTGATATAATAGATTATGATAATCTATTTTTCAACAATTATAATAATTTAATACAACAGTTTGAATTACAAGTTAACAGCAACAACAATATTATTATTGATAAATCTTGTGAACATCTGCATGACGATCATCCAAACAACATTAAAAAATTAAACACTTTACTCGACACTTATAATTGTAAACACAGATGTATAGTTTTCGACAACACATATGATGAAAACATTTACAAAAAACAAAATATTAAGCACATTAAGGCGCCATTTTACATATACTTCTATCTGGCCAGAAACAATTTGAAAATTCCAAAATGGAATCCAGCTGTTGATACCCTTTTTGTGTGTTTAAATAATACGCACAAACCACATAGACAAAAATTTGTAGAACTATTACATCTTAATAAAATTTTACAAAAAACTAAATGGAGTTATAGACAATCGATAAAATCAAACATTATACAAACTCCGAAATTTTTAGATCAAAATGATGGCGCCTTCGATCAAAGTTTAAATTTAGAATCTTTATATAATGATTCGTTGATAGCATTGATCACAGAAACTGACTTTTATACCAAAAACATTACGCATGTAACAGAAAAAAGCCTATGGAGTATTTTTTATGGGTGCATCCCAATCATTGTAGGAGTGCCTTATAGCATTAAATTGCTAAAATCATGGGGAATAGACACATATGATGATATAGTTGATCAGACATATGATAAAGAATTAGATAACGATAAGCGTTTAGAGATGATAATAAACAGTTGTGTGTATTTGCTGTCAGAAAGATACCCAGAAAGAATAAAAAATTTGTTGCCTGCTAGGGTATTACGGAACCAATTATTACTTTCAAACAAAGACTATTGGCAAAACCAAATTAAAAGGTTATTATGGGACTATAAATATTAACATGTGGGAAATGATAGAAAGACTGGCTTCAGACAGACTGTGGATATACACAGCCATACTAGGTTCGCTGTTTGGATTGGCATTTTCTACATATTTCAAATCCACACACATTGGTTTATGGCTTTATGCTAAATTTGACATGACAGTGGACTATCTTGTTGACCGTTGGGGATGGACATGGCTTAAACAGCCTGAAGATGCTTGGCGCAAGAAATATCCATATGTCACAAAGAAAATTGACCAACTCGAAAAACGTATTGAAAAATTGGAGAAATAAAATGATAACTTGGATCAAAGATAAGATTACAAAGCGTGATACACTACATGGGGCTGGAATAATTGTTGCTTGTTTATTAATAATTGCTTTTGGAAGCATGGCAAAAATTTTAGCATATGTTGGCATTGTTTATGGCTTGTGGCAAATTTGTAAAAAATGATTAATGATTGTTGCACTAGAAAATAAAAACAAAGTTTCATTATTAACTGGCAACATACCAAACTTTACTGACATTAAACAAAAAGTAAAATCAATCATAGATCTGTCTGAAGACGTACAAAAAAGCGGCACCAATTTAAAATGTAAAATGACGGACTGGAAATTGCATGAAACTCAAGAATGTTTCAAAAAGATTGCTGAGGTAGTAAAAGATCACGTCACATTCCACCAAAGAAAACATCACAAAAGTGCTCATCCAATCACGGTTACTGATTGTTGGGGAGCTTTTTATCAAGGTGAAGATAAAGCTAAAGAACATTGCCACTATCCAGCTTTATGGAGTGGTGTAGCCTACATAGATTGTCCTACAGATGCCAAACCAACTGTTTTTCCTTCTTGCGGATACTCACATCCTGCAGAAGAGGGCACCTATATTATTTTCCCAGGATGGCTGAAACACTATGTAGAATCAGGCAGCCAAAGTAGATATATTGTTGCTTTTAACATGAGGGCACTAAATATTGTTTGATGGCAGATATTAAGAAAAAAATCGAACTAGAACTTGAAGTTGACACAGCTACAACTGATTCATCTAAAAATCCTTTCCAATCGCTAATACATTTAGCCAAAGCAGTTGATTCTTGGAGAATTTTTCCAAGAGTTTTTATCAGCACATACATCTTTTTACTTTATAAAGTGGTTATATGGTACATGGAACTTCCCAATCCAACGATAGAACAATCTGGGCTAGTTTCAATTGTAGTAGGTGCTGGAGCGGCTTGGTTTGGTTTGTACACCGGCACTTCAAAAAAAGACAAGTAAGTCACTTGTCATTTGACAGATAAGCATTATATAATATACTATGGACATGGATCCTTACTTAACCTTAGGTGTTAACCAATCTGCATCCGATCAAGAAATAAAACAAGCATTTAGAAAGCTTGCTGTCCAATATCATCCTGATCGTGGAGGAGATGAAAATAAATTTAAGGAAATTAACGAAGCATATGATAAAATAAAAACTGCCGATAAAAGGCAACAGTTTGAAGCATCAAAAAGATTTGGCGGAGATGGATTTAATTTTAATTTTTCTGAAGGCGATCCGTTGGACATGCAGGATATGTTCGCACAATTTTTTGGTGAAGGATTTAGACAAAATAGAAGATATCAAAGACGGCCACAAAATAAAAATATTCAAGTTAGTTTAGAAATCACTTTAGAAGATTCATTTCAAGGAGTCAAAAAATGGTTTACACTCGATCAATTACCAAAAAAAGTTTCTGTAGATATTCCAAAAGGAATAGATTCAGGTCAAACAATAAGATACAAAGGTCTAGGAACCAATGCCATTAAAGAAGCGCCACCTGGTGATTTGTTGATAAAAATTTATGTGGTGCCGCACAAAACGTTTAAAAGAAATAAATTAGATCTGCACACAGAACATACTGTAAATTGTTATGATGCTATATTAGGAACAAAAATAATAATTGATCATATAGATAAAAGTAAAATTACTATAAAAGTCCCGGCTGGCACTCAACCTGGAACTACCATGCGTATTCCAGAACATGGTATGAGCAATGTAAACAATCAAGTTGGCCATTTGTATGTGCATATAAATGTTAGTATACCTACTAATTTAACAAAAGAGGATAAAGATGACATCGACAGAATCTCAAAAAAGTATTTTTAAACTTAACCTAGAAGGCAATCCTGTGTTAAGACACAAATTATCGGAAACTGATATCACACAAGATCTTGAATGGGATAAAATATCTGACTTAATGCACAGAACAATGGTAGCAGCTAATGGAATGGGTCTAGCGGCAAACCAAGTTAATGTAGGATTGAGAATGTTTGTTATGAACAGTGATGCTAAAACTTTTATCAATCCGCATATTATAGAAACTTCAAAAGAAAAACAATCACAAGAAGAAGGCTGTTTGTCTTTTCCAAATTTATTTTTTCAGGTCACAAGGCCAAAATATATTTTGGTTGAATATTACAATGAAAAATTAGAAGAAAAGGTTGACAGATTCGAAGATCTATGGGCACAATGTATACAGCATGAAATTGATCATCTCAACGGAGTGCTGTTTATTGATCATGCCAGTAAACTTAAATTGAATAGAGCAAGGATAAAACAGAGAAAAGCAAATGATACAAGCAGACGATAGATTAAAAGCAATTTTTGATGATGCTATTAAAATAGCAAGATCTAATAAACACGAGTACATTACTCTAGAACATCTTCTCATGATAATGATAGCACAACCAGAAATTGAAGAAATGTGCAAAACCCGTAAGAAAATGGATCTTGATAATTTGAAGTTAGATTTGGCTAATCATATAAAAGAAAAAATGAATGATATCAAAACAAAAGATGATGTCTATCCAAAACGCACCCAAACTACTGATAGAGCAGTGAATAGGGCATTTACTACAGCAATTTTCCAAGGACATGAACAAGTAAGCGTTTTACATTTGTTACTTTCATTTTTTAGTGAAACTGAATCATACGCAACCTTTTATCTACAGAAAAACCATTTTACAAAAAAACAAATTGTAGATTATATGACTGAGTTTGGAGATGATAACATAGAAGAATCAAGAATATCATCAAAACAGGCATCAAAAATTTTAAAACAATATACAGTAAATCTAAACGAACAGGCAAAACAAAATAAAACATTTACTTGTATTGGTAGGCAAGATGTTGTAAATGAAATTGTGCTTGTACTAGGAAGGAAAATAAAAAATAATGCAATAATGATAGGTGATCCTGGTGTAGGAAAAACTGCTATAGCAGAAGGACTAGCACATATGATTGTAAACAATCAAGTACCAGACGTTTTAAAAGACCATATCATTTATTCGGTCGATGTAGGATCACTCATAGCAGGATCCAAGTATAGGGGAGACTTTGAAGAACGCCTTAAGGTTTTGTTGAATGTGTTAGAAAAAAATAACAAAGCAATAATGTTCATAGATGAAGCACACATGATGCATGGAGCAGGCTCAGGTGGGCAAGGTGGCGTTGATCTTGCAAACCTATTGAAGCCACATCTAGCTAGAGGTGATTTAAAAGTTATTGCTTCGACAACTTGGGAGGAATATAGAAAACATTTTGAAAAAGATAGAGCATTAATGCGTAGATTCGCAAAGGTAAACATTGAAGAACCTTCAATTGACCATGCTAAACAAATCATGCACGGATTGAAACAACAGTTTGAAGCATATCATAATGTTAAAATTACAGATGAATCAATAGACGCCTGTGTAGATTATGCGGTGAAGTATATAAATGATAGGCAACTTCCTGACAAATCAATTGATGTATTAGATCGAGCATGTGCTAAAGCCAAAATATTTGACGCTTTTAGAGATGTAGATACTAAAGATATTCAAGAACAAGTTTCAAAAATATCTGGAGTCAAATTTGAATCAATTATCCAAACTAAAACAGAGTCTTTAGAAAATTTAAATGAAACAATTAAAACACAGGTGTTTGGACAGGATGATGTGATTGAAAAACTTGTAGATACAGTTTTGATTGCCCAGGCCGGACTTAAACAGGAAAACAAGCCGATTGGATCTTTCCTATGCGTTGGACCAACCGGTTGTGGCAAGACAGAAACTGCTAGACAACTTGCTGAAGGAATGAATGTTCCACTTATCAAATTCGATATGTCAGAATATCAAGAAAAACATGCGGTGGCGAAACTAATTGGTGCTCCTCCAGGTTATGTAGGATATGATGATGGCACAACTGGATCTGGACAGTTAATAAATGAATTAGAAAAACATCCTAATGCTGTAATATTATTTGATGAAGTAGAGAAAGCACATCGAGATGTAATGACCATTCTATTACAAGCAATGGATGATGCTGTGATTACAGCATCAAATGGTAAAAAAGTCAAATTAAACAATTCAGTTTTACTTTTAACTTCAAATCTTGGAGCAGAAGATATGCAGGCTAATACTCTTGGATTTATGGAAAATGAAACACACGATGGAGAGATCGATATCAATAATTATTTTTCCCCTGAATTTAGAAACAGACTAGATGCTGTGCTAAGATTTAATCCTTTAGATAAACCAACCATGAATTATATCGTAGACAAATTTATCAAACATTTGTCAACTCAAATAGCAGATAAAAATATAATTTTAAAATTAAGTGATAGTGCTAAAAAACAGTTGATAGAAGAAGGATTCAATGTTAAAATGGGAGCAAGACCTCTGCAACGTGTGATTAATAATAGGATAAAATTACCTTTATCAAAACAAATACTATTTGAATCGTTACATGACGTGACACTTACAATAAGTTTTGACAAAAATAAAGATGAGTTTACTATAGGATAATAAAATGGAAAGTAAAATAATTAAATTTATGATTGATCATCAATATCTAAAAACAAACTGTATCATAAACGCAACATTTTCAGCTCCAGGCGTAGGAGGACTTCCTGTGCAGGTTACAAAAGACCTATTGTATGAAGACTGTGCTCAAACGCCAAAAGGAAAAATTTATGTCAAAGGCTGTGATCCAGAGAATCTAAGAGAATATATTGTAGGGGCCTCAAAAGTCCATCAACTCAATGGCATGGATCAAACAACTATAGAACGTCTGTATCCAGAGATGCCATAAATATACACATGCCAACACTATCCACAACAGTCCAGTCTCAGGTCAATGCCGACGATTCAACAGCCGCAACAATATCTGAAAAAGTAAAAGCAGATGGATATTATGGAAATGCTGACGGTTTACACACAGTATCTTATATTTGCTCATCTGATTTTGTCGGCACAATTAAGATGCAGGCATCATTAGCAACTGATCCAACTTCGGATGATTTTTTTGATATCGATGGGACTGCTGTAGGAGATGGTTCTACAGTGGTTTCAACAACTTACAAAAATTTTACAGGAAACTTTGTTTGGGTGAGATCTGTAGTAACTGTAACAACAGGATCAGTAACCAAAATTCAACTTAACTTCTAAATTATGATATAATTATCTGCATGATAGCAGGTAAAGTATGGGGAACTTCAGAACTAGTTGAACGCAACGGAGTGCTTGAATTTCACAGGATCGTAACAAACAAAGGCGGAGTGTGTTCCAAACATCTCCATGAATATAAATGGAATGGTTTTTTTGTTGAGAAAGGAAAACTTTTAATAAGAGTCTGGCAGAAAGATTATGACCTATGTGATGAAACAATTCTCACCGACGGTATGTATACCAAAGTTAAGCCTGGACTTCTGCATCAATTTGAAGTATTGGAAGATACCATTGCTTATGAATTATACTGGGCTGAGTTTCCCGAAAAAGACATTCAACGAGACACTGTAGGTTACCAAAAATAACAATACATACCATTGACAAATTGTTAATCAATAGTACAATGTTACTATGAGCTTTGATGATAATATAAAAATCCACTGCACAGATAATGACAAGTGGGTTGATGCTAAAACTATAGATCACACTGATGGATGGGTAACTGCTGTAATTCAACCAGGAGATTTGAAAATCACATTGAAAAAAACAAAACCAAATATATACGTAGGAAATATGGCTGGGTTTGAATTTGTTTACAATGCTTCCAACTAAAATTAATTGTGCTTATGATCATACATGGATTGACCACCCATTAAATGTAGAATTTCAAATAGACGGCAGAACCATACACTTAGATGTTGGTGGTTTACAATCAAACAACTTTAACAAGACCATTAAACTTCAAGAAGGAGAACATGAATTTTGTATCAATATTTTTGGAAAAAATAAGTCAAATACAAAAATTAATGAATTAGGAAAAGTATTAGAAGACTCTTACATTCAATTGAAAAAAATTGACTTTGACGGAGTTACTATAAACAGTATGATTAATAATGATGAAAATTTTGCTAAATTTTATGTGAAAGACAGTGGTATTGTTAAGTCAAAAAGTTTAATTTTAGGTGAAAATGGGTGTTTAAAGTTTAAATTTGCTTGTCCCATACACACATGGTTGCTTGAAAAACTGTTCTAATAAATACAAACATGCACGATGAATCTCTAAGCCAAGCTATCACACAGATAATTTTCCACGATGATGACTTGTACAGACGTCATTTTATTCCAACTGAATTGCACATGCGGAAAAATCCAAAGGACAAAAACAGAGTGATGGAGTTAGTTGATAATATGTGTATGAAATTTTCCAAAGAAAATAAAGTCCCTTATAGTATGATAACTCCTGAAGTAAAAAAACAAGTAGCTATCAACCTGTACAAAGAAATGATTGAAGATGAAAATTACAGAAGTAGAACATAGCACAGCGGCATTTATATTTGGGCGTTTCAATCCACCAACTATAGGACACAAAAAATTATATGACAAACTGTCATCAGTGAGTGATGTGCATTTTGTATTTGTTTCTCCAACACAAGATTCAAAAAAAAATCCATTAGCAAAGCAACAAAAAATTAATTTTATGGATGCACAATTTCCTGCTATGGCTGATAGAATTATCAATGATCCTAACATAAGGACAATAATCGATGTAATGAAATTTTTAGAAACAGCAGGCCATAAAAATGTTACTATGGTTGCTGGTTCTGATAGAGTGCAGGCATTCGAAGATTTGTTGAACAAATACAATGGCAAAGAATATAATTTTGATACTATCAACGTGGTGTCCGCAGGTGAAAGGGATCCAGATGCAGATACTGTAGAAGGAGTGTCAGCATC
>CAACVD010000555.1_pt1 | contig 18105 bp, 14 predicted proteins | sample 2381771 | NCBI WGS metagenome assembly CAACVD01 (sample SAMEA5211965, study PRJEB30684) | marine metagenome | biome: Marine; feature: Epipelagic; material: Water | collected 2015-10-15 | depth 15 m | reverse complement strand
AACGGTAGCCGTATCATGGCTAAGTCGGTTGGTGGTGCTACTCGTGGTTTCCACCCCGATGTAGTAGTATGTGATGACATCTTGTGGGGTACTACAGGTGGAGAGTTACAAAGAGCCGCCGATTGGTTCTATGGTGTATTACTTCCGGTACTGCACCACACAGCACGACTAATGATGGTCGGTACACCGTTCAGTTACAATGACTTGTATGCTGAACTTGAAGAAAAAGAAACATTCCAAGTAGAAACATATCCCGCTATCAATGCGGAAGGTATAGCCCTTTGGCCGGAAAGATGGAATCTTGAGGCACTTGAACAAAGGCGATTATCAATGCCCGCTATACAATTTAGCCGTGAGTATCTGTGTGAACCTATCCACGATGTAGCGAGTATGTTCCCTGCTACTATACTTGAGGCGGCTCGTGATAAAGAGTTAGTGCTTCTTGACAGGGCTGATACTGAATTCGATGAAGAGGGAAATCCGGCAGGGGTATTTGGACAGCACTTTATCGGATGGGATACTGCTATCGCTTCGGATAAGAACGCTGACTTTACTGCCATGTTAGTACTAAGGACACCACCGGGTGATAATATCAAAGAAATAGTTGGTATTGTACACGAAAAAGGTCTTGGTGGTGCGGCACAGAAAAAACAAATTTTACTGTTAAATAACAGGTTTCAACCCGATTTAATTGAACTTGAAGGTAACAACTTTCAGCGTATGTTTGCGGCTGAACTTCAAGATATGAGGGGCGATATTCCTATTCGTACATTTATGACAACACGCCAAAGAAAAGAGAGTATGTTTATGTCACTTCTTATGGCGTTTGAGCAAGGACAGATAAAAACTCCATACGGTGATGAACGAAGTCGTGAATTTACTCACAAGTTAGAATCCGAGTTAAACAGATTTGGTATGCAAAAGAATGGCAAACTAGAATCTGTAGGAACTCACGATGACTTGGCTATGGCGTTGGCTTTGGCTAATTGGGGAACAAAAGAATTCAAAGGTTCAGTAGTATTACTTGATGATGTACTACCGGGCTTTGATGAATGGATAACAGGGAAACCACACAGAAATTATGGAAAAAATGATTGGGTGATACCGTGAGTTGTGAATGTGGACATTGCATTGGGATGGATAGTGCGTTTGATTTTTTAGAAAAGAAACTATGCCCCGAAGGTAAAGCGGCGGCAAAGCGTAAATTCAAAGTTTATCCGTCAGCGTATGCTAATGGATGGGCTGTTCAATACTGTCGTGGTAAGTTTAAGAAAAAGGGGAAGAAAAAATGAAACTTAAAAAAGATAAATGCTGTTGCGGTGGTACTAAAAAAACACCATGTGTATGTATGATAGAAGGTAATCAATGTTCCGCAACTGCACCTAAATGCCCTTGCTATGCTTTGTTAGATAAACAAAGAAACATCAAAAAAATGGTTGCAGTAAGGTGAGTAGATGACTAAAATATTAATTCGCAAGAACTTGAACCGATGGTTCAAAGAAAAGTGGGTTGATGTATCTCGTAAAAATAAAGATGGCTCTCACCCTCCTTGTGGTAGGTCAAAAGCCAAGACTTCAAGCAAGGGTTATCCAAAGTGTAGACCGAGTGTAAAAGTATCAAGTAAAACCCCAAAAACTTCCGGCTCAATGTCCGAAGGGCAAAAACAAGCCGCTACAAAAAGAAAGCGTAGTAAGAAACAAGGAGTCGGTGGTAAACCTACAATTGTAAAAGAAGATTTCATCAATGACCCTATGAGTGATTTTAACATGATGATGGCTTTACAAGATGAGGCGTATAAATTGGCTGAATTAAATATGCCTTACTCTCGTGAAATATATCCAAATCGTGATGAATATGAAGATGCTTTAGAAATGGAAGGAGAATATCAACTCATGCAGATGATGACTAATCCTAAGTATACACCTTTAAGAGAAAGATATATGGAAAGTATCCCAAAAATGACTGAAACAGATGAGTTTTCTCAAGATTTTATTGATACTTACAAAGGCAATCCAATAGAAATCGCATTTAGATTATTAAAAGCACCTCGTATACCTCGTAAAAAAGGACAACCTGCGGGTTCAAAGAAACATTCCGACTTGTATACTGATGAAAACCCAAAGGGAACAATACATAATTTAGGATTTAAAAATCCTCAAAAAGCAAGACAATCAGTTAGCAAAATCAAAAACAGTAGTAGAACTCATGCTCATAAAACTCAAGCGGCTATCGCCATGGAACAAAGAGCAAGAGAAATGGGTAAAAAACAAGAAGCAGGTATATACCGTAGATTCATAGAGCAACAGAAAAAGAAAACAAAGGAGATGAATAAAATGGATGATAAGAAGAAAAAGAAAGGCGTTGTAATGGTCATCGCTATTGGCGGAAAACCCCCTAAAGGTATGAAAGAACCAAAAGATGACAAGAAAAAAGCATTCGATGACGCATGGAATACATTAAATAAATAGGTCAATTTGGTGGTCATTATGTGGGGTAGTGCTTTACTAGGTGATGAGTACGACCTCGCTGTACAACCTGCTGATGATTTAACAAAAAGTGTTTTATCGAATTTATCACAGCATCCCGAATTTACAGTTATTACAGCCCCTATAGAAAAATCATCAAGTTTGTTTTCTAATGACGATATTAAGTCGTATAGTTTTGCACCTAACGGTGATGGGTGGTTAGAGAGTACATACGGTAAAGACGCTAACTCAATAATTCGTATGTGTAGAAAAATGCGAAGATTAGATAAAGATAATCGTGAAAGTATTGATGCAATCATTGATGACATTCGCACAATAAAATCTATGGAAATAGAAGCCACTATTGGTAACCTTTCGTGGAGTGGAGGTTTAGAAGATGTAATAAAAAATATAGGTCTTAATGATAGAAGCCTAAAAGCACTTCGTAAGTTTGGTGAGTCTCGTTCATCTTCTTTACAAAAAGCATGTCAATTATATCTTAAATCCATGACTGTGTTGAATTTGTTAAATGAAAAATTAGATTGGGGAGTTGATGACCAAAAAGAATGGGCTAATGCTTTACAGTTGAAAAAAGATGCTCGTAAAATGTGGTCTAACACTTTGCATCAAATTGATAGTATATCAAAAACAGATAAAGCAACTCTTAATTTTATTTCCGATGAATTAACAAAATCCGGTCCACTTAGTAGTCGTGAGTTAGTTCGTAGAGGTGTTGGAACTATATCTAAATCTGTTACCCCTACAAAGGTAGGTATGCTATTGAAAATGTACGGTGAAGAAATAGATATTTACAAAAGTAACAGTAGAGGTGACTTTGTAAAAATTAATTCTCATGGTTTAATTATCAAAGATATATGGGCTTATGCCGCAGGTTTTCTTGATGCCGACGGTAGTATATTCATAACAGAAAGGGGCGAACCAAGAGCGACATTTATTGCTACAGGTGATAGAGGTCGTATGCAGTGTGAAGAGTTACACAAAGCATTAGGTTGCGGTAGATTAGTTCTAAATCAAAGGATACATAAAAACAGTGTCCGAAGCCAACACCGACTTATATTCTCATCAAAAAACGATTTAAGGCAATTATTAAAAGGTATATTACCCCATTTAAAAATGAAATCGTTGCAAGCAAAGGCTGTTTTATCCTTTGTAGATGAAAAAGATAAGATGAGAAAAGACGAATTGTATCGTGTTGTTACATATAACAATTGGAAAGACGACAAGAAAAAGGCCGATAGTTTCTTGAGTAAATGGGGCGTGGATGCAGATACAATAGGTAATTATGCGGAGAGTTTGTAATGGCAGATGATGACAGTAGAATTAGTCGGTTTCTTTCGACATTGAGTAAACCCTTCAAGCGTAAGTCATCACCAACTCCGACTATGCCACTTTGGACAAGTGGTATTCAAGAGCCTGTAATGGCACAAGGAATTACAATACCTGCTCTATATGCTGTAAGTACAGAATGTTTAATTCTTAGAACAGTTCTTTCTAAACTTAGGCAAGAGATGTTTAGAAGAGGATATTATTGGGAAAAGCGATTTCATAAAAAATGTGTTGAGTGCGAAGAAGAATTTAGTCATGATGTAGAGTCTTGTGAAACATGTGGCGGTGAAGTTAGAGGACCGGAAACAGAAGAACTAGTTTATGCTAAATGGTTACTCAAGCAAGAAAATAGTATGGAACAGCAATTTTTACACATATTACATGAGTTAGAAAACGATTTAAATATTGTAGATGATGCATTCTTAATATTTGTAAAAGAATATTACATTGACCCCGAAACTAAAGAAGTATCATTTTACCGTGTAAAAGAAATGATTAGAGGTGACCCAATCTTTATGCGAATAGTTGCCGATAAAAGAGGGGTTAGAGGTGGTCGTTACAAAACTTGCTTAATCCACCGTGACCAAGTTAAGACACATGCCGAAGATGACAAGTGTGAAGTGTGTGGTAGCGATTTACACGATGTACATTATGTCAATATGGCAGGTAGTGGTAAAACACAATACTTTGTTGAAGGTGAAGTTTTACATTTAAGTAAATATAATCCATCTAAATTATATGGCCGTTCACCTGTAAATACAATGTGGCGACAAGCCATGACTCTAACAGCGATGGATAACTACATGTATACTGCGTATCAAAAGCGTAGAATGCCAAAGGGTATTATTTCTGTTACAACTGATAATCTTGAATCAATGAAGTCATTTTGGAAATCTGTAGATGAAAAAATGGAAAGAGACCCTCACTATGTACCTAAAGTTGGTATAGAATCTAGCACAGGTAGAGGTGGTGTAAATTGGGTCAAGTTCATGGATACGCTTGAAGAAATGCAATATATTGCTGTTCGTGATGAAATAAGAAATCGAATAGCCGCATATTTTGGTGTATCAAGTATATTTATGGTAGACAACGGTAAGTCCGGCGGTCTTAACAATGAAGGTCTACAGATTCTTGTTACTAATCGTGCAGTAGAGTTTGGACAAAAAATCTATACTGATGTATTATTCCCTAAGATTCTAAAACAAATGGGTGTATTTGATTGGAAATTAACTCTATATCCAAATGAAGAAGAAGATGAAATTACAAGACTACGCCGAGATGAGCAAGAACTGAATGTTGCACAAAGAATGGCTCAATTAGGATTTGTACCGGAACTAGTTAATGGAGATACTAGTAATGATATTAAATTTGTTTATCGTAAACCTAAACCCGAAGAACAACAACAAGGCGCACCACCTCCGGGCGGCGCACCACCAATGATGCCACCGGGTGGAGGAAGAATGCCACCGGGTATGATGGGTGGTATGCCACCGGGTATGATGGGTGGTATGCCACCGGGTATGCCAATGAGAGGTATGCCTCCGGGTATGCCAATGGGTAACATGCCGATGCCACCTCCACAACCGGGTGGTCAAGGTGTAGGAATACGCAACCGTGGTCCTGCCGCACCCGAAAGAAGAACCTCACCGGGTAGCGGTGCGCCTGTAACAAGTGTGCAACAAAGAGGACCGCCGCCATCACTTGGACAGCAGAATGTAAACACCATGCAGAATGCTCGAAGATTTAGAGGTGCATAAGAAACGCTTTTATTATAGTAGTATGTGAGACAGGTAGGGATGAAGATGGATTTAATCAAAATGCACCCAATGGCAAGAAAACTTGAACAAGCCCAAAAAGGATTTTTAACAGCCCTTGAAGGAGACAATGCAGAAGTTGCAAAACAGCATTTGACAGAAGTACAAAAACTAGCAGACTTCCTTGCAGATGACTTAAATACGGTTATTGCAAAGTCCGAATCTTCTAAAGGTGTAAATGATATTTATGCCGGTGGAGTTCCGGTAATGAAATTTTCCGAAGGTAGAGGTAGAACAGGCTCTATACAAGGACAAAGGCTTCCCGGCTCTATTACTACTGGGATTAGAAAATCTAACTTTAGCCGCAGTGCAGGTACATTTGGCCGCTATTCAAATTGAGGTCATACTATGACAGAAGATAAATCCGAACTTTTAGTGAACGCTTTAATCACTAAAATGGAAGTTATGGATTCTAACATAGAGATTTTAAAACAAGAAAATGAGCGTCTTAAAAGTATAATTAACAACCCTCAAAGATTGTTGAGAAAAATGGGTATGGTAAAAACTACCACTCCATTTACCGAAGATGTACAAGATGACCCTTTTAGAAACGACCTAAATAGTAATTCAATTCTAAAGGGTCAAAATAACACTATTCCACAAACTAATGAAGAATTCCATAATATGGATTGGGATGAAATTCATGAGTTAGCAAACCAAGCAAAAAAGACAGATGTGATACAATGAAGCCAAGATTTGAACAAATGAGTTATGAAACTACAGTTATGCTTGAAAAAGCAAAAACGATAAATGACAGGCTAGATAGAATAGAGAAAGAAATGACTCTACCGCTTTCAGCAGGTACACCTCGAACTTCAAAAAGAGGTAAAATGGAATCTATGAAGCAACCCCGTCAAGGTATGCGTGAAACCGGTGAGATGCCTCTTCCGGGTACAGGTGACGATACGGGTATGGCTCAAAAAGCAGAAAAAGATTGCCCTCATTGTAAAGATGGTAAATTCAAAGCAGACATGTGTAAAGCAAGTTGCATGGGTGGAAAAATGGCTAAAGCGGAACCGGGATTCGCACCCGAAAAAATCACTGACATTAATCCTCACTTTGTAGCAGAATCCGGTGGACAGACTAAGAGTGGTTATTTTACTACTAATGGTAAAACTATTGAAACCGAAGATGGTAAACCAAAGAGAAAGAAAGCAGATTCTAAGGTGAACATGGAAAGACTATCATCAAGACAAAACCCGCACTCCGATACAGGAGTCGTTAGAGAAGAAAAGTTTGATTGAGGTGATATTGTGAAACCAATAGCGGTTAAGAAAGCAAATATCAACTCTAAACTTAGAGAAGCGGGAGAAGCGGGAATGCCTATAGTATGTAGAAAGTGCGGTGGTACAAATACTTCGGGTTGTAAATTACATCAAGGTATGGATATACACGCATGTCCTTTATTTGAACCGCTATCATAGGCGGTGAAAATAATGATAGATGATTTCAACATTCGTAAAAATGAGTTTGTAATATCTCTTTACGATGGTTTAGATTTATCTCGAAGTGCCGCAGAATACATCATGGCATGGGAATCTTTAGAAAAATCCCCTAGCGATTTATTTTCTTTAAATCTTAAAGATACTGCTGAAACAATAATTAAATTCGATAAAAAAGAAGGAATGGGTTATCTACTGGCTAGTATGCCTACCTTTGGTGAGCCAACTAATCATGTTTGGGCTAATGGTTTAATTCGTAGAGAAGGTAGAGGTCATTCAATATACCCTACTTATAGGGCAGATGTAAAGTCATCTTACACAGATACTCATTTTCCTTATCATGAAATGAATCATCCATTAAGGCAGATAAACCACGCAACAGGTTTACCCAATATGATAGAAGTGCTTAGGTCGTTTGCGCTAGGTGGTGCAAGTACTCAAGAGATGGAGATGGAGAAAAAGTGGTATAAGATTATGACAGAAAAAAATAGTCCTTTAGTTACCGGTATAAAAGTGGGTTCTAAAACTATACCGATTCTTGGAGATATTAATGCACCGGGAACTGTAGCACAGCATCAACATCATCTGTACGAAAGAGATTATAAAAGATGGAAAAAGCAAAATGTTGATTTAGAAACAGAACTCCAAAGTAAAGGATTGAAAGGTAAGGAGTTAGAAAGTGAGTTACGCCATAGCCACTTTGATGATAAAGTCAAAGAGTGGACAAGTGAAGAAGGAGAGTTAGGTTTAGATGGTTTTATGTATGGACTTGAATGGTTTACACCGGAAGAAAGAGATTCTATTGAAGAACAGTTACACGAAGGTATAGATAATAAATCAACACTGACATTACCTAATGGAGAAAAAATACCTACTGCTAGAATAGCGGTAAATAACTTACTTAGAAGAACACCCGAAATGAACTTTATGCTTAGGTCAAATCAAAATTTTGGTCGTAATGCTCATTATCGAAATCAATCTAATGAAGAAGATTATTCTCAAGGTGAAAATAGATTCATTAGAAGTGCTTTAGGAGAATATATCCATAATCAAAACGATATGTTAGACTATCCTATCGCTGATTATATATTGAGTGAGATTAATGAAAAATATGCCATTGATGATAAAGAACCTTTACAAGTACTACCGTCACTTGAAATTCATAAAACAAAACCTAAAGATAAATATACCTATCAAGATTTACAAAGAGCATCTAAACACAAAAGACTCTCTATGGAAGATTTACTTTTCTTAGCGGGATTTGACCCTAATACTAAACAGTTAATTGATGACCACCCTATACATGGAAAAATGGATGGACCAATAATTGATTTACCAACGCTAGAAAAAGTACAAGACCATGCACGACGCAACGGAACAGTTCAACAGTTAGCAAAAGAAATGGTGAATGATTTAGCGTTTTTAAAATCACCACATGGTCCTCATCCCGATGAAGAAAAGCAAGAATTTTGGGAAAATCACCCCGATGGATATACATACGGTCCGGGTAAGTTTTACTCTTCATTATACGATAATATACCCGGAATGAATGTATCACCTTCTACATGGATTGAATTTTTACACTCTATGTCACATGACAAAGATAACTCTATCATGTTTCAAACAGACCCAAATAATTATCAATTTTGGATGCCAAATCAAGATAACACTATTTTAGGAATGCATTTCGGTCCACTGTTTGCGCCACCTATAGGGGCTTTTGATACTACTAAGTATAAATTTGATTATACTCCCGAAAAAATGCCTTTGCAAAATATATTTTCTCCTTTTGGTACAGGTAAATCTTCTAATCGAACTGAAAAAAATAACTATACCGAGCATAAATCGGCAATAAACCCGATGTACGAATATGCAATAAGAACAGCAAATCCTGCTTTTAAACGACAACTAGGTACACATAATCAACATTTAGAACCACACACTTCAACTAATCCTACTATTATGCCTAAATCTACATCTATGTATGGTACACATCCTAGTGATAGTAGATTACACGAAAGAGCAGTTAAAGCACAATTACATAACACATTCTTGAATAGAGTTGGTCATCCATTTACTCCACCAAAAAAAGCCATAGCGCAACTTAAAGATTTTTTAACAGGTGACTTAACATTATCAGCAGGTCTCGGCCTTCAAGAATTCAAAGATTATGTGGGGTGGGATTCTAAACCTACCACTTATAGTAATGTCAAAGATATTATAGAAACAGGTGATTACCCAATAGTTAGATTAGTAAATTCAGTTAGTAAAATACTCAATACAACAGATAGTAAAAAAATCAACAATTTTATAGAAAATTTGTCTGTTGATAAAAACGATGAGAATTATAAAATTTTACATGACTATTATATGGATAATCATGATTTTGCTGTTAATGATAAAATTAGTTTAGATGAGGCTAGGTCTAAGTTACAAAGTGTAACATCTAAACTTCATCAAAGAAAATTAGATGGTCCGAAAAAGAAATATCAACCTAAAACAACATCTACTAATGCCATTCAGTCTATTCTAAGATTTGGTGGTGATAATGTTTCTACTGAAAAAGAGAATAAAATTAGAGAAACTATTGATTCAATAAATCAAATGATGATGAATCCCGATTTATCACAAGAGCAAGTAATGGGTTTGAGAGAAGATTTACAAGATGCTGTGACTCAATTAAATCAAGTTCAATTATCTGCAAAACAAAAAGATAAGCCGACATCGCATTGGAAAATTAATGCTAAACAGTATTTAGATATGCTACAGTCTCATCATGATACAGTTGTTGATTATGCTAAAAATGTCGTAATGCCATTAGTTCTTGAACAACAACCCGATGCTTTTGACCCTAACAATCCTGTACAGTTTATACATAATGTACAAAAATTATTGGCTGACACACAAAGACACATTTTAGCAACTGACAATCACGATTTATCTCCTGTAACTTATGGAATAGATTATAATGTGGTCAGTCAAAAACCAAAAGAAATTAATGAACATGCTAGTATTGCTAATCATTTATTAGAAAACGGTGCAGAAATAGACGGTAATATGTCAGTTGATGAAGTAATTAATATGTTAAACTTAGAAAAAACTCCCGCTATGAAAGAACATGTTGCTAATATTATTAATGAATCTTCTTTGAGAGAACAACCATTATTTGTTTCAACAGTGGGTAATATGCTTACAAGTGGTGCATTATCAAAAATAGGAAATGCAGACATATCTCATTTACATACTCCTAATGATGATATTATGGGTACTGGATATGATGATTTAAACAGTAATGATAAGTTCCATCATGATTTACATAATTCAAATATCCATAACGCAATAACTATTGCACAAAAAAGAGCAAGAAAAGAAAATGAGAATTGGAAAGCAAATCCTATACATGGATTATCTCAATCATTAAACCACATTCTTAACACAAAACACTTTGGACAATCAATGCAAAATAGCGGATTAGAATTTTTCCACGCTAGAGACTTTGATGCTCATGGTGCAAAAGATATGGGTAAAGGGGTTAAGAAAGTCACCGCTACTACTAGAAATAATTTAGACTCTTTAATTGTGTTAGATGAAAGAAAGTTAATGGATGATAGAGGTGGTATAATGGAAAGTGCATTTGAAGCACCTACAACTGAAACAGTTGCTAGAGCCGGTTTAGGTACTCATTCTAAGATAGGTAGAGTAAACCCTACTAATGCATCTATCTACAATATATTTGGTGTAGGGGATATTCATGAAGGATTTGCAGCAGAACCTTCGTTTGGTATTGAAACTAACATAGAAGGTGAACCAATAGTTGGAGAATATACTCAACCGGGCTTTTATCCAAGAGTAAGCGAAGAAGCGTTGAACACATTGTTTGGAGAAGAAACCGTACAACAGGTACTACCGAATTTACCACCACCTCAAACTACCCTTTCAGCGCATCAAGGAGTAAATATGGATACATACTTATCTCCATCGGATGACCCTTCAACGATTGCTATGAGTGAAGTTTCTACATATATTACATCATTACTTAATCCGGATATATTACTAATGAAAAACGATGATGTAAAATGGTCACCTCCTATTAGACCAATGCATCGTATTTTTGAAATAAGCGACTTACACCATCTAAAAGGATTTAGTGGCTCTTGGGTAGTTAGTAAATGGTATGATGGTAAGAGAGTAATTATTGTAAACGAAGATGAAACTATTACTACATACGATGAAGATGGTAAAAAAGTAGGATTGAAAAAAGTATTCAAAGAAAATCTTTCAAAGTTAAATAAAAGAGATTATGTCATAGACGGTATTTTGGGTGAGGATGAATTAAACATAATAGACATTCTAAATTATGACGCTAATAATGTAAGCGATATGACTATGTTTGAAAGAATGAAATTATTGAGAAGTCAATTCGACAGTCACGAAAATATAATTATTCCCGGTCCACATGATACTAAAATGACAGATGAAGAAGGTTTAGATGAAACGGTATCTAATCTGCAAAAAGAACATGAGGTGCTTTTACTAAGAGATGGTAAATCTACATACATGAAAGGAGAAAGGCGACATCCTAAATGGATGCTACTTAGGTATACTAAAGATTATAATTTCATAGTATTAGATGTAAAAGGTAAAAATTCACATACATATAGACTAGGTGCAGGGCCAATATTAGATGGCTCAAAACTAGGTAATAGAGCAGTAGAAGTAAATGGACAAGACTATATGGATATAGGAACTATACATAATCAAACAAATTCATACAAAGTAGGAGATGTGGTTAGAGTATCTATTACAGGAGTTACAAAGAAAACTCGTGGTGGAAGGGATGTTTTTAATGTACAAATGAAACAAATAACCGGTAAGGGTGATGGTGAGGGTGCGGCTAGTGCCGAATCTTTAGATATACTTACTAAATCTTTAACTCCTATTTTAGTTCCACATGATATAGAATATGATGATAATAAATTAAAAGTTATATTAAAAGATGTAGATACTGTAGAATATGATGTTGTAAGTTATGGTAACTTATGGTATTTAGAAAATCCATCTACAGCATTGAGTGGTATGGTAAAATCAAACTATCCTGTTACATTAGCAGAAAGTATGTATCCATATTGGAGTGCCGTTGCACCGCTTATGTTTAGTGGACATATAATAAAAGAAAGTGTAGTAGACAAAAAACCACCAAGTCGTAAAAAGCAAGAAAAACAATCAGCAGGTGTGTTACCGGCTGATGATGATAATAGATTATTGAAACCAACTACTAAGAAAGCCTTAGAGATAATTACTCGTGTTTTAGATACACTTGCTAAAGAAAAAATGACATGGACAGGACCAAAGGGTTTGGGTATAGATATGGCTACACCAATAGAGTCACCAAGTGGTCCAACTCGTTTGGCTAATGAAGAAACTATGCCGGACTACGATGGTAGAAAGCGAAGCGATGAAAAAGAAATCGAGCCTAAGAAAAACAAAAAAGAGAAAAAACCCATAAAACATATAGAAGTGAATGATAATACTTCGCAGTTGTCCGATTTTAATAAAGTAGATTAATTTCTTTTAGACATAAAGTATCAGTTCAATATAAATAGGATGACAGTAAGTTGTGTGAATTGATGCTAACTATACAGCGACCATCTTCGGGATTGAAAGTCCTAAAGAGTGGTAGTGATTTAGTCGTTGCAGGTTATGCATCTGTAGAACTTGTTGATAAGCAAGGAGATTTAATTACTCGTGGCGCATTAAAAGATGCGTTTGATGGTTTTATGAAGAGTGATAGATACAGAAATGTTCAGTTGGCTCACTCTAATATACAAGTTGGAGAAGTTATAGATAACTATGTAGACTCCAACGGAAGAATGTGGAAGTCCGAAGTAGACGACACAGGAATGTTTGTAGTTTGTAAACTACGAAATGACATAGAAAAGGCTCGTGAAGTAGCCGCAGAAATACGCAAAGGTAATTTGCAAGGATTCTCCATTGGTGGACAGGCTTTCAAGCGTGTTAGAAAGGCTGATGGTGAACACGGAGAATACCAAGAAATAAGTAAAATGGAACTCCATGAAATTACAATTTGTGAAAAAGGAATTAACCCGGAAGCACAATTTAGAATTTTAAAAGAAGATGTGAGTAAAATGACAGATATAGACAGTGACCTAAACGCAGTAATGAACAGGCTAGAAGCAAGACTTGACGCTATGGAAAAAGGTGAAATTCCACCTCAACTCCGAGAGCATATCAAGGGTAAGAAAAAGGATTCCGACGACAAAGAAGAAATGAAGGATGATAAGATGAAGGCCGAAGAAGAAAAGAAAGAAGAAAAGAAAGAAGAAAAGAAAGATGACAAAATGTACATGAAAGGTGATGAGTACAGTGATGTCATTAGTGCCGAGTACCTAAATTGGATGGAAGATACTCTAAAATCCGCAGGTGTAGATACTTATTCAGCAAGAGCGCACTTTGATGCTCTTGAGAAAGCACAACTTGGAGGATTCGACAACCCGGATACAGTAGACGGTGCAGATTACTTCGCCGGACAAGTTAGAGGCCGAGGACAAACCGCAGGTAGCCCATCAACCGGTGCTATCAATGCAGTAAGTCAAAGCGGTGGAAAGCAACCGGCAGGGGCTATGGGTCCGGCTGACCTTTCAAAATCCTACATTCACCCATCAAATGTTTCAACATCCGATATTGAGGCGGCTTATGAAGTCTACAAAGCGGCGGCTATGGAACAACAATTCCGTGGTGACCTAGAAGGACACTTTGCTTCAAGATTCGCTAATGAACAAGCAGTTGCAAAGTCCGAAGCAGAAAAGGCTCAATTTGATGCTCGTGAACCAATTAGTGAAGTCATGAAAGCAATTTCAAACCTTTCCGAAAGAATTGACAACCTAACTACAGAAGGAACAACAATTGCAAAGGCTGACCTATCAACAAATGTTACAATCCCATCTACTCAAGACCTAAGTAACATGTCTTGGGATGAGGTACACACACTAGCAAATAGTGTCTACAGGGGTGCTTGAGGATAATAAATTAAAAAAAAGGAGATGACTAATATGGCAAGAGATTACATAAGAAACATAACAGATATGGAAAGATACTTTTACGGTGCAGGAAACGCTATGGGCTATTCCTACTCCGGTAGTGAATTATTGAAAGCAGATGCACCAATGCTAAGTAGTACAGCAGGTACTTACCAAGCAATCTACGGTAGAAAAGTTTGGTCACAGTTGAACCAAGAGTTTAACGCATTTTCAATTCTACCTAAGAGACCATGGGAAAGAAGTGGTTGGAGAGTTATTACCGACAGACCATCCTTTGCTAAGGGTGGCGGTGTAGCAGAAAACGCTACTCTACCGGACACAACCAAACCGCAGTTCCAACACATAGCCGCAAAACCAAAGACAGTTGTTCACACATTCGACATGAGTGAAACTGCTATGTTCTTGGCTGACAAAGATGACGGTCTAGGTGACATTCGTTCAGTACTAAAGGAAGAAATGGGTAAGCACCACGCAGAACACATCAACAAGATGCTAACAGCAGACTGTGCTACAGTAGCAGGTAACGACTTTGAATCACTAGATAGAATCACCGGAAATGACGGTGGTGCAACCGGTGGACTAACTTCTTTGGAAACAGGCGGTGCGGCGGCAGACCACTGTGGCGCAGATGACCTTGACATCTACAGTATTGACCGAAGTGCAAACGCATGGTCAAACGCAGAAGTAAACTGTGGTAGCGACCAAGATGCGGCTAACAGAAGGACTCTTTCATTAGACCACTTAGACACACTATTCCAACAGATTTGGGTTCGTGGTGGTAATCCAAAGGTTATCCTAACAGGATATGATACTCTAATGAGACTTCAACAACTATTACAAAGCCAACAAAGGTTCATGGAAGAGAAGAGAGTTACACCAACCTACAATGGTGTTAAGGGTGTACCGGGTATCGAAGCCGGTTTCATCGTAGCAACTTACAACGGTGTACCAATCATTCCATCTAAGGATGTAGTAAAAGACGGTATTTCCCGTATGTACTTCTTAGATACTGATTACACATATTTCTCAACTGCTATACCAACTCAATACTTTGAATCCGGTATCGAAACCGGTGACCCATTCGCTATTAACCGTCTAGGACAAGAGGGTATGTATCGTTCAATGGGAGAACTTTGGACTACTTTCTTTGGAGGACATGGCTCGATTCGTGACCTACAGTGAGGTTAATGGAGAAAAAAATATTAAGGAGATGATTAAATATGGGATTAACAGATACAAAGAAAGGATTAACAGTAACAGCAGATGACACAGGAATAGACAATGTAGACATTCTACTTGACTTAGACATGAGAACAGGCTCTCTAGTTGATGAAACTCGATGGCTTGACGGTGCCGCAGGTGCCGCAGGTGCATATCCGGGTAGTATAACAGGTTTTACCGCTACTAATGATAACACTATCAACAACGCCGGTGGCTCAATGAGAATGGTTACAGTAAGAGTTCAAGCAAAAGCCGCCGCAGGTGGTAACATTGTTTTCTCAACTGACACAACTTCAACAGATGGTCAAGACGGAACACCTGTAAGTAAAGTTATCGCAATACTAGGTAGAAATGATAGAGTAGCACATACAATTGTTGGTACAATTGATGGAACAGACCCTCTAAAGATTAACCTAACACCATCTAACGCCGCCGCAGACAGTGACCTAACAGTTCTACTAATGTGAGGTGGGCTAAGTGCCTACAGTAACCTATAGAGGGATTTATTACGAATCCCGTAGAACAGATAGTAAAGGTGTTTGGATTAGGGGTAAAACAGAAGAAGTATCTCAAGAGTGGCTTAATACTCATAGGCATTCTTTGGATAGTAAAAACTTCCTCATCGAAGGCGATGAAGGAGAAACTGTTGATTTGAAAGATGACGGTATACCGGATGTAGCATGGGCTAGAAAAGATATTCTAAAATGGCTTAAAGATAATGGAGTCAAAATAGGCGCAGGTTACTTAACTAAAACTGCCGCTTTGGAATTAGTAGAATCTCACTTGAATCCACCTGTAGTTGAGGAAGTTTTAAGTGAAGAACAAAATACGGAAATAACAGGAAGTGAAGAATAATGGCAGCAACAATTGATACAAGAACGCATGTAATGGGCGATATGCTCATGATAACAGGAACATTTGATACCGACGGTGGTAGTGTATCTTACAACGGACTACTAGGGCAGGTTTTTGCTGCAAGCGGTCATTTGGAAGATACTACTTACAATACAGGCGTAGCAATAGACAATGGTGGAGGGCATGCGGTAGGAAGTAACAGCATTACTGTCGGTACTGTTGATGCTCGATTACATTTCAATAAAGGAGAAGATATTTATGTTGGTGGTGTAAGAGTGGCTACAATAGATAGAGTAGCCAGTGCTACTAGCATTTTGCTAGAGTCACCGGGTTTGGCAGTAGCCGTTGCAGATAGAGAGATACTAGGTAAATTCGGCCCACAACAAGGTTCAGTAACTCTTCAAAACGGAGATTTCCATGTAGGTATTGATACAGTTGCTAAAAGAGTACAGTTTACTCATGGTAATGCAGGTGCAACTTCGGATGAAGCAAATTATAAAGGCAGATTTTGGATTCTTGGTAGCAGGGCTTGATTCACCTAGCAGAAGGTGATTTAATTGGCTAAAACATGTACAATACTTGGTCCTTACGCACAAGCAGACTTTAACGATTCTACTAAAAGAACCGCAGTACAAACTGCGATTGTAACAGCAATAGGTGCTAATGCCCCTGTATCAGCAGACCCGCATGTAATACTTGGTAACATCTACATATTCGTGACCACATCTTGAGGTGGTTAAGTGGGTTTTGATTTACAAAAATTAGACCTTAGCGACTTAGTGAGAGCGAGTAAGCAAGGTGTCAAGTTAGACACAGATTCAGCCGTTGTAGCAGACAATGAACATCCACTAAAGGGTGTTACATCTCAACAACGAAATCGCAATAAAAATATAGGTGATATACTTAACATCGGTTCGGGAACAAGATGTACACACTGTGGTTTTCTACATTTTATGTGGAGAGCAACATGTGCCACATGTGACAAACCTATGGAATATAATCTAGGACATAGAGATGAAGAAAACAGGATGTAATAATATGAGTAGAATTTTAATCAAGATGCCAATGAAACCACATAGACAAAAAGTGCTTACACCGGATGGTCAAGAAGTTCGTCTACAACAGTTTGCTAATCGTATGGCGGCAAATGAACTAAGAGGTGCAGGTGGAGATGCACAAGGAGAACAGTTTACTTCTTCTCGTGACAAACTTATGCGTGACATGGTAGCCAACCCCGAAGCACATAATATCAAATTCATGGGCGAAAGAGTACCTTTTGAGGGGCAAACTCTCGGTGAATCTCTTTCTATGCCCGATGTAGCAGGTGAGCAAGCCGCTATTGATAGTGAGTTTGCAGGTAAAGACCCTATGGATGACCCCGATTTTAAAGAAGATATGACAGAAGATGAATCTTTTGAATTAGCAGAAAAACTTGATAGTAAGTTCAATCCCGATAAAGAGGCTGAACACATGCGTCGTATTATGACCTCTCGTAATGTAATTATGCGTGATGCTTGGAGTGTATTGAAAAACATGCCGACTTCATATCCCGAACCATATACACCACAATTAACACCTCAAGAACGGGCTATGCAGAAAACGCCACAAGAACTAGAAAGAGAACGGCAAGAAAGAATGTTAGAGGCTATGTATAGAATGCCTCCTAATCAGTGAGGGGGGTCTAATGTATGCCTGTAGTATTTTCACCCGGCGAGCCGGAAACTCGGCCTCTTGACCCTACTGCTACTGTGTACACTACTGCTCAAAAAGTAGCAGATTTACTTGATATTGGACCGAGTGAAGCGGTGCTTGTAAGTGCCGATAGTGTGTCCGATGGTGTATTTGTTACCGGTGGAGATTATAGAAACGATGGTTATGCTGTAGGTGATACCATACTCATTTA